>Ga0335073_10001029_pt1 | contig 36829 bp, 33 predicted proteins | sample Lox_Sample_22_FD_207093 | JGI IMG/M metagenome (GOLD analysis project Ga0335073, IMG submission 207093) | Soil microbial communities from Loxahatchee National Wildlife Refuge, Florida, United States - Lox_Sample_2.2 | ecosystem: Environmental > Terrestrial > Soil > Wetlands | place: USA... | reverse complement strand
CACCACGAGCACGCCGACCCGGAACCCGGCGCCAGCCCCCGCGCCCGCCCCGAGCGTCGGCTCATCGGACCCAGGTCAGCGGCCCGCCCCCACGCAGGCAACGCCGTCACCGCGTCCGCTCGCGCCGACGACGGCTGCTGCCTGCGCCACCGGCGCGTGGCATTCCGCTCCGCTGAACGTCACCCGCAACGTGACCGCCCCGCCCGTACCGCTGGTCGCCGCGGTGCGCAGCGCGACCCACCCGGAGTGCGGCTACGACCGCTTCGTGCTGAGCTTCAGCGGGCCGGTGCCCAGCTACTACATCCGGCATGTCACGCAGGTCCTCGCCGACCCGTCCGGCCAGCCGATCAACCTGCCGGGTCGCAGCTACCTGCTGATCACGCTGCGTCCGGCCCAGGCGCACACCGACTCCGGCACCCCCACGATCACCCGGGGCGTGCAGGCCCTCAGCTATCCCACGCTGACGGGATACGCGCTGGAGGGCGACTTCGAGGGGGTCATCAACCTGGCCCTTGGCCTGAACAAGACCGCCAGCTTCCGTGCGGGCGAACTGCCCGGCCGCCTGTATATAGATGTCAAGAGCTAGCGGCGGGTGGCGGTGTCCGGCTCTGAGCTGACCTGGCGAACCAGGTCGATGAGCTGGGCCAGGGTGTCCAGGCGGGAGGCGTTGTCGCCGTCGAGCTTGGCTTGCAGGGTGTCGACGCCTGCGTCGCGGTAAAGGCGGAGCCGCTCCGTCACCATGGCCGCGGTCCCGAGCAGGTTGGTCGCCCGGCCGAGCTCGGCAGGCACCCGGGCGGCGGCCTCTTCCCGTCGCCCGGACAGCCAAAGCCGCTGCACGGCCCGCACGTCGTCGCCGAAGCCTTGCCGGGTCAGCGCGTCGTTGTAGAAGTTCTGCTCCGGCGTGCCCATCGCCCCGATGGTAAAGGCGTAGCCGCGGGCATGCCTGGCTGCCGCGGCCTCGACGTCATCGGTGAACTCCACCGCCACCGGGATGACCAGGTCGAGCTCGGCAAGCTCCCGGCCGGCCCGGCTCGCGCCCGCCGCCAGGCGGTCCAGGAACACGGGTGCCTGCTCCGGTATGAACGCGTTTCCTATCCAGCCGTCCGCCAGCTCGCCGGTCAGCTCCAGGTTGCGCGGGCCGAGCGCCGCCACGTAGACGGGCACCGGCACCGGCCCCAGCGGTGACCGCAGCGCGCGTCCGGGCCCATCCGGCAGCGGCAGCTGGTACACCCGGCCGTCGTGCACGGCCCGGTCACCACGCGTGATCTTCCGGACGATCTCGATCGTCTCGCGGGTGGCGGCCAGCGGGGAACCGAAGCGAACGCCGTGCCAGCCCTCCATCACCTGCGGGCCGCTGACGCCGATGCCGAGCAGGAACCGCCCGCCGGACAGCAGCTGCAGCGACATGGCCGACATGGCCACGTTCGCGGGCGACCTGGCGCCGAGCTGGACGATCGACGAGCCGAGTCTGATGCTGCTGGTCTGGCCGGCCAGGTAGGCCAGCGGGGTCAGCGCGTCCTGGGCCCAGGTCTCCGGGACCCAGACCGAGGCGGCGCCAAGCCGCTCGGCGTCGCGCACGAACGCGGCGTCCCGCGAGGTCGAGACCAGCGCGCTCATCCCTACCTGCATGCTTGCATCCTCCGCAGGGGCGCCGTGGGGCCGGCAACGTTCGGCCAGTGAACGCCGGCTGTCTTACCCTGTCAAGGACCGAGCTGACCAGGAGGACACGTGCCGGATCAGCCAGAGCTTCGCTACCGTGACTGCCCCACCACCCAGGCCAGCCTGCTCGTCTCCGCGGCCCCGGCCGTCGTCTGGGCGCTCGTCTGCGATATCCAGCTGCCGGCCCGCTTCAGCAGCGAGTTCGACGGCGGCGAGTGGCTGGACGGCGCCAGCCGCCCGGCCCCCGGTGCCCGGTTCACCGGGCGCAATCACCATCCGGCCGTCGGCAGCTGGCAGACCACGTCGACGATCTGCGAGTACGAGCCCGAGCAGGTGCTCGGCTGGGCCGTCGGCGACCCCGCCTGGCCGGCCGCCCGGTGGCGTTTCACCCTCGCCGCCGTAGCCGGCCGCACCCTGCTGACTCAGTGGATGCAGATCGGGCCGGCGCCGAGCGGCATCAGCACGGCCATCGAGGCCAGGCCAGACAAGGAATCCAGGATCCTGTACCGCCGCCTCGCCGAGCACCAGGAAAACATGACGGCCACGCTGACCGGCATCAAGGAACTCGCCGAAGCCTGACCCGGGCGTTGCCTGCTAGCGGGCCGGAACGTGCGGCCATGCATAGTGACAGGCGGCGAGGTGCGCGACGGCGTCGGCGCCGTTCGCTCCGGGCCCGGCGGTGAGCTCGGGCGCCACGTCCGAGCAGTGCGCGGTGGCCTGGGGGCACCGGGGGTGGAACACGCAGCCGGAAGGAATCTGGCCCAGGCTCGGCGGGTCGCCGGGCAGCGCGGTCGCCTCGCCCGGACGCGCGTGCTGGTCAGTACGCGGGCGCGGCCCCGGCGTGAGCTGGGGAACCGCGGCCAGCAGCTGCTGGGTGTAAGGGTGGCGGGGCCCGGCCAGCAAGGCGCGGGCCAGTGCCTGCTCAACGATCCGGCCGAGGTACATGACCGCGATCCGGTCGCACATGGCGCTGACCACGGCCAGGTCGTGGGTGATGAGCAGCAGGGCCAGGCCGAGATCGTCGCGCAACCGGGCGAACAGTTCCAGGATCACCGCCTGGACGGACACGTCCAGGGCGGTGGTCGGCTCGTCGGCCACGAGGATGTCCGGCTCCAGGGCCAGCGCCCGGGCGATCGCCACCCGCTGCCGCTGGCCCCCCGACAGGGCCGCGGGCCGGGCATCGAACGCCCGCCGCGGCAGTCCGACCAGGCCCAGCAGCTCGCTGGCCCGGGCGCCGACCTGGCCCGGGGGGCGGAGCCGGTGCACCCGCAGCATCTCCTCCACGGCGTGGCGGACGGTCAGCCGGGGGTTCAGGCTCGCGTACGGATCCTGGAACACGATCTGGACCCGCCGGGCCTGGTCACGGGTGCGACGCGGTGGCAGCCGCCGGCCGTCCAGGATGATCTCGCCCTCGGCAGGCTCCAGGCCGACCAGCGCGCGGGCCAGGCTCGTCTTGCCGCAACCGGACTCGCCCACCAGCCCGAGGACCTCGCCGCGCGCCAGCGCCAAGCTCACCTCGCGGACCGCGACCATGGCCGGGCGGCGCCGCGACCGGGCCCGGTAGCTGACGCTGAGGTTCCTGACCTCGAGCAGCGGCGTGGCGGCGCCGCCCGAATCGGCGCCGGTCATGACCCGCTCCCGGGGTGATGGCACGCGGCCAGGTGCCCGCCGGCACCGGACAGAGCACCGGAGAGAGCGCCGGAAAGAGCCGGCGTCACCGTCCGGCACACGTCATCCGCCGCCGGGCACCGGGGCGCGAACGCGCAGCCGCGAGCCGCGGCCGAGGCGGCCGGGGTGCCAGCGATCCCCTCGGGCAGCACGCCCGGGCGGTCGATCCTGGGTGCGGCGCGCAGCAGCCCGCGGGTGTAATGGTGCCGCGGTGCGCCGAACACGCTCGCCACCGTTCCGGTCTCGGCGATGCGCCCCGCGTACATGACCGCCACCCGGTCACAGGTCTGCGCCACGACGGCCAGGTCGTGGGTCACGAGCAGCAGCGCCAGGCCGAGCTCGGCGCGCAGCCGCGCCAGCAGCATGAGGACCTGCTCCTGGACCGTGACGTCGAGCGCGGTGGTGGGCTCGTCAGCGAGCAGCAGCCGCGGGCCCGCGGCGATGGCCGAGGCGATCACCACCCGCTGCCGCTGCCCGCCGGACAGCTCATGCGGGTAACGCCGGCCGGTCTGGCCGACGTCCGGCAGCTCCACCTGCCGCATCAGCGCCTGCGCCCGGGCCCGCGCGCCGGAACGGCTGGCCCGGGAATGGGCCCGGACCGTCTCTGCTATCTGCTCGCCCACCCCGATCACCGGGTCCAGGACGGCCAGGGGATCCTGCCAGACCACCCCGATCTGGCCGCCGCGGATGGCCCGGAGCTCCCGGCTCGAGGCGCGGGCCAGGTCCTGGCCGCCGAACATCACCTGCCCGTCGCGGATCCGGCCCGCCGCGGGAAGCAGGCGCACGATCGCCCGCAGCGTGGTCGTCTTCCCCGAGCCGGACTCCCCCACCAGGCCCAGCGCGTCCCCGGTATCCAGGTCGATGCTCAGATCCTGGACGACGGGCACCGCGGCCCGGCCCTGGCGCATGGTGACGCAGAGGTCGCGGACGGACAGCAGCGCGGAGCCGGTCATGACGAACCGAGCTCCGCCGAGAGCCCGTCGCCGATCAGGGACAGCGCCAGCCCGGTGAGCACCACCGCGATCCCGGGCGCCGTGGCCAGCCACGGGTGGATGCTCAGGTATGCCTCGCCGGTCTGCATCATCGCGCCCCACTCCGGCGTCGGGGGCTGGACGCCGAGCCCCAGGTACCCGAGCGTGACCACGGCGAGGATCGTGAGCACGATGTCGCTCATCGCGTAGATCACGGCCTGGCCCAGCACGTTCGGGGTGAGGTGGCGAAGCAGGATCCGCGGGCTGGACAGCCCGGCCGCCCGCGCCGCCTGCACGTAGCCCAGCCGCTTGGCCACCAGGACCTCGCCCCGGATGATGCGCGCGTAGGAGACCCAGGCCACGGCGGTTATCGCCAGGAAGATCGAACCCACGCCGGCGCCCAGCGCGAACACGATCGCGATCACGAGCACGTAGAACGGGAACGCGACCACGATGTCGAGCACGCGCATGATCACCGCGTCCACCCACCCGCCGAGGTAGCCGGCGATGAGGCCGAGCACCGTGCCCAGGATGAACGGGGCGATGACCGCGGCGAAGCCGATCGCGAGGTCGGCGCGCCCGGCGAAGAGCAGCCGGGCCCAGGCATCGCGGCCGAGGTCGTCGGTGCCGAGCGGGTAGGAACCCGACGGCCCGGCCAGCACGTGCAGCAGGTTCTGCTGGTCGGGATCGTGGCGGGCGAGCAGCGGCGCGGCGGCGACCACGCCGATGATGACGGCGAGCAGGGCAAGCCCGGCCATGAGCGTCCGGTTCACCGGCCCAGCACCACCCTCGGGTCCAGCGCGGCGTAGGCGAGGTCGGCGCCCAGGTTGATCAGCACGACCAGCAGCGCGTAGATGAGCGTGACGGACTGCACGATGTCGAAATCGCGGTTGAAGATCCCGGTCAGCAGCAGGCTGCCCACCCCGGGCAGGCCGAACACGTTCTCGATGACCACCGATCCGCCGAGAAGGTAGCCGAGGTTGACGGCCAGCACGCTGACCGCGGGGACCAGCGCGTTGCGCAGCCCGTGGCGGACCAGCACGCGCCAGCGGGCCAGCCCCCGGGCCGTGGCGGCGATCACGAAGTCGCTGCCCAGCACGTCCACCAGCGCCAGCCGCAGGCTCCGGACCAGGATCGGGGTCGTCACCGCGGCCACGGTCAGGCCGGGCAGGATCAGCGACTCGAGATGCTGGGCCGGCGTGGTGCCGTAACCGCCCGCCGGGAACAGGCGCACGGTGAGCGAGAAGACGATCAGCAGGATGAACCCGACCCAGAACGGGGGCATGCCCAGGCCGACGAGCGGCAGGATGCGTACCGCGTGGTCGGCCGCGCGACCCTGCCTGACCGCGGCCAGCAGCGCCAGCGGGATCGCGGCCGCGATCCCGAAGAACGCCCCGACGGCCAGCATGGCCAGGGTGACCGGCAGCGCGCGCCCGATCAGCGTGCTCACCGGCACCTGGTAGTAGATCGAGGTGCCCAGATTGCCGTGCAGCAGCCGCACCAGGTAGTCGGCGTACTGGGCCGGCAGCGGCCGGCTCAGCCCCCACTCCCGGTCCAGGAGCGCCACCTCCGCGGCGGTCGCGTGCGCGCCGAGCAGGGTGCGGGCCGGGTTGCCCGGCACCAGGTGCAGCAGGGCGAAGGTGGCCAGCGTGACCCCGAGCAGGACGAGCACGAACTGGGCCAGCCGCCCGGCGATGTAACGGGACATCAGCCGGACAGCCAGACATTCTCGAGGTGGGCGTTGCCTTCGGGGTAGACGTAGAAGCCATGCACGGCGGGGCTGGATACGTAGTCGTACGGGCTGTAGCCCAGCCATACGATCGGGGCATCGGCGGCGGCGAGCCGCTGAATCCGGGTGTAGAGCGCCTGCCGGGTGCTGCTGTTGAAGGTCACCTCGGCCTGGCTGGTCAGGCTGTCGATGACGGGGTCGTTGAAGTGGGTGAAGTTCGCGAACGAGCCGGCTTGCCCGTCGAGCACGAACGAGACGTACTCGTCGGGGTCGATGATGTCCATCGTCCAGTACGTCTCGCGCATGCCGAAGTGGAACGACTGCTCCTGCGCGGTGACCTCCGACGGATCCAGCTCGCGGATCTTCACCGCGATGTTGAGCGGCTTGAGCTCGGCCTGCACGATCTGGGCGACCGCGGTCTGGACCGGGTCGCCCGCCCCGGCGATGAAGTCGATGCTGAACCCGCCGTGCGGATAGGACGAGCTGGCCAGTTCCTTCCTGGCCGCGGCCAGGTTGCCGACGTGCAGGCCGACCGGGCTGTAGTAGGAGACATCGGGCATGAGCGGGGAGTCCGCCGCCTGCCCGTGGCCGAAGAACACCGCCTGCATGATGGCCCTGGTGTTCAGCGCGTCGCTGACGGCGAGCCGCACGCGCGGGTCCTTGAACGGCTTGAACAGCTCGTTCATCGTGACGTAGTCGATGCGCGTGGACGGGAACAGCCCGAGCCGGTACCCGGCCGCCTTGAGCGCGGAGAGCTGCGCGAACGGCGCGGCCTCGATGATCTGGGCCTGGTTTCCCTTGAGCTGGACGACCCGGGTGCTGGCGTCGGACACCGCGTTGTAGGTCACGGAGTTGAGGTAGGGCTTGCCCGGCTGCCAGTAGTAGGGGTTGCGGACGAGCTTCAGCGACTCGCCCTTAACCCAAGATTTAATTTTGAACGGTCCGGTGCCCACCGGGTGGGTGAAGAACGCCGCTCTGGTCTGCCCGCCGAAGTCGTCCGGCACGATCGCGTTGGCGAACAGGGCAAGATCGGCCAGGAGCGGAGCCCAGGGCGTCTTGGTCGTGATGACGACGGTGTACGGGCCGGCCGCGGTGACGCTCTTGATCGGCGCGTCGATGAAGTTCCAGGTGCTCTTCGGGTTGAGGGCCTGTTCGATCGAGAAGACCACGTCCTTGGACGTCATCGGCGCGCCGGTGGAGAACCGCACCCCGTGGCGCAGCCGGAACGTCCACTGCAGCTTGCTGGCGGACAGCGAGTAGCTGGTGGCCAGCCCGGGGACCAGCGACCTCCCGTCCGGGCCGTTGAGGTACAGCGTCTGCGCGACCTGGTCGTAGGTCCAGATCGACTCGTTGTCGGACGTGGTGTTGACGTCGAAGTCCTGCTGGGGGGTCTCGATGTCGATCACGAGATTCCCGCCGTGCACCGGTTTCCCGCTCGCGGGGGAGTCCGCCGATCCGGCGGCGCTCACCCCGCCCGAGCAGCCGGCGGCCAGCAGGAGCACCGCAAGGGCCGCTGGCACGGCCGTCCGGATCCGCATGGTCCCTCCCGTGGAGTCGGGCCGCACGATCTGAGAGATCGATCTCTCGTGTTACCCGAGAATGATGCTCACGGGCGAGGCGCCCGTCAAGAGGTGCGTCATGATTTAACCGATGAGAACGCCATAACCTGCCGTAACACACGCAGGACTTGACATGGTCCCGTCGGGTCAGGCAGTGTAATCGATCTCTGGAGGAGACGGCTTGAAGAAGAAGTCAGATGCCGTGACGCTGGTCGACGTCGCGGCCGCCGCCCAGGTGTCCCGGGCCACGGCGTCACGGGTCCTGACCGGCGACGAGCGGGTCGGCGCCCGGTACCAGTCGGCGGTGCTGGCCGCGGCCGAACGGCTCGGCTACGTGCCGAACCGGGCCGCGCGGTCCCTGCGCACCCGGCGCAGCGGATCGATCGGCGTGGTGCTCGCCGAGCCCAGCGCGGTCGTGTTCGGCAACCCGTTCTTCGGCCAGCTGCTGGCCGGCATCGCGCAGCAGCTCAACGAGCGGGACCTGCAGCTCACCTTGTTCCTGCCGCAGAGCGAGCGGGACGAGCAGCGCCTGGCGTCCTACCTGGCCAGCGGGCACGTGGACGGCGTGCTGCTGACCTTCTACCAGGACCGTGACCCGCTCTACGACCGGCTCGCGCGCAAGGGCATCCCCGTGGTCGTCAACGCCCGGCCGCTCCAGGTGTCGTCGGCCAGCTACGTGGACGCCGACAACGAAGGGGGCGCCATCCAGGCCGTCGAGCACCTGCTGGAGCGGGGCTGCCGCACGATCGCCACGATCGCCGGGCCGCTGGGTACCTCGGCCGGCGCCGAGCGGCTGGCCGGCTACCGGCGCGCGCTGGAGCGTGCCGGGGTGCCGGTGGACGAGAGCCTGATCCGGGTCGGCGACTTCACCACCCCGTCCGGCCGCGAGGTCACCACCGAGCTGATCGCCGACCGCCCCGACGTTGACGGGCTGTTCGTGGCCGGGGAGCTGATGGCGTACGGGGTGCTGAACGCCCTGCACCGCCTGGGCCGCAGGATGCCCGAGGACGTCGCCGTGGTCAGCTTCGACGATCTTCCCGGGGCGGCCAGCACCGATCCCCCGCTCAGCAGCATCCACCAGCCGGTCGAGCAGATGGGCCGGGAGATGACCCGCCTTCTGCTCGCCCAGCTTGACGACGACGACCGCATCCCCCGGCAGGTGATCCTGGGCACGCATCTTGTGATCAGAGAAAGCAGCCGGCGCCGCTCCCCCGCCGGCGACGAACCGGCCCGTCCCTAAGCGGCAGCGGTCCCGGACCGATCGTGACTCGGTCCGGGACCCGGCACCGGGCCGCCCGCTTCCCGTGCGACGAACATCGGTGCGCCCGTGCCGGGCGCAGAAGGAGGGACCCCGTGCCCAAGACAACAACGGTACCCCGGCGCGGCCGGGCCAGGATCCTGGCCGTGCTCAGCGCGGTCCTGCTGGCGGCCGGGCTGGTCCCGGCGCTGGGCGTGGTGACCGCCGCCCCGGCCCTGGCCCGCAGCAACGGCCTCGGGCGCACCCCGGCCATGGGCTGGGACGACTGGAACGCGTTCGGCTGCGACAACGACGCCGCCGACATGGAGGCCAACGCCCGCTACCTGCACGACTCGGGCCTGCAGGCCGACGGCTACGACTACGTGATCAACGACGGCTGCTGGGACGACATCGTCGGCGCGGACCCCGCGCTGTACCCGTCCGGGCAGGCCACGCCCGCTCAGCCCGATCCCGGCGGCGGGACCGAGGCCACGCTGCCGACCACGGCCGAGGAGACCGCGTGCGGCGTGGTCGACGGCCGCGGCACCGGCCAGCCTGGCACCTCGGGCCGTTCGGTCCCGGCCGGCCAGCTGTTCGTCAACCCCTACCTGTTCCCGCCCAGCGCGCAGTGCGCCAACGACGGCCTGAAGATCGTCGCGCAGTACGTGCACTCGCTCGGGCAGAAGTTCGGGCTGTGGCTGGATGCCAGCGACACCTGGAACGGCGAGGAGATCCCCGGCAGCTACGGCCCCTGCTCGGACTGCGCCGCACCCGGCGGGACCGCGGTGCCGAGCTATGACCAGGAGGACGCCGACACGTTCGCGAGCTGGGGCGTCGATTACATCAAGGCCGACTGGGCCGGTGACACCACGACCGCCCCGAGCAACGACCCGATGCCGTTCGGCGGGACCGATTTCGCGAACCAGGGCGGCCCGCTGACCGGCCTGGATGACGAGCAGATCGCCCAGACCATGTACGGCGCGCTCAGCTCCGCGGTCCGCCAGACCGGGCGCCCGATCGTCTTGAACCTGTGCGTGCACAACCCGCTGGCCTACGTGCAGACCTGGGGAGCGAGCGTGGGCAACTCGTGGAAGTCCGACGCCAACCTGTCCGACACCTACGCGAGCATGGTCAGCATGGTCAACGACGTTGATCAGTACGCCCAGTACGCCGGGCCGGGCGGGTTCAACGACCCCGACATGCTGACCATCGGCGACGGCGGCATGACCCAGACCGAGGACGAGTCCGAGTTCTCGCTATGGGCCGAGCTCTCGGCTCCGCTGATCATGGGCGCCAACCTCGCGACTCCCGCTGAGGTGACGACCGCGCAGACCCGCACCGGGATCAGCCAGGAGCTGCCGCCCGCCACCCCCGCGCAGGACGCCTACGACATGGCGATCTTCGGGAACAAGGATGTGATCGCCGTTGACCAGGACCCATTGGGCAAGCAGGCCGCCATTGTGTCCTTCGACGGGACGCACCTGGTGCTGGCCAAGCCGCTGACGGGCGGCGACGTGGCCGTGACGCTGTTCAACGAGGCAGACACCGCCGCGACCATGAGCACCAGCGTGGCGGCGATCGGCCTGCAGGCCCGCTCCCCCGTCTACACGCTCACCAACCTGTGGTCCAAGCAGGTCACCGAGACCCGCGGCACGATCAGCGCGTTCGTCGCCCCGCACCAGACCGTCATGTACCGCGTGGCGGCGCCGCGCAGCGCACGCCAGCTCGCCGCGGCACTGGCCAGCGCGCCGGCCACCACGCTGGCCGTGACCAGTCCCAGCAACCCGATCGCCGCGGGCGGCGCGACCCGCCTGACGGTGTCGCTGACGAACAACGGGGCCACCCCGGTCGCGGTGGCCGGCAACCTCGGCCTGACCCTCCCCGCGGGCTGGACCGAGGGCCCGGGCTCGGCTTCCGGCCGGCGGGTGCTGGGCGCCGGTGACAGCGACGCGGCCAGCTTCACGGTCACTCCGCCCGCGCCGTCCGAGCCGATCGGCTCGGCCACGTTCACCGGCACGGCGGCCTACCGCGACGTCACCGGCCCGCAGGCGGTGACCGCGGTCCTCGGGCTGCCGTTCGTCTCCCCGGTCACCGCGCCCGACCAGACGGCGGACAACACGCAGGGACCGCCGCCCGCCGTGTTCGGCGAGCTCTCCGGCGACTTCGCGATCAGCGCCGCGGGCGCCGGGATAGCCCCGGCCGGCCGCCGGGCGGCCTCGGACCAGTACGCCGCGATCTACCAGCCCGGCGGGGCGGACGCCAGTGCGGTCGCGACCACGCAGGTCACGGCGCTGCCGTCGGGCCGCGCGGCGCAGTCCGGGCTGATCATGCGCAACGACGCCGCCGGCAGCGGCCCCGAGGGGGTCGTGCTGTACCTGAACGGCTCCGGGCAGGTCGCCATGGCCTGGGCCGCGTCCGGCGGGGCAACGGTCGACACGTCGCACACGGCCACGGGTACCCCGGGAGCCGGGGTCTGGCTGGAACTCGTCAGGACCGGCACCAACGCCTACAGCGGCTACTACTCGACCGGCTCGGCCGCCGGCCCCTGGACGCTCGTCGACTCCGTCACCACGCAGAACGCGGCGGCCGCGCAGGATGCCGGCCTGTTCGCGAGCTCCGGCGCGGCGGGCGCCGCGGCGACCGCCGCGTTCAGCGGATTCACCCTCACCGGCTAGCGCAGCACGGCCGGGGCTGCTGGTGGTCGCGCTGGGGGGTCGCGGTGCTGTTCTTGCCCGGCCTGGTCAACGGCGCGTCGTACCCGCCGCGCGCCGCCCGGCCGTCGTGACGCGGCAGAGAGTGGCCTCCGGCAAAGGCGCAAGCCAGGTTCGTTGGTATATACTCTTGGTAGATACCATCTGGGGAGGCGCCATGGCGGACACGGCGATCGCGAGACTCTTCACCCACGGAAGGAGCCAGGCTGTGCGGCTGCCCAAGGAGTTCCGGCTGCCCGGCGATCGAGTGCGCGTCCGGCACGTGGGCGACGGCGTGCTTCTGGAGCCGATCGCGTCCGATGTCAACGCATGGTTCGCCGAACTGGACCGCTTCGCGGATGTGCCGCTGTTTGAAGACGGCAGGAACCAGCCGACCGCACCTACCGGCGAGGACATCTTCGAGTGAGTTACCTCCTCGACACCAACGCGGTCGTCGCACTATTGCGGAACAAGCCCGCGAGGGTACGGGAACGGTACCGCGAGGCAGAAGCAGCGGAAGACTACGTCGCGCTCTCTTCGATCGTCATGTTCGAACTCTGGTACGGCGTGGCGAAGAGCAGCCGCGTGCCGGAGAATACCGAGCGCTTGCGGGTTCTGCTGTCCGGTGACCTGGACTTGCTGGACTTCGATGACGAGGACGCCCGGATCGCCGGTCAGGTGCGCGCCAACTTGGAGAAGGCCGGGACCTCCATCGGCGCCTACGACCTGCTCATCGCCGGACAGGCACTGCGGCGCGGGCTGACAGCCGTCACGGCCAACACCTCCGAGTTCAGCCGGGTCACTGGCTTGAAGTGGGAAGACTGGACGAGCTGATCTATCGTCGATTCCCCTTCAGCGGAAGTGGCTGGCCCGGGGCTGGGCTCTCAGCGCCGCTGGATGGCCATGATGAGGCGCGGGACGACGAGCAGCGGGATGATGCCGATCAGCGTTACCGGCATGTGGCCCTTCGTCAGCGTGGCCACCAGGATCGCGACGAGGACCAGCACGCCTATGACGAGCCAGCCTTGCCAGGTCCTGGGGCCGTAGCCGTACCCGAACGTCTTCGCGCCGAACCAGGGCTGCCTGGGCCTGGCTTGGTCCCCGATATCGAACTGCTGGCTGTCGTCCATGTGTCCTCTCGTCTTTATCAACTAGGTGCTGCCGGGCGGATGAAAAGGCCGGCGACCTTGCCCCCGAGGTCAAAGGTCACCCGGCCGTTCGCCTCGCCCGCCTCGAAATGCAGCGGGATGTTCACGATCGTGTACTGGCCGGCCGGGAACGCGAACGGATCGCCGATCCGCTCCAGGCCGCCGACGATGGCGATCGTGTGCGCCCAGCCGGCGGCCAGGAGCTCGGCGGTCAGCTTCTCGCGCATGTTCTCGTCGAAGTCGGCAAGCACATCCGGCCAGCGACGCTCGGCCTGGGCGGTGAAGATCGCGACCGCGCGCTCGGTCAGGCCGGGCTGGACCTCCCGCGTCATCGGCTCACCGGTGCGCGGATCGATCGGCCGCCCGAACCGCTGGAACGCGGCCTGCCGGGTGGTGCCGAGGACGTCGCCGATCCGCTGCCAGCTGTGCCCGGCGGCCCGGGCCCGGTCGACGGCGGCCTGCATCGCGGCGTCCGTGGCCGCCGACATGTCCCGCGCGGCCGTCATCGCGGCCAGGGGCGAGCCGGGGCCCGGATGGTCGAGTTCGTCGGCCAGCCGACCGGCGACGGCGCGTACCGTACTCGCCACCGGATCCGCCGCACCGCTCATGGTGTCAAGACTGACATGACGTGAGTTCGGTGTCAAAGTGGCCTTGACGGCGGCCGGGCCGCTGCGGGTGAGCGGCCGCCCGGCCTCCCGCGCGCGGTCCCGCCGGGCGGCGCTCCGGCAGGTCGCGTCGCAGTAACGTCGACGTCGTCCCCGGCCACGCTGCGACGGAAGCTCGCGGCCGCAAGCCTCGCAGACTCCTGGATCCTCGATGTCCGCCATGGTGCCGCCCCGGCTCTCATTTACGTGCGCGTTCGTTGCTAGCACGTAATTATAAACCGTGCCAGGCGGGACAGCACGTAAAACATGCGAGCCGGGTCGGCAACCGCGATGATGGCCAGCGGCAGAACGCCCGGCACGCGGCCCCCACGGGGAGGAACCAATGAAGGTACTGGTAACCGGCGGGACCAGCGGGCTGGGACTCGCCATGGCGTCCGCCCTGGCCGCCGCGGGCGCGAGGGTCGCGCTGACCGGCCGGTCCGGCGACCGGGCCCGTTCGGTCGCCGCCGGCCTCCGGCAAGCGATCGGGCTGGAGCTGGACGTGCGCGACGAGGCCTCGGTGGCGCGGGCGGTCGATCAGGCGTGGTCGAGACTCGGCGGCATAGACATGCTGGTCAACAACGCGGGGATCGGCATGCGCACCGTGAACCCGCGGTTCATGACGCACCCGCAGGCTTTCTGGGAGATGCCGGCCGACGGCTTCCGCGCGGTGATCGACACCAATCTGACCGGCTACTTTCTGGTCGCGCGCGAGGTCACCCCGCGGATGCTGGCCGCCGGCCGCGGCCGCATCGTCAACATCTCGGTCAACGAGTCGACGATGCGCCGGGCCGGGTTCGTACCCTACGGGCCATCGCGGGCGGGCAGCGAGGCGTTGTCCCGGGTCATGGCCGCCGACCTGCGGGACACGGGCGTCACGGTGAATCTCCTGCTGCCCGGCGGCGCGACCATCACCGGGATGCTGCCGGCCGAAGCCGTCGCCGGAGCCCGTGGGTTGCTGGAGCCCGCGGTGATGGGCCCGCCCATCGTCTGGCTCGCGTCCGACGAGGCGGCCGGTGTGCATGACGAGCGCATCGTCGCCGTCGAGTTCGACAGCTGGCTGCGCGAGCGAAACACCTAGTGGCGCAACGGCAGGGCGGGGTGCTGGTCGCGGACCGGGCTCAACGTCTCCAGCAGCGAGGCGATGTGCAGGATCGTCGACTCTGCGTGCCAGTTGGCCACCAGCTGCACACCGATCGGGATGGCGTCCCGGGTCGTGCCGAACCGCATGGACAGGGCCGGGAGTCCGGTCAGGTTGAACGGGACGGTCGTCTTGCTCACGTGGAACGCGTCCACCGTCTGGCCGTCGAGGGTGAACTTCGTGAGCCCGTGAGCGTGCGCGGGGATCGTCGTCACCGGGAGCAGCAGCAGGTCGTACTGCTGGAAGTACTCCGTGAAACCGTCCCGGAGCCGCTCGATGCCCTCCTCGGCCTGGACGTAGTCCGCTACGGACGTGTCGGGCGAGGCGAGCAAGGTCTTGGAGTAGGTGAACATCTGGTCCTCGTGACCCGCGGTGACCTCCCGGACGGGCGGTTTCATCTGCATGACGTGCTGCCGGGTGAAGATTTCGAGCGGGTTGTCCCGCTCGAGAGCCGGGACGCTCACGGCCTCGACCCGAACCCCCGCTCCCCGAAGGGCGTCGGCGGCCGCCTGCACGGTCGCCGCGACCTCGGCGTCGACCGGGCCGAGTCCCGAGTCGACCAGCCAGCCGACGCGGACGGGCCGGTCCGGTGATGCGCCCAGGCCGGCGTCGAACTCGCGCGGGACGTCAGCGAAGCCGTCGGCGCCGTCCGGCCCCGCCAGCAACGAGTACGCCAGCGCGATGTCGCGGATGGTGCGGGCCATCGGGCCGGCATGCCAGTCAAGGCGCGGCTCCCGCGGCCAGATGCCCGTCATCGGGACGCGGCCGTGCGTCGCCTTGAGGGCCGCGATGCCGGTGTCGGCCGCCGGCCCCCGTAGCGAGATGGACAGGTCACTTCCGAGTCCGAGCGGTGACATCCCGGCGGCGATCGCCGCGGACTCCCCGCCGCTGGAACCGCCGGAGGAGCGGTCGAGGTCCCATGGGTTGTTCGTCCTGCCCGTCAGGAGGTTGTCGGACTCGATCCAGTACGAGAATTCCGGGAGGTTGGTCTTCGCCAGGAGGATCGCGCCGGCGCCCTTCATGCGCGCCACGCTGGTCGCGTCGGCATCCGGGATCCGCCCCGCGAAGATCGGCGAACCGCGCTGGGTTGGCACCCCGGCGGTGTCGAACGAGTCCTTGACCGTGAAGGGCACGCCGTGCAGCGGCCCCACCTCCGCGCCCGCCGCGAGTTCCTCGTCGGCCGCCCTGGCCGCGTCCAGCGCGCCGTCGGCGAGCGTGACCACGGCGTTGGTCTTCGGATCAACGGCCTCGATGCGGTCCAGGTGCGCCTGGACCACCTCGGCGGAGGACGCCTGCCTGGTGCGGATCAGCTCGGCGATTTCGGTCGCGTCGGCGTAGGTGAGGTCAGTGCTCATGATGGGCTCCTCTCTCGGACCGCCGTGTGTGTTCAGCACGAGGCGGAGCAACGCTGTCCCCTGTCGCGATGCCAGAGCCGGACACCCGAACGCGGTTCGCGCCGGTATCGGCCACGGCGGCGTTCTCAAGATCCGTAAGCGACTTAGATTACAATCATCATCTGAAGCTCGCAACCTCTAAGATGAGAGTCATCATCTATGCTGGAGTCATGAGCCGGGTGTCGCAAGCACAGGCACGGGAAAACCGCCAGCGGGTGGTCGAGACAGCCGCACGGCTATTTCGCGAGCGCGGCGTGGCCCAGGTGAGTGTCGCGGACGTGATGGCGGGGGCCGGCCTTACCCATGGCGGCTTCTACAAGCAGTTCACGTCGAAGGACGCCCTGGCCGTCGAGGCCCTGGCGCAGGGGCTGGCCGAGATCGCCGAGCGCCTGGCCAGTATCGGGGAAGCCGGCGACGAGAGCGGCTGGGCAAGCTTCCTTGACTTCTACCTCTCGCCGGACCACCGCGACTCTCCAGGCGACGGCTGCCCGGTCGCCGGCTTCGCGCGCGACATGCCCGGCGCCGACGCCGACCTCGCCGCCACCTACGCCGCAGGAGTCGCGTCTCTCGCGGACAAGCTGGGCGGCACGGCCGCGGCGAGCACGGCCGTGGGCGCACTGATACTCGCCCGGGCAACCGCCGGCACCGAACTCAGCGACCGCATCCTGACCGAGGCACTCGCCTCACTGGAAGACAGCCGCTAACGCAGACGCCACTCGTGCGGACGCGTCGCCGTCTCGCCACACGGCGCGGTTCACCCGGTGAGGCCGGGCCAGGAAGTTGGTAGCCTCGCCCGGGTGAGCAGGGTCTCGATCGTGGGTGTGCCGAGCAGCGCGGCCAGCTATGCGGCCGGCCAGGATCTGGCGCCCGCGGCATTGCGCTCGGCCGGGTTGGTTGACCGGCTCTCGGAGTCGGGGCTCGAGGTCCATGACGACGGGGACCTGCCGCACCAGGTATGGCGTCCCGACCGCGATCACCGGCTGGCGCAGAACGTCGGCCAGGCGACCGAGTCGGTGCGGCAGCTGGCCGACCGGCTCGGGCCGCTGCTGGCGCGCGGCGACTTCGCCCTGGTGATCGGCGGCAACTGCACGATCGTGCTCGGGGTGATGGCGGCGCTGCGGCGGCTGGACGCCGGGGCGCCTGGGTTGCTGTACGCCGACCGGCATTACGACCTGAACACCCCGGACAGCACCAGGGACGGGACGCTGGACTGGATGGGGATGGCGCACGCGCTGGCCCTGCCCGGGTGCGTGGACGCGGTGGCCGACGCGTTCGGGCCGCGGCCGCTGCTCGAGCCCGGTCAGGTTTCCTGGCTCGGGGTGGAGCCGGTCCTCGGCACCGGCTGGGAACGCGAGCAGGCGGACCGGCTCGGCTTGCACATAACCACGTGCGAGGCCATGGTCGCCGATCCGGCGGGAGCCGCGCGGGCCGCGCTGGACCGTCTCCCGCCCGGTCCGCTCGCGCTGCACATCGACGTCGACGTCCTCGACTTCATCGACGCCCCGCTGGCGGAGAACACCGACTGCCGCAACACCGGGCCGACCCTCGACCAGGCCGTGGCGGCGCTGCAGGCCGGAGCGCGCGACCCGCGGGTGCGAGCGCTGTCGATCGGAGAGCTCAACCCGACCCGGTCCGCCGGCGACCCCGATGCCCTCCCCCGCTTCGCCGACGGCATCGCACGCATAGTCGCCGAGACGGCTCGCTAGCCGGTTCAGCCGATTCAGCCAGTTCAGCTCGTGCGCAGCCAGACGGCGGTGTCGGTCGGCAGCAGTCCGTCGCCGGTCAGCGGCCCGCTGGCGATGATCACGTCGGCGCGCGGACGCGGCAACGCGATCGGCGCCGCGGACAGGTTCGCGATGCAGCGCAGCCGTCCGCCGCGGTCGAAGGCGAGCACTCCGTCCGCCGACGGCAGCCAGCTCATCGGCCCGTCGCCGAGGGCCGGCTCGAGCCTGCGGATCCGCAGCGCCGCCCGGTACAGCTCGAGCATCGAGCCGGGTCGCCCCGCCTCCGCCGTCACCGTCAGATCGCGCCACTCCTTCGGCTGCGGCAGCCACGGCGCGCTGGTCGCGCCGGCCGGGGAGAAGCCGAAGGGCGGCTCGTTGCCGGACCACGGCAGCGGCACCCGGCTGCCGTCGCGGCCGGGATCCGCACCGCCGGTGCGGCGCCAGATCGGATCCTGGCGCAACTCGTCGGGGATGTCCTGCACCTCCCACAGGCCGAGTTCCTCACCCTGGTAGATGTACACGCCGCCGGGCAGCGCCATGGTCAGCAGCGCCGCCGCCCGGGCCCGGCGGGTGCCGAGCTGCAGGTCGACGGGAAAGCTGTGAAAGTACGCTCGCTGATGCAGGCTGAAGGCCGTGTCCGCCCGCCCGTACCTGGTCACGATCCGGTCGACGTCGTGGTTGGACAGCACCCAGGTGGCGGGCGCGGCCACGGGCGCGTGCAGCGCGAGCGTGTTGTCGATGACCTCGCGCAGTTGCTTCGCGTCCCACGGGCAGCTCAGGTACGGGAAGTTGAACACGGTGTGCAGCTCCCCCGGCCCGACGTACCGCGCCAGCCGCCCCGTGTCCGGGATCCAGATCTCGCCGATCAGCACCCGCCCCGGGTACTCGTCCGCGACGGCGCGCCAGGACCGGTAGATCTCGTGGACGTCGTCCCGGTCGGTGTACGGGTGACTCGGGCCCGGGGCCGCGTCGGCATCGACATCGGGCAGGCCGGGATCCTTGGTGAGCAGCGCCGCCGAGTCGATCCTGATGCCGTCGGCCCCGCGCTCGAACCAGAACCGCAGCACGTCCTCGAACTCTCCCCGGACGTCGGCACTGGCCCAGTTGAAGTCGGGCTGCTCCGGCGCGAACAGGTGCAGGTACCACTCGCCGGGCGCGCCGTCCGGCTCGGTTATCCGGGTCCAGGCCGGGCCGCCGAAGATGGACTGCCAGTTGTTGGGCGGCAGCTCCCCCGAGGCCCCGCGGCCCGGCCGGAACCAGAACCGGTCGCGCGCGGCCGAGCCGGGCGGCGCGGCGAGCGCCTCGGCGAACCACGGATGCTGGTCAGAGGCGTGGTTGGGCACCACGTCGATGATGATCCGGATGCCGTGCCCGTGTGCCTCGCGGATCACCGCATCGGCGTCCGCCAGCGTGCCGAACGCCGGCTCGATGTTCCGGTAATCGGAGATGTCGTAGCCCGCGTCGGACATCGGCGACGGGTACCAGGGGTTGAACCAGATCGCATCCACTCCGAGCTCGGCCAGGTAGGGCAGCCGGGCGCGCACGCCCGCCAGGTCGCCGACGCCGTCGCCGCTGCCATCCGCGAAGCTGCGCACGTAAAGCTGATAGATCGCGGCGCTGCGCCACCACGAGTCCCCGGAGTCCGCGGAGTACCCCGAGTCCCCGGAGTCCCCGGTCGCGGACGGTCCGGCTGCTGGGAGTTCGTGCACGGGTGACCTGCTTTCCTGTTTGCGGGCATGGCGCCGCCAGCGGTCGGCGGCGAGAGTACCGGAACGGCGGGGGTGCGGGCGGCGGCGCGCTGGCTCGCTCGTGCTCAGCCCCGGATGCCTCCCGCCGTGAGCCCGGCCATGATGTTGCGCTGGAAGATCAGGAAGAACACGATCGTCGGCACGGCCGCCATCGCGGACGCGGCGATGATCAGGTTCTCCGGCACGCCGTAGGTCGCCTGCCAGACGCCCACGTTGAGCGTTTCCCTGGTCGGCGTGTAGCCGTACTCGACCAGGAGCGGCCAGAGAAAGTCCTTCCACACCGCGACCAGCGCGAAGATCGACACGACGGCGAGGATCGGCCGGGAGATCGGCAGCACGATCCGCAGCAGGATGCGCAGCCGGGACGCGCCATCGATCTGCGCGGCGTCGATGTAATCGCTGGGTATCGAATCGAAGAACCGCTTGAGCAGGAAGATGTTGAACGCGTTGGCCACCGATGGCAGCCAGATGGCCTCGGGCGTGCCAACCAGGTTCAGGTGCAGGATGGGCAGGTTGACCATCGTCAGGTACTGCGGCACGACCAGCACCGTGCTCGGGATCATGAGCGTGGCCAGCATCAGGAACAGGATCGCGCCGCCGAGCAGCGGCCGCAGCTTGGACAGTGAGTACGCGGCGGCCACATCGAACACGAGCTGGAAGACCAGCGCGCCGAAGGCGTAGTAGAGCGTGTTCCACATCAGCCGCCCGACGTCGATGCGGTTGAAGGCCTGCGTGTACGTGCTGGGATAGACGTGGTGCGGGTACAGGGTCGGCGGGGTCGCGATCGCCTCCTGCGTGGACTTGAGGCCGTCGGCGAACAGGAAGTAGAGCGGCCCGATGAAGATCAGGGTGAAGACCACGATCACCAGCGTGAGCACGATCCGGTAGATGATCTTCCCCTTCGGCCGGCTCAGCTGAGCCGGGGAGATCAGCGTCCGGTAGGAGCCGCTGGTCTGCGGCTGGCGGCGGCGCGCCCGGGCGCCGCCGGTCATCGGGGCCAGTGCGGCCATCGGTGTCCTCCCTTGCCCTAACCGCTAGCCGCGTTCCCGGGTGGCCCACAGGAACCCGCCGGAGAAGACGGCGAGCACGACCATGAGCATCACGCCGAGCGCCGACGCGCTGTTGTAGTTGCTGGCCCCGCTGTAGGCGAACGCGTACTGGTAGATCAGCATCACCACGGACTGGGTGTTGTTGCCCGGGCCGCCGTCGCCGTTGGTCAGCACGAACGACTCCACGAACATCTGCATGGTGGCCACGACCTGCAGCATGAGCAGCATGATCAGGACCAGCCTGGTCTGCGGAATCGTGATGTGCCGGATCCGGCCGAACAGCCCCGCTCCGTCCAGCTCGGCGGCCTCGTACAGCTCGCCCGGGATGTTCTGCAGCGCGGCGAGGTAGATGAGCGTGGCCGCGCCCATGTTCATCCAGGTGGACGCGATCACCACCGAGATCATCGCCGTGCTGACGAACCCGGTGCCCGGCTGCAGCACCCACTGCGAGGTCGGCAGGTGCAGCAGCCCGAGGATGTGATTGAACAGCCCGTACTGGGGGTTGTAGAAGTAGGCGAACAGCAGCAGCGCCGAGGCCGGCGGCAGCATGACCGGCAGGTACACCAGGACGCGCAGGTAGCCCCGGGCGTGCCGCAGCTCGTTCAGCAGGATCGCGGTGCAGAACGGCACGGCGTAGCCGATGACCAGGGCCAGCAGGGTGAACTCCACCGTGTTCCGCCAGGCCTGCCAGAACGCCGGGTCGTGGATGATCCGCACGTAGTTCGCCCAGCCGTCCCAGGCATAGCCGCCGCCGTACACGGCCTTCTGGAAGCTCATGATGATCTCGCGGACGATCGGGTACCACGAGAAGAACGTGAAGCACAGGACGGCGCCGACGAGGAAGCCGTAGGCGGCCGCGTTCCGGCGCACCTTCGGCCCGAGACGGCCGGCGGTCAGGGCCCCCGACCGACCCGGCCGTGGCCCGCCCGGCCGTGGCTTGGCCTCGCGCAGTGTGGCGACATCTGCCATCTCGCAGCTCTCCTCTGGATCGTCGGATCGAGCACGGGGCCGGCCATGCCGCGGCCGGCCCCGTGATCAGGCGGCGAGGCGGTTACCCGGTGCTGTTGGCGAGGATGGCGTTGACGTTGGTGGTTGCGGTCTTGAGCAGCGCCGGGATGTTGGCGTTCGGCTCGGTCAGGACGGCCAGCATGACCGGGTCCAGCGAGTGGTAGACGGCCTGCGCGTCCAGCGGCTCGCCGACGCCGTTCTCGTTCGCGTTCACGAACGGGGCGTAGTACGAGGTGTTGACGGTCCCGTACTTGGTCCGCAGCGCGTTCACCTGCTGGGCGGGCGCGCCCTGGAACAGTTCCGGCTCGGGGAAGCCGACCGGCTGCCCGTCCGCCTTGAGCCGGGCGTAGTTGAACTGGCCCGTGCCCGGCGTCAGGTCCTCGAAGTCGATCCACTTGATCCCGGCCTCGATCTGCGCGGGGGTGTCGGACTTGGCGAACATGTAGTCGTTGCCGCCGGACAGCGAGGCCGCCGGGGTGCCGCTCAGGCTCGGCAGCGGACCCATGCCGAAGTCGGCCGGGTTGCCCTTGTCGGTGGGCACGATCACGTTGTAGATGTCGTCGGGCGCGGCGATGTACATGCCGAGCTTGCCCGCGGCCATCTGCTGCTGAAGCGAGCCCCAGGCCAGGCCCTGCGTCGTGCTCATGGCGTGGTCGGTGAAGCGCAGGGTGTGCAGCGCCTGCAGCACGGCCTCGCCGTCCGCGTTGTCGAAGCTGGCCGTGGGCGGCGCGGTGGTCTGGTTGACCATGGAGCCGCCGAGCGCGTCGATGTAGGACGAGAAGTGCCAGCCGCCGGTGTTCTCGGCGCTGTAGTCGCCCCAGCCCTCGATGCCGTGCCCGAGCTTGGCGATCTTGGCGGCGTCGGACTCCACCTGGGCCCACGTCGTGGGCGGCTGGTTCGGGTTGAGGCCGGCCTGCTGGAACAGCACCCGGTTGTAGACGATGCCCTGCGTGTAGTTGGAGGTGGGCAGGCCGTACAGGGTCTTGCCCGCGGTCACCGCCTTCATCGAGCCCGGCACGATGTCCTTGAGGTTGGGCACGGTCTTCGGCGTCACGTACTTGGTGATGTCGGCGGCCTGGCCGGCCACGAGCACCTGGGGCAGGTCGGTGAAGTAGGTGTAGAAGACGTTGGGCTCGTTTCCGGCCCGCAGCATCGCGGTGAAGGTGGCGGGCGTCTCACACGGGTAGTTGTAGATGCTCTGGATCGTGATGTTCGGGTTGGCCTTCTCGAAGATCCCTATGTCCTCCAGCCACTCCTTGTGCTGGACGGGGAACTGGGCCGCAGGGGGCGCGCAGTTGATGCTGATGGTCACCTTGCCGCCGCCCGAGCCGGCTGAGTTAGTGCTTGAGCAGGCCGCGGCGGTCAGGCCCAGGCCCGCCACGGCGACGACGGCGGCCACCCTGCGGTAGCCGGGCAGTCGGTAACGGTGTCTGCTCATCGATCAATCCTTCCGTCGGCTGCACATGGGCGATGTCCGCGCCCGCACCGCGTGTAGCCGCCCGCGCCGCGACCGCCGGGCCGGGAATGGGGCCGGATCCGCCGGTCTTGGCGCCACGCTCGCCGAGCGCCTCGCCGTTGCGCTCAACCTAATTCGGGCGAACATCCGGTAGCAAGATATCGACGAAAATATGCAAGGACACAACTTGATTACGACGATCTTGCACGAACGCGCCCGCGCGGGCGTCCGAACGGCTTCCCTGAGGCGCTTGCAGGCGCGGACGCACGAGTTGACCTGCAGCAGGACGGCGGGCGGGTCTCGCTCCGCGGTCAGACGCACGCAATATCTTGCTGTCAGATGTCGTATCGTTGCGGCATGACACGAACCCCCGCGCGGCGGCTGGCCGAAGTGGCCAGGAAGGTCGGGGTCAGCGAGGCGACCGTGAGCCGTGTGCTCAACGGCAGGGCGGGCGTCTCCGACAGCACCCGGGAATCCGTTCTGGCCGCGCTTGACGTGCTCGGATACGAGCGTCCCACGCAGCTTCGCGGCGAGCGCGCCCGGCTCATCGGGCTGGTGCTGCCGGAGCTGCAGAACCCGATCTTCCCGGCGCTGGCCGAGGTGATCGGCGGCGCGCTGGCCCAGCGCGGGTTCACGCCGGTGCTCTGCACGCGGACCGCCGGCGGGCTGTCCGAGGCCGACTACGTCGACATGCTGCTCGACCAGCACGCCTCGGGCGTGGTCTTCGCGGGCGGGCATTTCGCCGAGCTAGCCGCCCCCCACGACCACTACAGACTTCTGCACAGCCGCGGCATTCCGGTGGTACTGGTCAACGCGGCCATTGAAAATCTCGACTTCCCGTGCGTGGCCACCGACGACGTCATCGCGGCCGGGCAGGCGTTCCGGCACCTCGTCTCGCTCGGGCACGAGCGCATCGGCCTGCTGCTGGGTCCCGAGGATCACATGCCCTCGCGCCGCAAGCTGGCCTCGTTCACCCAGCACGTGCAGCAGGCCGGCTTCGACGTCGCCCCCGTGGAACATGCGCTGTTCTCGCTCGAAGGCGGCCAGGCCGCGGCGACCAGGATGCTCGGCCGGGGCGTCACCGGGATCATCTGCGCCAGCGACGTGCTCGCGCTGGGCGCGATCCGGGCCGTGCGCCGGGCCGGCCTGGAGGTCCCGGCCGACGTCTCCGTGGTGGGCTATGACGACTCCGGCTGGCTGAACTGCACCGATCCGCCGCTGACGACGGTCCGCCAGCCCATCGAGTCGATGGGCAAGGCCGCGGTCGCGCTGCTGGTCAACCAGACGGAATCGGTGACGTTCCTGTCCGAGGAGCTGCTCTTCGAGCCCGAGCTGGTGGTACGCCAGTCGACCGGGCCCGCGCCGGCGCCTGCGCCGCTGCTGCAGGCCGCCGACACGGGCTGACCGCCAGCCCAGACGGTTAATGCCGGACGCGGACGACGAGCTTGCCGGTGGCGCGGTCGTGCTCCATGTCGTCGTGGGCCTGCGGCACCTGCTCCAGGCCGTCATACACGCGGTCCACGGGGAAGGCCAGCCGGCCGGCCGCGACCGCGTCGAGGATCTCCTGCAAGGCCTCCCGGGGCAGGTCGGCGGCGTCGCCGGAGTAGCCCGCCAGGCGCACGCCCTTCGGCAGGTACTCGTTCGGGGCGAAGTCCCGCACCGTCCACTGGTTGGACAAGCTGCCGCTGAAGCAGGCCGTGCCGTGCACGCGCACCGCGCGCAACGTGTCGGGCAGGGTCGGCGTGCCGACGAGATCAAGGGCGGCGTCGACGCCGTCCGGGTACAGCTCGCGCACCGCGGGCGCGACCTCGCCGGCGTCGAGCAGGGGGTGGTCGACACCGTGCTCGCTCAGCAGCGATAGGCGGTCGGGCCGCCGGGTGGTGGACAGCACCGTGGCGCCGCGCCACCTGGCCAGCGCGGCGGCGGCCAGGCCCACCGATGAGGTGCCGCCGCGGATCAGCACGGACTGACCGGGCTTCAGGTCCAGGCCGATGGTGAGCGAGCCGTAGGCGGTCTGCACCATCTCCGGCAGGGCGCCCAGCACCTCCCAGGGCAGGTCGGTGTCGACGGGGATGACCTGGGACAGCGGCACCGAGGTGTACTCGGCGTAGCCGCCGTCGTAGGTGCGGCCCATGTCCCCCATCATCGCGACGACCTTCTGCCCGCGAGCCAGCCCGCTGCCGGGCGGCGCCGCGTCAACCGTGCCGGCCGCCTCGATGCCCGGCACCCGGGGGAAGCTGACGCCCACGCCCAGGCCCAGGCGAAGCTTCAGTTCCGAGCGGTTGACGCCGAACGCCTCGACCCGGATGCGCACCCAGCCGTCCCGCTCGGGCGGGACCGGGAGCGTGGTCAGCCGCAGGTTATCCGCGGGGCCGGGGGCGGACAGCCGGACAGCGCGCATGGTTGCGGCCGAGGATGTCATGGGCCTGCCTTCTTCCCGCAGGTAGCAGAGTCGGACGGCGATGGTCAACATGAGGCCGCCGTGGCTTCATTCCCGGACCAGACCCCGCAGCCGCGCTCCGTTACCGGCGCTGCCACTCCTCGGCCAGCAGCTGGTAGGAACGCGCCCGGTCCGCGTGCTCGTGGGTGATCGTGGTGACGATCAGCCCGTCGGCGCCGATGGCGTCCCCCAGCTGCTCCAGCCGGTCGGTGACCTGCCTGGCCGAGCCCGCGAACCGGGTGTCGATACGGTCGGCGACCAGGGCGCGGTCGTCGTCCGCCCAAGATCCGCTGGTGGATGTACCTCCGGGCGGGTCACCGGCCGCCCAACGGTACTTCCATGCGAGCGCGCGGATCCGTCACGTGCGCGCGAGCGCCGGCCCGTGCGCCGCGGCCCACTGCGCGGCGAACGCGGCGAAGCCGTCCACCTCCGACTCCAGCACGAACAGGCCGCGCACCGGGACGGCCGCGCCGAGCTCGAGCAGCAGCGGCGTGAAGTGCACATCGACGGCGAGCTGATGGTTCGGCGCGCCGCCCAGCAGTATTGGCACGGCGGACGCGCCGGCCAGGCTCCCGGTGCCCAGCCGGTCCAGGAACGCCTTCAGCAAGCCGGAGTACGTGGCCTTGTAGGTGGGGCTGGCCACGATCAGCACGTCCGCGGCCAGGACCACGTCGACCGCGGCCGACGCCCCGGCGTCCGCCGGGTCGAGAACCCGGGCTCCCAGCGCGGCCAGGTCCACGTCGTCGACGCTCGCGCCCTGGAAGATGCCCGCAAGCTCGGCCGCGAGCGCCCGCGCGAGCCCGTGGGTGCGTGACCCGGGACGGGGATTGCCGACGACCGTGACAATTCGCACGGGGGCCGATCCTGCCATCCCGCCGATGTGGCCGTCGTCGCCCTGCGCGCTCATGATCCGCTCCCTCCGGCCGGGACCGTGGAGATCTGCCCGACCGCGGGCCCGGCATCCGGCCCGGACGTGGCATTCCACCGCCGGGTCAGGCACAAGGCCGCGAACCCGGCCATCACGGCGAGCATGACGACCTCGGCCAGGTGGCCCACATCGCCCAGGAGCCCGGCCAGGACCGGGCCCACCGTCTTCTTAGCGTCGGAGCCCAGGCCCGGCATCTCGGCGATGGTGATCGCGCTCAGCCAGCCCAGGACGACCCAGTCGAGCCGCGACGCCGGGTAAAACGCCAGCACGCCGATGATCATCACGCTGTACCAGGCGTACTGGTGCGGCCAGACCAGCAGCCAGGCCACGCCGATCGCCAGCGCGACCCGGATGGCCGGACGTCCGCCGGGTCCGGCCGGCAGGCGGCTCAGCGCGAGCAGGGTTACCGGGACCATCAGGCCGGCCGCCACCAGCACGGCGTAGTGCAGGTCGATGCCCAGCGGCCGGAAGAAAAGCCCGTAGAGCCCCTGCCCGAAGCCACCCCCGGCGCGCGCGACGAGCGCTTTGATCGCGGGCAGGCCGGCCACCGCGTACGAGGGCAGCAGGACCGAGGCCGCCGCCACAACGGCGGCGATCAGCCGGTCGGGCTCGCCGCGCAGCGACCAGACGAGCGCCAGCCCGAAGAGCGCGTAGACGATTTTGATGTCGGCGGCGGCGCCCATGCACAGGCCGGCCGCGACCGCGCGCAGCGGGGACGAACCGGGGCCCGGCCGGCCCGCGATCAGCAGCCCGGTCAGGCCGATCGCTGCGGCCAGGACATCCAGGTGCCCGCCGGCGATCAGGCTCCAGATCAGCAGCGGGTTGGCCGTCCACAGCAGGTGCGCACGCAGCCGCAGCGCCGGGTCCGGGCGCAGCACGCGGTCGGCGGCGTAGCCGACCGCGGCGAACCCGAGCGCGTTGGCCAGCTTGAGCCAGAAGACGGTGGCGGCGAGCGAAGCCCCGCCCAGCCAGGCCGCCGCGAGCTGCTCCAGGGTGGCCAGCGGGCCGTAGACGCTGGCGGCGTGTTCCCATTCCGATGGAACGCCCTGTCTCAGGTGCATCAGGGCGGCGTAGCGGAACGGGGTCATGACGTAAGGGCTGTGCCCCAGCGCGGCGATGTGACCGTAGATCGCGTAGTCGAGGGCGTCGGTGGACCCGACCGGCGGCAGCACGGTCAGGGCCGCCATGGCGGCCGCGGCCCCGGCGACCAGCGTCTTGGCGGGCAGCGGCTGGCCCCGCCGGACGGCCAGCAGGCCGGCCACCACGCCGCCGGCGGCCAGCGGCCCGGCTAGCCAGAGCGCCGCGGCGATGATCCGGGCGGACACGTGCACCGGGAGCTCCCACGGCGGCCCCGATCCGGGCATGGCCAGGGGCGGCGGCATCCAGCTGCGGCGCAGCAGGCCCGCGCCGACCATGAGCAGCAGGGCCGACAGGATGGCCGCCGCGGCCAGCCGGCCCAGCGCCCGCCCGCCCCGGGGCTCGTCGGCCGCCGGCCGCACCGGAGCGGGTTCGATGGCAGCCCGCGACGAACGGGGAGAGTCAGAGCCCGGCATGGGCTCACCATATCGACTTAATCTGTAGGATAAATAGGTTTCTAGATCCTGGCCCGCCGGCCGGCCCCGGCGGCCGCGAGCGCGCCGCCGGCCGGCAGGGCGGGGCGGGCGGCCGCCGGGGCGGCGCCGGGATAAGCGGGCTCCGGCCGGGCCGGCGGGGATGTCGCCTCGAGCAGCAGCAGCGCGACGTCGTCGTCGAGCCTGCCCGCGGTGTGCGCGAGCAGCCGGTCGAGCAGTCCGTCCGCGGCCGCCTGGAGGTCGGTCTGGCGCAGCGTGTCCAGGCAATCCTCCAGCCGGAAGCACCGGCCGGCCCGGTCCCGCGCCTCGAGCAGCCCGTCGGTGTAGAAGATCAGCCGGTCGCCCGGGCTCACCGTGAACGTGGACGGCTGGATGTCGGGATGCAGGCCCAGCGGGGTCGCGTACGCGGCCGGGGTCAGCAACCGCAGCTCGCCGTCGGCCGCCAGCCGCAGCGGCGGCGGATGCCCGCAGGTCACAAGCTGAAGCCAGCCATGCGGGTCGAGCTCGGCGAACACCGCGGTCACGAAGTCCTCGGGCTCGGCGGCCAGGGTCACCGACCGGTCCACGACCCGGGCGATCTCGGGAAGCGACAGGCGCGGCTGGGCGCAGGCGTCGCGGAAGCTGGTCATCGCCACGCTGGCCAGGCGCACGGCGGGCAGGCCCTTTCCGCGCGTATCCCCGATGAGCCAGCGCGGGCGGCCTTCGTCCGCCACGACCTCGAGCACGTCGCCGCCCACCCGCGCCTCGGCCGCGGCCGAGACATACCGCGAGGCGAGCCGTCCCGCGGTGACGCGAGCGGGGACCTCGCGCAGCAGCGCGCTCTGCGCCACCCGGGCCACGGCCCGGACCTGGCCGAGCCGCCGCTGCGCCGCGGTGCGCAGCGCCGCGTTGACCACGGCGAAGATGGCCAGCAGCGTGAGCACGCTCAGATTCCATGCCAGCAGGCCCGGCCGGGCCGGCTGGCCGAGGACGGGTCCCGCGCTCAGCAGCAGCGCCCAGCCCGCCAGCGCCGCAGTGACCCGCGGCGAAAGCGCCAGCGAGGCCACGAGCGGCCCGACCGCCAGCCACGCGATCGGAATGAGCCTCCCGTACACCGCCACCGCCACCGCCGCGATGCCGACGAACAGCAACACCGTGAACAGCCGCCTGGTCCGGCTCCGCGACGGCTGGGCGGGTCCCGACGCGTCCAGCGCGATGCCGCTGCCATGGCGTGCCACCGCCCGGCTGATCCGCCGCCAGGCCGCCCCGGTTCCGGTGTTCCCGCTCATGCAACCCGCCTTCCCGCCGTCTCGCCGCGATCAGTCCCGCACGTGACCCAGCTTCGAGGACCTGCCTCAGCGGGCACTGACCGCAAGCTCAGAGCGGGCGCAGAGCTTTCCTGACGCAGGCGGCTCTGACCAGGAAAGTCCCGTTACGAATCGTCGAGCGATGTGTAGGCGCCGCGCCAGTGCAGCAGCGCGGCGGCATTCTCGTCGCCGGTCGCGACGTCGTGCACGCGGCCGATAACGATCTCGTGATCCCCGCCCGGGAAGCTGTCCTGCACCGTGCACTCCAGCGCGGCCAGGACGCCGTCCAGCCGCGGGCTGCCGGTCGGGCCAGGCCGGTACCGCACTCCGTCCCAGGCCGCCGCCAGGCCGCGGCGGGCGAAGTTGGCGGACAGGTGCCGCTGGCCCGCTTCGAGCACATTGACCGCGAACGCGCCGTGCCCGCGGATCGCCTCGAGGGTGAGACTGGCGCGGCCGAGGCAGACCAGGACCAGGGGCGGGTTCAGCGACAGCGACGTGACCGCGCTCGCGGTGGTGCCGACCGGCTGGCCCACGGCCCCGACCGACGTCACCACGGTGACGCCGGTGGCGAGGTGGCCGATCGCGTGCCGGAACTCTGGTGCCGAGACCCCTGCCGCCGAGACCCCCGTTGCCGAGACCCCCGTTGCCGAGATCCTCGCGGGCGGCCCGGCCGGCACCATGGCCGTCCGTCCGGCCCACGCCCCGGCGCGTTCGGCCCTCACGCGGCGACCGGGTCGCGCAGCCGGCTCAGCAACTGCTGCCCGACCCGGGCCGCCTCGTTCAGGTACGGGGTGTCGGACAGCACGAAGTGCGTGATGCCGAGCCCGGCGTATTTGCGCAGGGCGGCGGCCACGTCGTCGGGCGAGCCGACCAGCCACGTGGTGCCCGCTCCCCCGCCGCCGAACGCGCCGGGGGCGGTATACAGGCACGTATCGAGCACCTCGCCGCGCTCGGCGAGTGCGAGGAGCCGCCGCTGCCCGACGGCGCGGCGCCGGCGTTCGTCGTTGTACGACGCCGGGCCGGCCTGCGCCATCTTGGCCACCTTGGCCTCGGCATCGCGCCAGGCTTCCTCGGTGGTGTCGCGGACCAGCGTCGTGATCCGCAGGCCGAATTCCAGCGGCGGGTGGACCCGGCCCACCGACCCGGTCAGCGCCGTCAGCCGGGCGATCCGCTCGGCGATGCCGTCCAGCGGCTCGCCCCAGAACAGCTGGACGTCGGCCTCGGCCGCCGCCACCTTTTCGGCCGCGGCCGAGGCGCCGCCGAAGTACAGCCGCGGGTGCCGGCCGGTCTCGGCTCCGAACGGCCGCGGGCGCACGGTCGATCCCTCGACCCGGAAGTACTCGCCCCGGTACGTGACATCGTCCTGCGTCCACAGCATCCGGGTGATCTGGAGAAACTCCCTGGTCCGGGCGTAGCGCTGCGCCTGGTCGCCCTCCGCGTCGCCGTAGGCGGCGAGGTTGTCCTGCCCGCTGACGATGTTGACGAGCAGACGCCCTCCGCTGAGGTGGTCGAGCGTGGCGGCGGCGCTCGCGAAGTGCGCGGGCCGCCAGTAGCCGGGACGGATCGCCACCAGCGGCTTGAACCGGGTGGTGCGGGCCGCGATCGCGGTGGCGACGGTGAACGTGTCGGGACGGCCCCACCCGGTGCCGATGAGCGCCCCGCCCCAGCCGCTGTCCTCCACGACCCGGGCCAGTTCGGCGGACCGGTCGAGGTTCGCCCACCCGCCCGCGACGTCGTCGCCGCGATGGCCGGGCTCGACCGTGTTGGGGATGTACCAGAGGAATTCCAGGCTCACGTCATGACTCCCGCGTGGCTAGGTGGAACGCCGGGCCGCCGGCCGTCACCGGTTCCGGCGGCGGGGCCGCGTACCGGCTCGCCGGCCGGGCCAGCCCGTAGTGCTCCCGGAGCGTGGCGCCCTCGTAGTCGCGCCGCATCAGCCCGCGGCGCTGCAGCAGCGGGACGACCTGCTCGGCGAACAACTCGAGGCCGGACGGCAGCACCGCGGGCATGATGTTGAACCCGTCCGCCGCGCCGTGCGCGCCCCAGTACTCGATGGTGTCCGCGACCTGCTCGGGCGTGCCGGCGAAGGTCCGGTGGCCCCGGCCGCCGCCCAGCCGGCCGATCAGCTGCCGGACGGTCAGCCGCTCCCGCCGGCCTAGCTCGACGATCAGCGTGTACCGGCTCTTCGCGCCCTCGATCTCGTCCTCGGCCGGCAGGTCGTCGGGCAGCGGCCCGTCCAGGGCCAGCCGCGACGGCTCCACCCGCAGCAGCGCGGCCAGCCGGTCGCGCGCGTGCTCGGCCAGGATGAGGCGGTCCAGTTCGGCCTCCAGGGCCAGCGCCTCGGATTCGGTCGAGCCGAGCACCGGCACCAGGCCCGGGAGGATCTTGATGCCGTCCGGGTCCCGGCCCGCGAGCGCGGCCCGCCGCTTCAGGTCGGCGTAGAACGCCTGGGCCTCGGCGAGGGTCTGCTGCGCGGTGAAGACCGCCTCGGCGTGCCGGGCCGCGAACCGCTTGCCGTCCTCGGACGACCCGGCCTGGACCAGCAGCGGGTGGCCCTGCGGGGACCGGGGCAGGTTCAGCGGGCCGCGCACCCGGAAGAACCGGCCCTCGTGATCGATCGGGTGCACCCGGCTGGCCTCGGCGTGCACGCCGCGGCCGGCGTCCGCGACGATCGCGTCATCCTCCCAGCTGTCCCACAGCTTGCGGCAGACCTCGACAAACTCGCCCGCGCGCTGGTAGCGCTCCGCGTGCGCCGGCTGCGCGTCCAGCCCGAAGTTGCGGGCGGCATCGTCGCCCGCGGTCGTGACGATGTTCCAGCCCGCCCGGCCCTCGCTGATGTGATCGAGCGAAGCGAGCCGGCGGGCCAGGTTGAACGGATCGTTGTAGCTGGTCGACGCGGTGGCGATCAGCCCGATGCGCCGGGTGGCCCGGGCCAGCGCCGTCAGCAGCGTGAGCGGTTCGAGCCGGCCGCTCGGGCGCCGCCCCGGGTCGTTCCAGAGCACCGGGGTGTCGGCCAGGAACACCGAGTCGAACCGCGCCGCCTCGGCGACCCGGGCCAGCCGCTCGTGGTAGCCAACGTCGATGTGGGCCAGCGGCTCGCTGCCCGGCAGCCGCCACGACGCCTCGTGATGGCCGGTGTCGATGATGAACAGGTTGAAGTGCATCAGTCGGCGACCACGACGGCGTGCTTGCTGGTGAACGGGCGCCCGGCCACGAGCTCGGACTCGCGCCCGTCCGGGCCGACCGGGACGTCGCCGACCAGCGTGACCCGGTGCAGGGTTCGCGGCAGGTCCAGGTGCTCGATGTCGCGCGGCGCCAGGTGCGCGGTGGCCCGGTTGTCCCAGAACGCCACGGTGCCGGGCTCCCAGCGCAGCCGCACGGTGTACTCCGGCCTGGTGATCTCGGCGTACAGCAGGTCCAGGATGGCCCGGCTCTCCCGCGCCGTCACGTCCACGATGTGGCTGGTGAAGCCGGGGTTGACGAACAGCGCCTTCTCCCCGGTGACCGGATGCACGCGCACCACCGGGTGGACCGCCACCAGCAGGTTGTCCTGCACCCGCCGCGCGTAGCTGCTGCCCGCCCGCGGCCCGTCCGGCCCGCCGTAGCGGTGCTCGGCGCGCAGCGTCTCGACGAACGCCCGGACCGGCGCCGACAGGCCCTCGTACGCCACGACCAGGTTGGTCCAGGTGGTGTCGCCGCCGATCTCCGGCACCACGTCGGCGCGCAGGATCGAGCCCGCGGGCGGGTTGACCGCCGCGGTGACGTCGGTGTGCCATCCGGTGAAGTAGCTGTACTGGCGGCGCCGGGTCTCCTGCCGGAAGTCCTCGCCGTACCGCTGCTCGTACCGCCGCGGGTCCACGGTGAAGATCTCGGGGTGGTCCTCGGGCGGCGCCTCGTCGTGCGGGTGGGCGTAGGTCAGCTCGCCGAACCGCCGGCCGAACGCGATCTGCGCGGCGTGGTCCAGGTGCTGCCCCCTGAAGAAGATCACCTTGTAGCGGTGCAGCGCGTCACGGATCGCCGCGGCCTGCTCATCCGCCAGCGGCCGGGAGATGTCGACGCCGCTGATGTCCGCGCCGATGTGCCCGGCCACGGGCCGCACGCCGAGTGCCGCCGTTGCCGCGGGCGGTGCCGGTGCCGTCACCGCATCCTGGATAGCCGTCATGAGTCCATTCCTCCTTGGTTTTCAGCGGTGTTACGCCGCGAAGTAACCGGCCCGCATAACCCGGCTCGAGCGCGTTAAATATCCGGGTTTTAATACTGATAATCCTGGCCGCGGCGATCGCAATGCGTCAACATTGCAACTCCTGAAATTAATTAGGCTGGGCCGCGGTCACGCCCAGCGCGGCCAGCAGCCGGTCCCGGTAGCGCTGGAAGGCGGCGTCATGCGGCGACCGGGGCTGCGGCAGGTCGACGGATACGTCCAGTCCCGCCCGGCCGCCCTGCAGCACGACCACGCGGTCGGCCAGCAGCACCGCCTCGTCCACGTCGTGGGTGACCAGGAGCACGGCCGGACGATGCCGCTCGCACAGGTCGCGCAGCAGCCGCTGCATCCGGATCCTGGTCAGCGCGTCCAGCGCCCCGAACGGCTCGTCGGCCAGCAGCAGCTGCGGCTCTCGTACCAGGGACCGCGCCAGCGCCGCGCGCTGCTGTTCGCCCCCGGACAGCTGGTTCGGCCAGGCCCGCTCGCGTCCGGCCAGCCCCACCTCGGCCAGGGCGGCCCGGCCGCGGCCCGCCGCCCCGCGCAGGCCGAGCACGACGTTGTCCAGCACCCGCAGCCACGGCAGCAGCCGCGAGTCCTGGAAGACCATGGACAGCACCGGCGGGGTGGACAGGGTCCCGGAGCCCTCGGCGTCGTAGTCGAGTTCGGCCAGGGCGCGCAGCAGGGTGCTCTTGCCCGAGCCGCTGTGCCCGAGCAGCGCCACGAACTCCCCCGCCTCGATCTCCAGGTCGAGGCCCTCGAGGACGGTCCGGGGGCCGAACCGGCGCACCAGCCCGGTCACCCGCACCGATCGCGCGCCGTCGGGTTCGGGTGAGCTGGTCAGCCCGCGAGCGTTCGCCGCCATGCCAGCGCCCTCCTCTCGATCAGCCGCACGACGCAGTCGGTGAGGAACCCGAACAGCCCGTAGACGACCAGGCCGACCAGGATCACGCTGATCTGGCCATACTGCTGCGCCTGGAACATCATGTAGCCGATGCCGCTCTCGGCGTTGATCTGCTCCACCACGATCAGGGCCAGCCAGGAGCCGGTGACGCCCAGGCGCAGGCCGGTGAACCAGCCGGGCAGCGCGCCGGGAACCACCACCCGGCGGATGAACTGCCACCGGTTCAGCCCGACCACCTCGGCCAGCTCGACGTAACGCGAGTCGATGCTGGTCAGCGCCGCGTAGGTGTTGATGTAGACGGGCACGATCACGAACAGCGCGATCGTGACGATCTTCATCTTCTCGCCGATGCCCAGCCAGAGGATCATCAGCGGGATCAGCGCCAGCGCCGGGATGGACCGCTTGACCTGCATCGCGCCGTCGACCACGGCGTCGCCGACCCGGTTCAGGCCGGCGATCACCGCGAGCCCGGTGCCGATCACCACCCCGAAGCCGAGGCCGAGCAGGGCGCGCCGGGCGGAGATCAGGAAGTCCGACTGCAGCTCACCCCTTGCGATGAGGGTGCCGGCCGTGGCCACGACCGACCACGGCGCGGAGATGAGGCCCGGGTCGATCACATGGGTGGCCGAGCCCAGGCTCCACAGGCCGAGCAGCGCGGCCGGCCCGAGCAGGCGCCCGTAGGGGATCCGCTTGCCGGGCGCCAGCCGGCGGCGCCGCGGCCTGGGCCGCGCCCAGTCGATGGCGGCGGCCGCAGCCGGATCGGCCGCCCGTGACTGTGTCCCGAACATCGCCTACTCCCGGTACTGCGCGGGGACGGCGGCGGACGCGATGCCCTCGAAGCGGCGGTCGAACAGCACGCTGACATCGAACTTCGGGTCGTAGCCCGCGGCGGCCAGCAGGTCACTGGTCTGCTGCTCCCAGGCGATGGCCCTGGCCCAGCTGACCGGGAACGCGGGCTTGGGCTGGGCCTTGACGATCAGCTCGCCCTGCGCGGTGGTCAGGTGCTGGTTGCCCACGTAGTACGTCTGGATCCACTGGGCGGGATGTTCCCAGGCCCAGATCGATGCGCGGGCCCAGAACGGGATGAACGCGCCAATGGCCGCCGCCTTCGCCGCGTCCTCGAGCACCTCGACCGGGGACCAGAGGATCTCGAGGTAGTCGACCACGTTGGTGTAGATGATCCGCGCGCCCTTGCTGCCGAAGCCGTTGATGTACTCGGTGGTCTCCGGCTGGGAGAGCACCGCGACGTCCACCTGCCGGGCCTCCAGCGCGGTCAGGAACTCGTCGCTGGTCATCGCGACGAGATGGACGTCGCTGTAAGGGATGCCCGCCTGCTTGAGCGCCCGCAGCGTCACCACGCCCTGCGCCTGGCCCTGGGAGAACGCGAGCTTCTTGCCGCGGAACTGTGCCGCCGACGTCACGTCCGACCCGGGCGCGGTGGCGAACTGGTAGATCGGTTTGTTGGTCGTGGACACCGCGACGATCTTCGCCTGCACCCCGCTGGAGTGCGCCTGGATCGGCGGGATGCCGGCGTTGCTGGCGACGTCGATCGAGTGGGCGCGGAAGCCCTCGATGACGTCCGGGCCAGCGGTGAGGTTGGGCCAGCTCGAGACCTTGAACGGCAGCTTGCCGATCTGCCCCGATGCCTGGAGTTCCAGCTGCGTGGTGACGATCGAGATCGCCAGCGAGGTCTTGGGGTTCACCGCGGTCGGCAGCTTGGAGGTCAGGCTGAGCGTCCCGCCGCCCGGCGGGTCGGCGGCGCAGGCGGCAAGCCCGAGCGCGCCGACGCCGGCCATCGTGGCCAGGAAGGTGCGGCGTCCCATGGCCGGGACGGCCGCATCCGCGGTCGCGGTCATAAACGGGTCCTTTCACGAATCAACAGATCACGTCTCCTGGCGACCGAAGACCGGCCGAAGACATGATTGACCGAGGGCCTCGCGCCGACCATGCGGGACGTTTTCAAGGTCCCGTGCCGGGGCTATTTGCCAGGCCTCGCGACGGTGCTTATTGAAATAGTCTTTAAGATGCCGCGAGCCGCGGTCAACATTGCAACTTTTTAAATTAAGTCCGGGGCGGGAAGCCGGGGCGGCGCGTTCTTTTCCGGGACGCTTCCGTCACGAGGCCCGGGACGCGACGGCATGAGGCGCGACGGCCCGGGACGCGACGGCCCGGGACGCGACGGCCCGGGACGCGACGGCGCGGGAGGCGACGGCGGCGGAGGCGACGGGGCCGGGCGTGACGGCGCCGCCGCGGCGCAGCGGGTTCTCGTAGACCGCGTCCAGGATCACGGTCCCGGCGGCCACCGGCAGTGCCTCGCGGCCGAAGCTGGTCGCGACCACCGAGCGGCCGGGGTCGCCGCCCACTCTCGATCGCTCGCCGACCTGCGCCCGCAGGATCTCAAGGCATTCGGGCAGGTACACCGCGCCCGCCTCGCTGACCACCAGCAGTTCCGGGTTGAGCACGTCCATCAGCAGGGCGGCGGCGGACCCGACCAGCGTGGCCCGCTCGCGGAACAGCGCGACGGCCCGGCGGTCGCCGTCGCGCGCCGCGGCCAGCAGGGCCGCGAACGACGGGCCCGGCGTGATGCCCTCGCGGGCCGCCCGCAGGCCGAGGGCGCGGCAGGAGACCACGGCCTCCAGGCAGCCGCGCAGGCCGCAAGGGCACGGGTCGGCCCGGC
>Ga0335073_10001028_pt1 | contig 36848 bp, 29 predicted proteins | sample Lox_Sample_22_FD_207093 | JGI IMG/M metagenome (GOLD analysis project Ga0335073, IMG submission 207093) | Soil microbial communities from Loxahatchee National Wildlife Refuge, Florida, United States - Lox_Sample_2.2 | ecosystem: Environmental > Terrestrial > Soil > Wetlands | place: USA... | reverse complement strand
CCGGACCTCGGTCTTGGTGCGGCCGGTCACCTTGCGCCGGAGCCGCTTCCCGTCCGGACGCCAGCCGAGTGAGATGGCACCGACCCAGGTGCCATTCACCTCGTCGCGGTAGATCGAACCTTCGCCGTGCCCACGGCGCGCAGTAGCCGTCATAAATGGGAGAGTAGCATCGCCTTGGCTCTTGCTTTGGCTCTGCTTCTAGGCCATCAAGATCACATTTGGCCTCTGACCTGTGGAGCTAAGGGGACTCGAACCCCTGGCCTTCTGGATGCAAACCAGACGCTCTTCCAGCTGAGCTATAGCCCCGCGACGTCAAGGGTACTGCAGACCGGGACCGTCGGGCACTGTCACTGCTCGACGTGCAGCACCGTGACCGCCGCGCTGTACACCTCCGGGTCGGCGTCACCGGCGCGCGTGACGACCAGGACGGGGATGCCCGGGCTCAGCGAGCCCAGCTTCGCGCGCTCGGCGTCGTCTGGCATGCGCGCCGTTACCCGGTCACCGGGGCGGACCACGGCGACTTTCAGCTGCGGCACCGCCGCGACGAAGGAGCCGACGCCGTGCCGCGTCACGACGAGCCCTTCCTCGCGCAGCATCTGGACGGCGCGCCGCACGACAGAGCGGTCGACACCGAAGCTTCGCTTGAGTGCCTCCTCGCCCGGGAGTTTCGCCCCAAGCGCGATTCGGCCGCTGACGATCTCCTCGCGGAGCCAACTGGCGAGCTGCACGTACTGGCGTATCTCCGTTGGCTGCTGCGGATGCTCCATACCGCTCATGACCAGGCCTTCGTCACTCGTTGTAGGGTTGTAGGCCCCTGTAGACAACAACACTTGATAGCGCTACAGTGATCACCGCGCTACGTACAGTTGCCCGGTTATTTCCCCCCGGGCTACCCCGCACGGTAGCGCCGCGGGCGGTCCCGGGTTCTGGGGGGTTACCGGACATGCCCGCAGGCCGGCCCCTGGGCGGCCGATCCGCTCGGGAGCCGGCCATCCTCCGCAATCCCGCGAAAGGGGGATTTTACCGTGGGCGTGATCTGGGGCGAAGGCATGGCCAATCATCGCCGCCCGGCCAGCCGTGCTGGCGTCCACGCCTATTTCGAGCGCCTGATACGCACCCTGCGCCGCTGGCTCTTCCTCGACGACGGCGTGGACGAGGGTGAATGCGCGGACTGACTCCGGGCGGCGGCTACTTGAGCAGCCTGGACAGGCGGCGGTCGGCGAGCGGCTTGCCTCCCGTCTGACAGGTCGGGCAGTACTGCAGCGCGGAATCGGCGAAAGAGACCTCGCGGATGGTGTCACCGCACACCTGGCAGGGCTGTCCGGCTTTGCCGTGCACCCGCAGTCCGGTCTTTTTCTCGCCCTTGAGGTCGGCGGCCGCCAGTCCCGCCGAGCGCTCCACCGCCTCCCGCAGGGTGCTCACGATCGCGGCGTGCAGCGTCGCGACCTCATCAGGCGTGAAACTGGACGCCAGCTTGAACGGGGACATCTTCGCGGCGTGCAGCACCTCGTCGGAGTAGGCGTTGCCGATGCCCGCGATGATGTGCTGATCACGGAGCACGCCCTTGATCTGGGTACGCCGCTCCTTCAGCAGGGCCGCGAGCGACTCCACGGTGAAGTCATCGGCCATCGGCTCGGGTCCCAGCGTCGCGATGCCAGGCACCTGCAGCGGATCGCGGACGAGGTAGACGGCGAGGCGCTTTTGCGTGCCGGCCTCCGTCAGGTCGAACCCAGATCCGTCGTCGAGCGCCAGCCGGAAGGCGAGCGGGCTCTTCCCCGGCCGTACCGGCTTGTCCGGCAGGTCGTCGCGCCACCGCAGCCAGCCGGCCCGGGCGAGGTGGATGACCAGGTGCAAGTCACCGCAGGACAGGTCGAGGAACTTGCCGTGCCGGCCGACTTCTCCGATGGTGAGCCCGGATAGCGCTGACAGCGGGGGATCGAAGGTCTTCAGCACGGCGAACGAGGCCGCCTCGGCGCGGGCGATGACATGCCCGCTGGCCCGGGCGCGCAGGAAGACGGCGAGCGATTCAACTTCCGGCAGTTCCGGCATGCTACCGAGTGTAAGGGGCACCGGTTACACCGGCGCCGGTCACGCTCCGCCGATGACCAGGTCGGGAAGCGCTTCGACGTTGTCGAGGACGTGCGTGGCGCCCGCCTGCTGCAGCGCGGCGAGCCGCCGCGCGTCGCCGCCGATGCCGGCCACGATCCGGGCCCCTGCCCGGCGCCCGGACATCAGGCCGCTCTCGCTGGCGCTGACGACCGCGACATTCCTGACGTCACCGGCACCCAGCCGGAGCATCGCGGTGAGCACTGGGTCCGGCCACGGGAACCCGCGCGGCGCGTCGTCGTAGCAGAGCACCAGGTCCGCGAGGCCCTGCCGCCGCAGCCCGGCTAGTATCTCGCCGCACGCACCCCGGGACAGCGCGGAGATCAGGCAGGTCTTCGCGCCCGACCCCGCGATTTTGCCGAACGCCGCGACGACGTCTGGCGGCGCGGTCACGCCGAACCGTTCGACCGCCGCGCGGTAGGAGCGGTCGAAGGCGAGCGACGCCGCCTGAGCCCGCGGCTCGTCGCCCTCGAAGAGCTCGAGCAGCACGTCGGAGGGCGGGCGTCCGCGTGCCCGGTCGAACCGCACCATGGACCGAACGTAGGCCTCCGTGCCCGTCACGATGCCCTGCGTGGCGATCGCTTCTGCGAAGGCGCGTTCCACGACGGAGGCGTCGATGACGATGCTCGCTAGGTCGCAGCAGACCAGCGACACGCCCGAGGTGTCGCTCACAGCGGCCTCAGAAGTCGTCGGCGGCAGTTGCCTCGCTCCATAGGTCGAGGTCAGCACGCTGTGCCTGGACCTTCCGCCAGACGGCGAAACCGCCGAGCACCAGCAGGGCAAGGATGAACAGCTTCTTCACTGCGCCGGACCCTCCAACCTCGAATGCGAACAGTGCGGGCACCGCGAGCACTTGCATACCCGGTGGACAGCCTACCGCCCTGCCTGCCAGCCCCTGCTGTAGCCGTGGCATATGAATTCTGGTGGGGGTACGTGGACTTGAACCACGGGCCTCGTCCTTATCAGGGACGCGCTCTAACCGACTGAGCTATACCCCCAGGGATTGCCACGCGGAGCTTCGGCTCCCGCAGCGGCGACTGCGTTACTCTATCGCATCCGTGCGCGTGCTCGCACCGCGCTCTAATCCGTCTCCCGCAAAGTGACCTCGACCCCTCCGATCGTGCGGGCGATCAGGTTGTAGATCACCGCGCCGATCGTGGATATCGCCGTGATCAGGACGATGTTCAGGGCGCCGAGCATGCCCGCGTAGCCCAGGATCCGCGACGCGGAGAACCAGTTGGAGATGTTCGTGCCCGCGGAACCCTGGCTGGAGGTGATGGACGTCACCGTGTGCTGCAGCGACGTGAAGACGCCGAGGATGTCGAGCACCATGTAGAGCACGGCGACCGCGACGAACAAGATGATGAAGGCCACGACCGACGCGACGAAGCTGAACTTCATGACCGACCACGGCTCGACCCGCGCCAGCGTCAGCTGAGCCTGGCGCCGCGACCCCCGTCGGCCGCGGTCATCCTTCTTGCGCGGCTTGGTGCTGATGGTGCGGCTCTGCCAGGAGGGGGCCGCCGAGCCGACGTAGCCGGCGGCGCCAGCGGCTACACCCGCGGCGGACCCGCCCGCGGGCGCGGCCACGGTGCCCGAGAAACCGACCGGACCGCCCGGCGCCACTCCAGCGGCACCAGACGGCGCGGCGCCTGGGGTCGTGCCGGACGACCAGGAGTTGCCGGTCGCCTGGTAGCCCGACCCGGAGAGCGGGTCGGCGCCCGGGTAGGCGGCGGGCGGCGGGCGGTACGTGGAGCCGGCCGACGCGGAAGATCCCGAGTAGGTCGACGTCGCGGACGAGGCGGCCTGGGACTGCGCCGGCGTGCCGGAGGCGCGGGCCGACGATCCGGAAGACCAGGGGGGCGCGCTAGAGGTCCCCGCGAGTGAGCTGGAAGTGCCCGCGTACGAGCCGGAAGTTGCTGTATGCGAACTAGAGGTGCCCGTATGTGAATTGGGAGTGCCCGCGTACGAGCCGGGAGTCGCGGGCGGCGCGCTCGGCGTCCGTGCCTGCGCGGTGGGGGCCTGTGCGGGCGGGCTTGGGGCAGACGCCTTAGGTGCAAGCGGGCTGGGGGCCGGGCTGGGGGCCGGCGCGCTGGGAGTGGATGTGGAAGTGCCCGGGGTCTGTGTGGAAGTGCTGGGTGCGCGTGCTCGCGTCGTGGCGGGCTGCGCCGACGCTGGCGTGAAGGACGGCCTGCGCTCGCCGGTCGGCTGCGCCGAGCCGGCGCCGATGGGGGCCGCCTCGCTCACGGCGGAACCCGTGCTCGTGCCGCTGCCCCCCGGCTCCCCGGGGGTCGTGTCGCTCTTCGCGGACCGGGCGAACCAGTTGTTGGCGGCCATCGCTTGCCGGACCGCGGGACGGCCGCTGTCGAGCGCGCCGTTCGCGGGCAGGGCGGCGGCGTCCGTCCGGTCGGCCTTCGGCCTCGCGATCCCGTCGGCAGGGAACGGGACGCTCGCGGGCTTGTCCGCCGCGCCTGAACTGGCCGTCGCGCTCCCGTTGGCAGCGGCGCCCTTGCGCGCCGGCAGGCTGCCGCCGTCCTTGACAGCATCGTCTGAGGCGGATGGAGCAGCAGCGGCCGGGCTCGCGGAGGAAGCGGCCGGGGAAGCCGATGAAGCGGAGGACGATTCGGAGCGTGAGGAGTCCGATCGCTTCCGTGATGAGGACATGGCCCCATTGTCGGTGATCGTGTCACCGGCCTTCCCGTCCGGGTCGGCGTCCTGGCCTGGCGGCGCCGAAATAACGGACGGATCCGCAGGTCGTCCTGCCTCGTCCACGCCGTCCTCCTCGGAACCCACTGGTGTCCCTTCGTACCTTCAGCAGAGACTATCCGACCGAAAGCGATTTGCCGGTCGACAGACGAAGGAACCACGGAGCTCAGGACCCCGCCCATGCGGATCAGCGATCGCCACTTACATCTCAGACGCTGTTCTCCCCTGGATCGTTGCCTTCATCCGCGACATCGGTCACATCGCCCGGATCGACAGCCTCGCCAGGAGCGTCGTCGGCATCGACAGCGTCGCCGGCATCGACGACATCGGTCGATTCGGCGTTGCGGGCGAGCGCGACCACGCTGTCCCCGGGGGCGAGGTTCATCAGCCGCACCCCCATCGTCTGCCGGCCGGACTGCTTCACCTCGCTGGCGCGGGTCCGGATGACGCCGCCCGCCGACGTGATGGCGAACACCTCGTCCTCAGGGTTGACAAGCAGGGCGCCGACCAGGCCGCCGCGGTCTTCCACGATCCGCGCCGTGACCACGCCGAGGCCGCCCCTGTTCCGCAGCGGGTACTGGTCCGCGGGCGTGCGCTTGGCGTAGCCGCCCTCGGTCGCCACCAGGACGTCCTCGCCGTCGCGCACCACGTACATGCCGAGCAGCTCATCACCCTCGTTGAACCGCATCCCGATCACGCCGGACGTCGCCCGGCCCATCGGCCGCAGCTGGTCGTCGCTCGCCGGGAACCTGATCGCCTGCGCCCCCTTGCTGACGAGCAGCAAGTCCTCGTCCGGGGACACCAGCGAAGCGCCGATCACCTCGTCGTCCTCGCGCAGGTTGATCGCGATGAGGCCGCCGGCCCGCGGCGAGTCGTACTCGACGAGCCGCGACTTCTTGACGAGCCCGGCCCTGGTGGCCAGCACCAGGTACGGGGCCACCTGGTAGTCGCGCAGCGCGAGCACCTCGGCGATCCGCTCGTCCGGCTGGAACGCGAGCAGGTTCGCCACGTGCTGGCCGCGCGCGTCCCGGCCGGTGTCGGGCAGCTCGTAGCCCTTGGCACGGTAGACCCGGCCCTTGTTCGTGAAGAACAGGATCCAGTGGTGCGTCGAAGTCACGAAGAAGTGGTCAACGATGTCATCGCTGCGCAGCTGCGCGCCGCGGACGCCCTTGCCGCCGCGTCGCTGCGCGCGGTACTGGTCGGTGTTCGTCCGCTTGGCGTATCCGCCGTGCGTGATCGTGACCACGATGTCCGACTCGGCGATCAGGTCCTCGTCGGCCACTTCGCCGTCGTAGGCGATGATCTCGGTACGCCTCTCGTCGCCGAACTTGGCGACGATCTCGCCCAGTTCTGTGCTGATGATCGACCGCTGCCGGGGCGGCGAGGCGAGGATCGCCTCGAAGTCCGCGACCTTGGCCTGGAGTTCGTCGCGCTCCTCCATCAGCTCCTGGCGCTCCAGGGCGGCCAGCTTGCGCAGCTGCATGTCCAGGATCGCGCGCGCCTGGATCTCGTCGATCGACAGCAGCGTCATCAGTCCCTGCTGCGCCACGGCGGCCGACTCCGACCGCCGGATCAGCGCGATGACCGCGTCGATCGCGTCGATGGCCGCGAGCAGGGCGGCCACGATGTGCAGCCGTTCCTGCGCCTTGCGCAGCCGGAACCTGGTCCGCCTGACGATGACCTCGATCTGGTGCGCCACCCAGTAGCGGATCATCTGGTCCAGGCGCAGCGTGCGCGGCACGCCGTCGACGAGCGCCAGCATGATCACGCCGAACGTGTCCTGCAGTTGCGTGTGCTTGTACAGGTTGTTCAGCACGACCTTGGCGATCGCGTCCCGCTTGAGCACGATGACCAGCCGCTGCCCAGTCCGGGTGCTGGTCTCGTCCCGCACGTCCGCGATGCCGGACAGCCGGCCGTCACGCACGAGCTCGGCGATCTTAGCCGCCAGGTTGTCCGGGTTGACCTGGAACGGCAGCTCCTTGACGACCAGGCAGGTCCGGCCCTGGATCTCCTCCACGTCCACGACGGCGCGCATGGTGATCGAGCCGCGCCCGGTGCGGTAGGCCTCGCGGATGCCGCGCCGTCCGACGATCAGGCCGCGGGTCGGGAAGTCGGGGCCGGGTATCCGCTCGATCAGGCCGTCGAGGAGCTCCTCGTAAGGCATGTGCCCGTCGGAAGTGCCGACGGGCGGTACCTCGAACCGCTCGTAGTTCTCCAGGTACCACTGGACGCCGGCCCCCACTTCCCGCAGGTTGTGCGGCGGGATCTTGGTGGCCATGCCGACAGCGATGCCCTCGGAGCCGTTGACGAGCAGGTTGGGGAAGCGGGCCGGCAGCACGACGGGCTCGGCGGAGCGGCCGTCGTAGTTCGGCCGGAAGTCGACGGTGTCCTCGTTGATGTCCCGCAGCATCTCCATCGCCAGCGGGGCGAGGCGGCACTCGGTGTACCGCATGGCGGCGGGCGGGTCGTTGCCAGGGGAGCCGAAGTTGCCCTGCCCGTCGACGAGCGGCATCCGCATCGACCACGGCTGCGCCATCCGGACGAGGGCGTCGTAGATGGCGCTGTCGCCGTGCGGGTGGTACTGGCCCATCACGTCGCCGACCACCCGCGAGCACTTGAAGAACCCGCGGTCCGGGCGGTATCCGCCGTCCAGCATCGCGTAGAGGATGCGGGTATGCACCGGCTTGAGCCCGTCGCGCACGTCCGGCAGCGCCCGGCCCACGATGACGGACATCGCATAGTCGATGTAGCTGCGCTGCATCTCGACCTGGATGTCGACCGGCTCGGTCCGGTCGTGCCCGCCGTCAGGCGGCCCCATTACCTCGGTCACTTGGCAAAACCCTTCAGAAGATAGCCCGGAATCGTGCCTAGATGTCGAGGAACCGGACGTCCTTGGCGTTGCGTGTGATGAACGACCGCCGCGACTCGACGTCCTCGCCCATCAGCACGCTGAACAGCTCGTCGGCCTGCGCGGCGTCGTCCAGGGTCACCTGGAGCAGGACGCGCCGCGCCGGGTTCATCGTGGTCTCCCAGAGCTCTTCGGCGTTCATCTCGCCGAGACCCTTGAACCGCTGCACGCCATCGCGCGGCCGCGGGTCCTTGCGGCCCTCGGCGATGCCCGCCTCGATGATCCGGTCCCGCTCGGCGTCGGAGTACGCGTAGCTGGGGTCGACGCCGCGGCCCTCCCACTTGATCTTGTAAAGCGGCGGCTGCGCGAGGTAGACGTGACCGGCCTCGATCAGCGGCTTCATGAACCGGAACAGCAGTGTCAGCAGCAGCGTCCGGATGTGCTGCCCGTCCACGTCGGCGTCGGCCATCAGGATGATCTTGTGGTAGCGGAGCTTGGTGATGTCGAACTCGTCGTGGATGCCCGCGCCGAGCGCGGTGATCAGCGACTGCACCTCGTTGTTCTTGAGCACCCGGTCGATGCGGGACTTCTCGACATTGATGATCTTGCCGCGGATCGGCAGGATCGCCTGGAACTTCGGGTCCCGGCCGCCCTTGGCCGAGCCGCCCGCCGAGTCACCCTCGACCACGTAGATCTCGGACCGCGCCGGATCGGTTGACTGGCAGTCGGCCAGCTTGCCTGGCAGCCCGTTCGACTCCATCGCCGACTTGCGCCGGGTCAGGTCGCGCGCCTGGCGCGCGGCGATCCGGGCACGGGCGGCCTGGCTCGCCTTGTTGATGATCTCCTTGGCCTCGCCCGGGTTGCGGTCGAACCAGTCGCGCAGCCGGTCGTTGGTCACTCGCTGCACGAACGACTTGGCCTCGGTGTTGCCGAGCTTGGTCTTGGTCTGTCCTTCGAACTGCGGCTCGGCCAGCTTGATCGAGACGATCGCGGTGAGCCCCTCGCGGATGTCCTCGCCCGTGAGGTTGGCTTCCTTCTCCTTCAGCAGCTTCTGGTCGCGCGCGTACTTGTTGACCACCGACGTGAGCGCGGCGCGGAAGCCTTCCTCGTGGGTGCCGCCCTCGGCGGTGTTGATCACGTTCGCGAACGTGTGCACCGACTCGGTGTACGAGGAGTTCCACTGCATGGCGATGTCGACCGACATGCCCTCGGCCTCGTCGGCGAATTCGATGACAGAGCCGTGCGCGGGCTCCTTGGACGCGTTCAGGTAGCGGACGAAGTCCGCGATGCCGCCGGCGTACTGGTAGACGACCGTGCGGGCCTTGCCGACGGCGGCGCCGGGGGCGGCGTCCGCGTCGTCCTCGTCAACCTGGCGAGGCCGCTCGTCGGTCAGCGAGATCCGCAGTCCCCGGTTCAGGAACGCGGTCTCCTGCAGCCGCCGGGACAGCGTCTCGAACGACCAGTCGGTGGTCTCGAAAATCGACCCGTCCGGCCAGAATGTCGTGGTCGTGCCCGTCTCGTCGGTCTTCTCGCCGCGGGCGAGCGGCGTGACCGGGTCGCCGCCCTCGTACGACTGCCGCCACGTGTAGCCGTCCTTGCGGACTTCCATGTCGAGCCTGCGGGACAGCGCGTTCACAACGGAGACGCCGACGCCGTGCAGGCCGCCGGAGACGGCGTAGGACTTGCCGTCGAACTTGCCGCCCGCGTGCAGCGTGGTCAGCACCACCTCGAGCGCCGGCCGCTTCTCGACCGGGTGCTCGTCCACGGGGATGCCGCGCCCGTTGTCCACCACCCGGACCCCGCCGTCGGCGAGCAGCGTCACCTCGATGTCGTCCGCGTAGCCGGCCAGTGCCTCGTCAACCGAGTTGTCCACAACCTCGTACACCAGGTGATGGAGTCCCCGCTCACCGGTCGAGCCGATGTACATGCCGGGACGTTTGCGGACAGCCTCAAGTCCCTCAAGTACCGTGATCGACCGCGCATCGTACGACAAAATGAACTCCATCCTGCTCACATCGCAGCGCCCTGGCCCCCGGCGTCATGCCCGACAGCCGGGCCGGCGGCACCAGCAGTCCCGCGGTCGTAAGCGACCGCGACCACCGGCGGTCCTGTCCGCGCAACCATCCTTTATTTTACCTGTGGTTACTGACTTTCGCGGTCGCCTTACCGTACGTGTCAGCGCGCCCGGCGGCGTCCGGCCGGGCCGCGCACGCGCACCTTGCGGACCGTGCCCGCGCCCAGTTCCTCGGCCAGGCGCTCAAGCAGCTTCGGGACGAGCAGCTTGGCCTGGGTGGCCCAGGCGTCCGAGTCCGCGACGACGGATAGTTCGCCGTCGTCGAAGGATTCTGGCGTGATGTGGGCAGCCACCTGCGGGCCGACGATCTGCGCCCATTTACCGAACACGCCGCCCACCGCCGCCTGTTCCCGCCAGCCGCGCACGGAGAGCAGCCCGCCGACCGCCGCCTTCAGCGACTGCGGATCGTCGCGCCGAGGTCGCTCCGCCCAGGTGGCAGGCAGCGGGCTCGCGGCAGTCATCCCGGAGCGTTCGGAAGAATCGGTTTGAGACTGTGACTGACGCGGGGTGGCGGCGGGACGATCGCCCCGTGCCCACGCGTCGGCCCGGGCCCGTGCCAGCGCCTCCGCGGCCAGCCGGACGCGGTCCGGCTCAGCCCGCATGATCCTGGCTGGCATCGGCGGCCACCAGCGCGCCGCCGGAAACCGAGAACCGCGCGCCGGCGAGCACCTGGGGCACGTCGGCGGGCACCGCCGCCGTGACGAGCACCTGTTCCGCCTTCGACACGAGGGCGGCGAGCCGGTCGCGGCGGCCCGCGTCGAGCTCGGCGAACACGTCGTCGAGGATCAGCACCGGGTCCTCGTGCCCGGCGCGCAGCAGGTCGAAGCTGGCCAGCCGCAGCGCGAGCGCCAGCGACCAGGACTCGCCGTGGCTGGCGTAACCCCGCGCGGGCAGCCCGCGGACCGCAAGCTCGAGCTCGTCGCGGTGGGGTCCGGCCAGGCACACGCCGCGGTCGAGCTCGCTGTCCCTGACCTCGGCGAGGGCCGCACGGAGCGCGTCGGCGGCGGCGCTGACCCGCCGTGCGTGGCCGGGCTCTTCCTCGTCTCCCGAACGGTCCGGGCTTTCTCCCCCGAACGAGCGCCTGTAGTCGATCGTGGCCGGCCCGCGCTCGCCCGCCACCGCGCTGTACGCCTGCTCAACGTGCGGCCGGAGCGCGTTCACCAGGTGCTCTCTGGCGACGAGCAGTTCCGCGCCCGCCCTGGCCAGGTGCGCGTCCCAGACGTCGAGCGTGCTCATGACCGTCTCGCGGGAGCCGGCCGTGCCGCTTTTGCGGCCCGCGGACTTGAGCAGCGCCGTGCGCTGGCGCAGCACGCGGTCGTAGTCGGCGCGGACCGCGGCGTACCTGGGGGCCATCGCGACGAGCAGGTCGTCGAGGAACCGGCGCCGCTCGCCCGGGTCGCCCTTGACCAGGGCCAGGTCCTCGGGCGCGAACAGCACCGTGCGCAGCACGCCGAGCACTTCGCGGGGCCTGGCAAGCGGGACCCTGTTGAGCCTGACCCGGTTCGCGCGGCCCGGGTTGAGCTCGATCTCCACGAGCGCGTCCCTGTCCGCGCCGTGGGTGCTCGCGCGGATGATCGCTCGCTCCGCGCCCTGCCTGATCAGCGGCGCGTCGTGCGCCACGCGGTGGCTGGCCAGCGTGGCGGCGTACCCGACGGCCTCGACCAGGTTGGTCTTGCCCTCGCCGTTCGGCCCGCTGAAGATCGTGACACCCGGCTGCAGCGCGACGTCCGCGCTCGCGTATGAGCGGAAGTCCGTCAGCGCCAGCCGGGTGAGATGCACGCCTTTGAGCGTACTGGCTAGCCCGCGGAACGGATCGGCATCAGCACGTAGCGGTAGTCCGGCTGGGCCTCGCCCTTGCCGGTGATCACCGCGGGCCTGGTCGGCGTCGTGAACGACAGTCGCGCCATGTCCGAGTCGATCGCCCCGATGCCGTCGAGCAGGTACTGCGGGTTGAACGCGATCTGCATGTCGTCGCCGTCGTACGAGGCGCCGATCGACTCGCTGGCCTGCGCCTCGTCGCCGGTGCCGGCCTCGAGCAGCACCTCGCCCGCCGTGAACGTGAGGCGGACCGGCGTGTTGCGCTCGGCGACGAGCGCCACCCGCTTGACCGCGTCCGCGAACGGCGCGGCGGGCAGCTCGGCGACCGCGGTGAACTCGCTGGGCAGCAGCGTCTGGTATCGCGGGTACTCACCGGACAGCAGCCGCGTGGTCGTCTTGCGGCCGGCGCCCTCGAAGCCGATGATCCCGTCGTTGCCGCCCTCGCTGGTGGCGAGCGCGACCGAGACCTCGGCGCCGCTTGTCAGCGCGCGGGCGGTGTCGCCGAGCACGCGGGCGGGCACGAGCACGGCGGTGTTCAGGCCGGGCACCACGGGCGTCCAGCGCAGTTCCCGCACCGCCAGCCGGTACCGGTCGGTGGCGACCAGGGTCAGCAGGTCCTCGGCGATCTCCACCCGGATGCCGGTCAGCGCGGGCAGCGTGTCGTCGCGCCCGGCGGCGACCGCCACCTGGCTGATCGCGGAGGCGAACGCGTCCGCGCCGACCTTGCCGGTCGTCTCGGGCATGTCAGGCAGCGTGGGGTACTCCTCGGCGGGCAGCAGCATGAGGGTGAACGTCGCGGCGCCGCAGCGCACCGTGGTCCGCGTGCCGTCCGTCGACAGGTCCACGGGCTTGGCGGGCAGGCTGCGCACGATCTCGGCGAGCAGGCGGCCCGACACCAGCACTGTGCCCGGCTCGTCCGCGCTCACCGGGATCGTCGCCTGGGCGGAGACCTCGTAGTCGAACGTGGACAGGGTGAGTTCGCTGCCCGCCTGCAGCCGCATGCCGGCCAGGACCGGCGCCGTGGGGCGCGCCGGGAGAGCGCGGGCGGTCCATGCGACGGCGTCAGCGAGTGGGTCACGCTCAACCTGGAGCTTCACGGGTTGCCTCCTGCCGGTCTCGGCAAATGTTTGTTCATTCCCCCGTACGGGGTATGTCCCTGGCGTCGGCTCGATCCCCAGTCGTGCCGTCGTCTGCGTGTTTTTGAGTTTTTCTTAGCTAGAAGATCGTCATAGTCATAGGGGCCGTGGAAACTGGGGATACAGCCGTTCCCGCAGGCTAATACCGTTTTTGTGTGCACAGCGGCTGTGCCGCGGACGGGGACGCGCGACGCGGGGCTGTGTGCGCTCCGCGGCTCTTCCTACGCTACCCACGTATTTTCCCCCGGTTGTCCCTAGCCCGTCCACAGTCTTATCCACATGCTGTGCGCACAGCGCCGGATAACGCTCGCTGATCCTCATCCGGTCCGCGCCTGCTGCTTGATGCGGTTGGTCAGCTCGGTCACCTGGGTGTAGATCGAGCGGCGTTCGGCCATGAGCGACCGGATCTTGCGGTCCGCGTTGATCACGGTCGTGTGGTCGCGGCCGCCGAACTGCTGGCCGATCTTGGGCAGCGACAGGTCGGTCAGCTCCCGGCACAGGTACATCGCGATGTGCCTGGCCGTCACAAGGACACGGGACCTGCTGGTCCCGCACAGGTCCTCGATCGACAGGCCGAAGTACGCGGCGGTCTGCCCCATGATCGTCGCCGCGTTGATCTGCGGGCCCTGGGCCTCGGGGATGAGGTCCTTGAGCACGATCTCGGCGAGCTGCAGGTCGACGCCCTGCCGGTTGAGGCTCGCGAACGCGGTGACCCGGATCAGCGCTCCCTCGAGCTCCCTGATGTTCGTGGAGATCCGGCTGGCGATGTACTCGAGCACGTCCGCGGGGGCGTTGAGCCCTTCCTGGATCGCCTTCTTCCGCAAGATCGCGATGCGGGTCTCGAGCTCGGGCGGCTGGACATCGGTGAGCAGCCCCCACTCGAACCTGCTGCGAAGCCTGTCCTCGAGCGTGACCAGGCGCTTGGGAGCGCGGTCGCTTGAGATCACGATCTGCTTGCTGGCGTTGTGCAGGGTGTTGAAGGTGTGGAAGAACTCCTCCTGGGTTCCTTCCTTGTTCTCAAGGAACTGGATGTCGTCCACGAGGAGAACGTCGACGTCCCGGTAGCGGCGGCGGAACCCGTCCTGCTTGCCGTCCCTGATCATGTTGATGAAGTCGTTGGTGAACTCCTCCGAGCTCACGTACCGCACCCTGAGCCCCGGGTAGAGCGTCTGCGCGTAGTGCCCGATGGCGTGCAGCAAGTGGGTCTTGCCGAGACCGGAGTCGCCGTAGACGAACAGCGGGTTGTAGGCCTTGGCCGGCGCTTCCGCGACCGCGACGGCGGCCGCGTGCGCGAACCGGTTGCTCGAGCCGATGACGAACGTCTCGAACGTGTACTTCGGGTTGAGCCTGGCGGACGCGAGCCGCGGAGTCGGGCCAGCCTGGTCGGCCTGTCCCCGCTGCGCCTCGGCGTGCTCATGGAGGCTGGGCTGGCTCGGCTGGCTTGGCTGGGGCGCCGCGGGCATGATCGGCTGCGCGGCGGGGAAGCGGCCGTCGTGGAGGCCCGGCCCGCCGTTCGGGTGCTGCGCGACGGGCGGCACTAGCGGTGCGGGCGGCGCCAGCGGCTCCGGCTGCGGGGCCGAGCTCGGGTCCACCGTGACGGCGAGCTGGATGGGCCGGCCAAGCTCGCGGGAGAGCGCCTGCGTGACGAGCGGGCGGAGCCGGGTCTCGAGCTGTTCCTTCACGAACGCGTTCGGCGTGGCGATCAGCGCGGTGTTCTCGACCAGCCCCAGTGGCCTGGTCAGCTTCAGCCAGGCGAGCTGGCTCGGCTGCACGTGCAGCTCGGCGAGCCCGTCCAGCGATCGTGCCCACACATCCGCGAGATCTGTGTCAGCCACCGACGTGCTCCCCTCGCCTCACTGTCTTGCGGAGCATGATCAGTGATCACGCCCGTTGTCCACAGAGTGCTCCACATGGTGTGCACGTGGCGCACTCCGTGCGCCTCGCGACCCCTGGCGCACCCTGTGCGCACCGCAGCCCCTGCTGAGCCGCGGTTTCCCCTCCCATGGGTGCCCGCCGCCCCGACCCGTGGAGGGTTCGGCGGACATTGATTTTCCACAGCCTAAGTCGCCGGGGCGGGATGCGCCCGGCAAACCGAGGTGTTAGACGATGGTAGACCCGGACGGTCCGGGCGAATAGCCCGAAACGACCGCGTGGCCACTCGGTTTGACCTGTGCGGGCATCGCCTTTACCGTTAACAGGCTGACCCGTAGCGTCCGTGGCGGCACCGGGAACAAGACCCGGCGCAGGGCGCACGGCACGTCTACCCCTATTTCGTAACAGATCAGAACCGCACCTGGAGCTCCAGTGAGCAAGCGTACGTTCCAGCCGAACAACCGTCGGCGGGCGAAGGTCCATGGGTTCCGGCTGCGGATGCGCACCCGGGCCGGCCGCGCCGTCCTCGCCGCGCGTCGTCGCAAGGGCCGCGCGGAGCTTAGCGTCTGACGCGCTCTGCCTGCCCAGAGGCGCCACAGGCCGCGCAGGAGGTGCCGTGCTGCCGCAGCAGTCGCGGATGAGACGGCCGGAGGATTTCCGGCGCGTGCTGCGAACGGGCCGCCGGGCAGGCGGGTCCGTGGTCGCCGCGCACTTGCTGCTGCCAGTTTCCTCTCACGGAGAGGTACGCTCCGGTGACCCGGCAAAGGTAGGCTTTATTGTCAGCCGCGCGGTTGGCTCGGCGGTGGTTCGTAACAGGGTGAAGCGACGGCTCCGGGAACTGATGCGCAGGCGGCTCGCCGCGCTCCCGGAGGGTTGCCTGCTCGTATTGCGCGCCCTTCCGGCTGCCGCGGGCGCACGCCAGGCGGATCTTGCCGCCGATCTAGACCTGGTTATCGGAAGACTGCTGCGGCGGCAGGTTGGGGCGCTGCGCCAGGAATGAGCGCGTCGGAAAACACGCTGATAGAAGAGGCCGTGCCGACACTGCCGGCACGGGTGCTGATGGTCCCCGTGGTCGGATACCGGCGATTCATCAGCCCGCTGCTCGCCCCTCGGTGCAGGTTCGCTCCATCATGCAGTGAGTACGCACTGGAGGCGTTGCGCCGGCACGGCGCGGCACGGGGACTGTGGCTGTCGGTTCGCCGGCTTGCCCGTTGCCATCCTTTCCACCCGGGCGGATACGATCCCGTGCCGGCTAGGCCCCAAGGAGTTACCAGGTGAGCATTCTTAACCCGCTGTTCGAAGCGGTCGCATGGGTGATCATGAAGATCCATGCGGCGCTCTCCGTGCCGTTTGGCGCGTCGAGCGGCTGGGCATGGGGCCTGTCCATCGTCATCCTCGTGATGCTGATGCGCGCGCTGATGGTGCCGCTGTTCGTCAAGCAGGTGAACGCGCAGCGCAAGATGCAGTCGCACATGCCGCAGCTGCAGGAGATCCGCAAGCGCTACAAGAACGACAAGCAGCGGCTCAACGAAGAGACGATGAAGTTCTACAAGGAGAACGGCATCAACCCGCTGGGCGGCTGCTTGCCTCTTGTGGCGCAGCTGCCGGTCTTCTGGGCGCTGTTCAACGTGCTGCGGGCCATCGCCGACTGGGAGACAGGGACGACGCCGAAGTACGGGCTGACCGTCCCGGTCGTGAAGAGCGCGAAAGAGGCGCACATCTTCGGCGCCTCGCTGGCGGACAAGTTCCTGTTCCCCGTCGCCGGCGAGACATGGCCCGAACGGATCGTGATCCTGGTGTTCGTGATGATCAGCGCGGGCACGACGTTCCTTACCATGCGGCAGAGCGCACGGCGCGGCATGATGCAGCAGGGCGCGATGGACCCGGACAACCCGATGGCGAACACGCAGAAGTACATGATGTACATCGCGCCGTTCTTCGCCCTGACGGGTCTTTACTGGCAGTTCGGCCTGGTCATCTACTGGGTCACCACGAACGTGTGGACGCTGGGGCAGCAGCACATCCTGTTCCGCAACCTTCCTGTGGTCGGTAGCGCTACGGTTGGTGCGTCCGCGGTGCAAGCGGTGTCTGGGAACACTAGTGTGACTGGCAAGAGCAGCACCGCCAGCAAGGCTGTCACGTCGGGCCGTCCAGGCAGCGCCAACGGCAAGACCACCAGCGTCAACGGCAAGGCCGAAGCACCGGCGAAGGCGAGCGCCCCCAAGGCGAGCACTCCCAAGCCCGCTCCGGCGAAAGCCCGCGCGAACGGTTCGGCTGCCGCGGCGGCGGCGGGGGCGGTGACGTCGTCCGCGCCGGCTCCGGCGGCGGGCGGCGGAGCACGCGGCCTGCTGCGCTTCGGCAAGAAGCCGGAGGCGGAAGAGGTTCCGGCCGCACCGCAGACGAAGACTGTCCGGCAGCAGCAGCCGGCGAAGCAGACACGCAGCAAGCGTTCAGGCAAGAGGTGAGCCACTGTGGGGGATCAGCTCGGTGAGGGTTTTGGCGCGGTGGCCGGTCTAGACGAGCAGGAGCTGGACAGCGTGGTCGACGAGGATGACGTGCTCGACGAAGAAGACGTCGACGAGGACGTGGACGAGGACGACGACGAGATCGACGAGGACGAACTCGACGACGAAGCGGACATGAGCTCGCTCGAAGAGGAAGGCGAGATCGCCGCCGACTACATCGAAGGGCTGCTCGACATCGCCGACCTGGACGGCGACATCGACATGGACGTCGAGGGCGATCGCGCGGTCGTCTCCGTGGTTGGCGCCACGCTCGACGAGCTGGTCGGCGACGACGGAGAGGTTCTCGAGGCTCTGCAGGAACTGACCAGGCTGGCTGTGCACCGCAAGACCGGCATCCGCGCCAGGCTCATGCTCGACGTGGGCGGCTTCCGGGCGCGGCGCCGGTCAGAGCTGGCCGACCTTGGCCGCTCCATCGCGGCTGAAGTGCAGCGCACGGGCGAGCCGAAAAAGCTCCGCGCGATGTCGCCCTTCGAGCGGAAGATCATCCACGACGCGGTCGCCTCGGCAGGGCTGCGCAGCGAGTCGGAGGGCGAGGAGCCGAACCGTCGCGTCGTGGTTTTCCCGGTCGGCTGAGGCGCGGCAGTGCCCGCGGAGGGTCGACTGCCGCCAGAAGCGGACGAGGTCTTCGGCGCCGCACTGGACGTGGCGCGACAGTATGCGAACATACTGGCGACCGATGGCGTCACCCGGGGCCTGATCGGCCCGCGGGAGACGTCCAGGCTCTGGGACCGGCACCTGCTGAACTGCGCGGTGGTGGCGGAGCTGCTGCCGGATCGCGGCGAGCTTGTGGACATCGGGTCCGGCGCGGGCCTGCCCGGAGTCGTGCTCGCGATGCTGCGGCCCGGGCTGCGCGTGATCCTGCTTGAGCCGCTGCTGCGGCGGTCGGTGTTTCTTGAGGAATGCGTGGCGCGGCTGGACCTGCGAAACGCTACCGTGGTCCGTGGCCGCGCCGAAGAGATGGCTGGAGTCATCAAGGCCGACGTGGCCACCGCACGCGCGGTCGCGCCGCTGGACAAGCTGGCCGGCTGGGCCGCCGGGGTGCTCAGGCCAGGCGGGCAGATCCTGGCCATCAAGGGTCAGGCCGCCGCGGCGGAACTGGCGGCCGCCAAGCCTGTGCTGTCCCGGCTCGGTGCGCGTAGCGCGGAGGTTATTGAGGCCGGCCACGGTAGGGTCGTAACCGCGACCACGGTAGTCCGTGTCGTGATCGGAGGACGCGGCCGAGAGGAGCAGGCTGGTGCTCACCGCAGCCGGCGTGGGGTGGCCTGACGCGGGAACATCAGTGTCCGGTCTGGGGGCGACCGGGCTTGGGTGGCCGCCAGCGCCTCCCGCAGGAGTGTCTTCCCAACACAAGCAGGTCTCGAGAGGTGCGCTGTTGAACGGTCATGAGGAGTCGCCCATTCCGGGTTCGGACCGGGTACGGCAGGCGCTGTCGGCGGCAGTTTCGCGCGGGAACAACAATGCCTTCGGGGATGGAGGAGAGCAGATGCCCCCTCGAGCCGTCGTGCCCGACTCGCAGGTAGTCGTCCCTGACGTGCCCGCGAATACCGCGGACACGCCTATCGGCCGGGCGGCCGAGGCCGCCGTGGGGGTCAGGGGCGCCACGGAACGGCCACAGTGGCCGCGGCCGCAGCGGTGCAGGATCATGACGATCGCCAACCAGAAGGGCGGCGTCGGCAAGACCACGACCGCGGTCAACCTGGCGGCGAGCCTCTCGCAGCACGGCTCGCGGGTGCTCGTCATCGACCTGGACCCGCAGGGCAACGCGTCGACCGCCCTGGACGTCGAGCACCACGTCGGCCGGGAGTCGATCTACAACGCGCTGGTCGAAGAGCGCCCGCTCGCCGAGATCATCACCGAGGTCACGGGGATGCCCGGCCTGTTCTGCGCGCCGGCCACGATCGACCTCGCCGGAGCGGAGATCGAGCTCGTCCCGATGGTGGCCAGGGAGTCCCGGCTGTCGCGGTCGATCGAGCAGTTCGACGTGTCCGGCCTGGACTACGTCCTGATCGACTGCCCGCCGTCCCTCGGCCTGCTGACCGTCAACGCGCTGGTCGCCGCGGAGGAAGTGCTGATCCCCATCCAGTGCGAGTACTACGCGCTCGAGGGCCTCGAGCAGCTGCTGCGGACCGTCGAGCTGGTCCGCGGGCACCTCAACGGGCGGCTGCGCATCTCCACGATCCTGCTCACCATGTACGACGGCCGCACGCGGCTGGCCACCCAGGTTGCCGAGGACGTGCGGACACACTTCGGCGACGTCGTGCTGCAGACGATCATCCCCCGCAGCGTCCGCGTGTCCGAGGCGCCGAGCTACGGCCAGTCGGTCATCACGTACGACCCCGCGTCAAGCGGCGCCGTCGCCTACGCCGAGGCCGCGCGCGAACTGGCCTACCGCTCCGTCACGGCATAGCACACCAGCCGCTCTGTCACGGCGTAACACACCAGCCCGCACTGGGTCACTCGCCGCGCTAGAGCCCCGCGTCCGTGTTCGACTGCGCCCGATCCGCGATCGCCATCCCGTCCGGCATGACATCACAGGCACCACCAGCGACTACTACCCACTTGGCGTACTTTCTGACGTTTTCCTGTCCTAATATGCCCGGAATGTCCATGCGAAATGTACGCTAAGTGCCTGCGGATCATCAGCACGCTGGTTGCAGCCGGCCAGGCCCGCGGCAGCAGCGCTAGGTCGTCTCGCCGTCGACGCTGCGGAGCCGCGCCGTAAGAACTCGGGTACGGACGGGCGCTAGTCCGATCCGCTATTCGGCGGTGGGGCGGGTGATGGCCGTTCCCTCTGGGGACATGGCCTTGACGATTCGCTCCAGGTCGTCGATGGAGGCGAACTCCACGACGATCTTGCCTTTGTTGCGGCCGAGCTCGACCTTGACCCGGGTCTCGAACAGGTCGGACAGCCGGTCCGCCAGGTGGCGGAGGGCGGGGGCGACTGGCTTGTTCACCGGGGTCTTGCGCGCCGACTTCACCGGGCCGTCCTCGCCGATCGCGACGATTTCCTCGACGGCGCGCACGGACAGGCCCTCGGCCACGATGCGCTGCGCCAGGCGCTCTTGCGCCTGCGGGTCGTCGAGGGACAGCAGCGCGCGCGCGTGGCCGGCGCTGATCACGCCGGCGGCGACCCGCTTCTGCACGGCGGGCGGGAGGTTCAGCAGCCGGAGCGTGTTGCTGATGTGCGGCCGGGAGCGGCCGATCTTCTGGGCGAGCTGCTCGTGCGTGGCGCCGAAGTCGTCGAGCAGTTGCTGGTACGCGGCCGCCTCCTCGAGCGGGTCGAGCTGCTGCCGGTGCAGGTTCTCGAGGAGCGCGTCCCGCAGCATGTCGTCGTCGTGGGTCTCGCGGACGATCGCCGGGATGTATTCGAGTCCGGCGCGCTGGGAGGCCCGCCAGCGGCGCTCTCCCATGACGAGCTCGTAGCGGTCGGCGCCAAGGCTGCGCACCACGACCGGCTGCAAAAGTCCCACCTCGGTGATGGACGCGGCGAGTTCGTCAAGGGAATCCTCGTCGAATGTCCGACGGGGCTGGCGCGGGTTCGGCGCGATCGAGTCGACCGCCACCTCCTCGAAATAGGCGCCTGCCACCTGACGCAGAGCGGTGTCGGCAGCCCCGTCGGCGGGCGCACCCGCGATGACCGCGCCCTGCGGCAGCGGGCCGGCGCCCGCGGGCATTCCCGCATGGCCGGCACCATGGCGGGGAGCTTCCGGGATGAGTGCTCCGAGGCCCTTGCCGAGGCCTCGCCGTTGCTGCGCCACTACATCTCCCTGGTCGTGTGCGGGCTAACTGCCATGGGGTGCCTGTCTAATTTAACGACATGACCGCGCCTTGTTTCACGTGAAACCGCGCACACTCGTCGCAGTCTCTCGCGGCTTGTTTCACGTGAAACAGCGAACCGAGCGGGCGGGTATTCATGCCGTGGGCGCGCCGGCCACCGCGGCGATGTCCGCGAGGAACGCGTCGACGTCGCTCTCCTGCGTGTCGAACGCCGTCATCCAGCGAACGACCGACGTGGTCTCGTCCCAGACGTGGAACGTCCACGTCCGCTGCAGTTCCGCGACGCGACGGGGGTCCAGGCGCGCGAACACCGCGTCGGACTCAACGGGATGCACCACCTCCACACCCGGCACCGCGACGAGGGCCGACGCCAGCCGGGCAGCCATCGCGTTGGCGTGCCGGGCGTTCTTCAGCCAGAGGTCGTCACCGAGCAGCGCGAGGAACTGCGCGGCGAGGAACCGCATCTTCGAGGAAAGCTGCATGTGCTGCTTGCGAAGGAAGGGCGCGCTGACGGCGTCGCCCGGGCGCATCACGATGACCGCCTCGACGCCCATCGCCCCGTTCTTCGTGCCGCCGAAGCTGAACACGTCGGCGTGCTCCGCCAGTTCCGCGAGTGTGCAGCCTAGGTGCGCCGCGGCATTGGCGAGCCGGGCGCCGTCCATGAAGACCCGGAGTCCGTTGTCGGAACAGAAATCGCGGATCTTCCGCAGTTCCGCCAGCGAGTAGCAAGTGCCGACCTCCGTCGACTGGGTGATGGCGACCACGCCGGGCTGGGAGAAGTGCTCGTCCCCTCGCCCCGCCAGCCGGGTGGCGATCAGCTCCGGCGTGAGCTTGCCGCCCGGCGCGGGAACGGTCAGCAGCTTGGTGCCGAGGATCCGCTCGGACGCCCCGCACTCGTCGGTATTGATGTGCGCGGACTCCGCGCAGATGACCGCCTCGTGCCTGCCAAGCAAGAGCCCGAGTCCGAGCACGTTCGCGCCGCTGCCGTTGAGGACCAGGTACACCTCGCCCTCGGCACCGGACAGGCGGCGCAACTCGGCGGTGGCACGCGCCGTCCACGGGTCCGCCCCGTAGGCGACGGCGTCACCGGTGTTGGCGTCGGCGATCGCGCGCATGACGGCCGGATGCGTGCCGGAGTGATTGTCGCTGCCAAAGCTCTTAGTCATGCCTGCGAGCTTATTTCAGTCTTCAGGGCTGACCTCTCGCGGTCTGCCCCGCACGGTGCCGGGGATATGCGAAAATAAGCTAATTCGCGATCCGGAACGATGCTGCGACGACCATAGATCAGGGGTCACAGCATTCCCTTCCGTGGGCGAGGTACCATGCCACAATAGTGGGGTACATCGCGGGCACGCAGCTCAGATTTGATCGGGGAACGGAACGGGATGTCACGCCGTCTTGCCAACATCACACTCGATAACCTGGGAGACCTTCCGCCTAGCTGCCGTTCCTGCGTGTTCTGGGAACTCGACCCGGTAAGCAAGGCCCGGGCCGAGGCGTCAGATCCGGCACTGGAAAAGGAGTCCTGGATCTCCTCGGCGCTGCTCGAGTGGGGAAGTTGCGGGAAAATCCTTTATGTCGACGGCGTTCCCGCCGCATACGTGCTCTTCGCTCCGCCGCAATACGTGCCGCGCTCAGTGGCATTCCCGACCAGTCCGGTAAGCGCGGACGCGGTGCTTTTGATGACCGCCCGGGTGCTCAGTGAATTCTCCGGTGGCGGGCTCGGGCGAATGCTTATCCAGGGTATGGCCAAAGACCTCACCCGACGGGGGGTGCGGGCGATCGAGGCGTTCGGCGACAAGCAGTGGACCGCGCCCGCGTGCGTGCTTCCCGTCGACTACCTGCTCGCCGTCGGGTTCAAGACGGTCAGGCCGCACCACAGGCACCCGAGGCTCCGGATGGAACTGCGCACCGCGCTGACATGGCGCGAGGACGTCGAGGTCGCGCTTGAGCGGCTGCTGGGATCGATGACGCCGGAACGCGTCCTGCGCCCCGCGGTGGTCAGTCCCGCGGGCTGAAACCGAACGGCGGGCCGACCCTGATGAGCCGCCCGCCGCTTGGGTAGTACAGGTGTTCGTTCAGATGAACTCGGCGAGCTCGCGGAGCAGGGCCGCCTTCGGCTTGGCGCCGACGATCTGCTTCACGACCTGGCCGTTCTGGAAGACGCTCATGGTCGGGATGGCCATGATCTGGTACCGCTGCGATACCGCCGGATTCTCGTCGATGTTCAGCTTCACGACGTCGATCTTGTCAGCGTGCTCGCTGGCGATCTCCTCGAGGACCGGGGCCACCATGCGGCAGGGTCCGCACCATTCGGCCCAGTAGTCGACGATGACGGGCTTGCTGTTCTGCAAGACCTCCGCCTCGAAGGTCTCGTCGGTCACGACCTTGGTCGCACCCATTTGTGATCACACCTTCCGTGTTGTTTTGTCGCTGCCCGATGAGCCGCTGGGCTCAGGACTCGTGCGCCGCCAGCCATCGCTCGGCGTCGATCGCCGCGGAGCAGCCGGTGCCCGCGGCGGTAACCGCCTGCCTGTACGTCCGGTCGACGACGTCGCCGCAGGCGAACACGCCGTCGATCGCGGTGCGAGTGAACGGCTGGTCGACCAGGAGGTAGCCGTCAGGGTCGGTGGCGAGCTGGCCGTGGAACAGCTCGCTGCGCGGCGAGTGCCCGATCGCGACGAACACGCCGGTCACCGGCACTGTCTGCTCCTCGCCGGTCCGCACGTTCTTGACCCGCAGCCCTGTCAGCTTCTGGCCGCCAAGCATCTCGGCGACTTCGCTGTCCCACAGGAACTTGATCTTGGGGTTCGACAGCGCCCTGTCCTGCATGATCTTGGAAGCCCGCAGGCTGTCGCGGCGGTGCACCAGCGTCACGGACTTGGCGAACCGGGTGAGGAACGTGGCCTCCTCAAGCGCCGAGTCACCGCCGCCGATGACCGCGATGTCCTGCTCCCTGAAGAAGAAACCGTCGCAGGTCGCGCACCAGGAAACGCCGTGCCCGGCCAGTTCCTTCTCGCCCGGGACGCCGAGCTCCTTGTACTTGGAGCCGGTGGCGATGATCACGGCCTTCGCCAGGAAACTGTCGGTCTCGGTCCGCACCACCTTGGGCTCGGCGGTCAGGTCGACGGACACCACGTCGTCGGACACCAGTTCGGCACCGAATCGCTCCGCCTGCTTGCGCAGGCCGTCCATCAGCTCCGGCCCGAGAATCCCGTCGGGAAAGCCGGGGAAGTTCTCCACGTCGGTCGTCTGCATCAGCGCGCCGCCCGCGGTCACCGACCCCTCGAAGACCAGGGGATTCAGCTTGGCCCTCGCCGCGTAGATGGCAGCCGTGTACCCAGCCGGACCAGAACCGATGATGATGACGTCTCGTACGTCGGTCACTGCACGCGCCCCTCTCAAGACTTGCAACCCGCTCAACCGATCCTAGGGCGCGGAGATTCCCGGCGCGGCGTGCTCTCCCGCGCGCTTTACCCCGCTGTGCCCAAGGACACCGTGGTGATCACGTCGGGCTTGCTGGCCGTGCAGCCGAGCCCGACCACCCAGGCTCTGTCAGGCACGGCGATCACGTAGACGACCCTGCCCTGATAGGTCGCCTCGTCCACGAGGCTGGGCACGATCCCCCCGGTCAGCTTGAGCACGCAGCCGACCAGGGCCGGAGAGGGGACGGTGGTGACGCTGCCGCCGGCGCCCGCTGCGGACGCCGCGGGGACCGCGGTAGGCGAGGCTGGGCCGCTGGCCCCGAAAGACGAAGCGCCGGAGCTGGGCACTGTAGGCCCCACACCCGCGCCGTACGTACGCATGGCCAGCTCATGGCCGACCTGCTGGCGGAGCGTCGCCTGCCGGTAGTTGGTGCCGCTCATGGTGACGGCGAACGCGGACAGGGAATTCTCCGCGAACGACTTCCTGGCAGGTGACGGCCCGCCGGCCCCGCCGGCCCCGTGGTTGGCGACCGCGGGAGCCATGCTAGTGGCCGCGCTCGGCGCCGATGCCGCGGTTGACGCCACGGGCGACGCACCGCCCTGGCTGACCAGGTACCCGAAGCCGGCGAGCAGGCAGGCGACCGCGGGGCCCAGCGCGTAGGCGAGACGGAGCCGGCGGCCGTGCCACAGGCCCCCTGTCCGCGCCGGCCGTGCGCCGCGGTGTGCCCGTGACGGGCTCGGGCCGGGGGCCGCGGCAGGCCCCGCGGGCGCGGCAAGCTCTGGGGCCGTGACTTGGGCGGCACTCGCGCGGGCGGTGGCCTCGGCGGCCAGCGCGGCGGTTAGCTGGCTTTCGAACGCGGCGGGCAAGGCCGGCACGGGCACCGCCGCCAGTGCGGACGTGACCTCCTCGAGCTGGTCGGCCACGGACGCACAGTAAGCACAGCCCGCGACGTGTGCCGCGAGCCGCCTGCCACGCAAGCCGTCCACGAGCCCGGCCCTGAATTCAGCCAGTGCCTCCGCGTCCGGATGCCACTGCGCGCTCATGCGCCTCCTCCCTGCTCAGATGAGACGCTGCCGGCGGCTGGCCGGTTCCCTGCCGGCGTTGAATTAGTGCGCAGATGCGAAAGATACGGAAGCAGCCGCGCCCTGCCGCGCGCGCACCGGCTCTTCACCGTTCCCACGGAGACGTCGAGAATCTCGGCCACCTCGGCGACCGGGTAGCCCATCATGTCGACGAGCACGAGCGCGGCACGCTGCTCGGTCGGCAGCATGCGGAGCGCGGCGTCGACGTCCAGCCTGATCTCGATAGCGGCCGCGGCGTCACCAGGCACCGCGCCAGACGCCTGGCCGGTGACGCCAGCGACAGGAGAGCCGGCCAGGGACGACCCGCCGCGGGCGCCCTGGGCGGCGAGCGCCTCGAGCGCGTCAGGGTCGCCTGACCAGCTGATGCTGCGCGTCTGCCGCCGGCGCAGCCGGTCTACGGCGGCGTTGACGACGATCCGGTGCAGCCACGTCGTCACCGCTGACTCGCCGCGGAAGTCCCCAGCCCGCCGGAAGGCCGAAACCATCGCCTCCTGCAGGGCGTCGGCCGCGTCCTCCGGATCGCAGACCGTGCGCAGCGCGACCGCCCATAGCCGGTCCTTGTGCCGCAGGAAGAGCGCGCCGAAAGCCTCGGTGTCGCCCTCGAGGTGCCTGCGAAGCAGTTCAGCGTCTGACGGCTCGTCGTGCCGCCCCATCATCGGCGTGCCCCCGGCCGTCAGGAGGCACCGGAGGCGGGGATCCCGCGGATGACGACGTTGTAGATCATCGCCTGGTACTGCGCCTTCACGCCGGGGGGAGCGGACGGCGGCTTGCCAGGCAGTTGGGGCAGGTTGCCTGTCAGCCAGATCAGCACATAGCGGCCGGTCGCCTTGGAGTCGATCGTGTACAGGTGCAGTCCGTGCGCCGTGGCGGCGTTCGCGACCAGTGTGAAGTTGCTCAGCGCGGTCTTGGACTTCACGTTGGAGTTCCCGAGGTAGATCTCCGCCGTCGTGCAGCAGACCGTGCCGAACTGCACCTCTACCTGGCTCAGCCGCACCTGTTTGCCCATGTCGATGATCAGGCCGGTGCCTGTCTTGACGTTCCCGAAGTTCGCGTGGTTGTAGTAGATGTCGGTCGACCAGAAGGTGCTCGTGCTGGCGTCGATGGCGTTCCCCGCCGTCGCCGCGTCCTCGTTGTCGTTGCCCAGGATGTTGAACGTGGTGACGCCGGCCGGCGTGAGCACCGTGGCTCCCGCGGGGATGGTGGCGCTCGAACTCGCCCGCGGGGTCTTCCCCGCCTGACTGCCGCCGGACTTGTGCAGGCTGCTGCTCACGACCCACGCAGTCGCGGCCACCGCGGCGAGCACGAGCACGATCACGAGGCTGATCACGGCGCGGCTCGCCGCCCTGCGCTCCGTGGCGGGATAGCCGCGCTGGTAGCCGCCGCCGCGGGACCTGGGATCCCGGTCCGGCAGCGACCACGAGCCCGGATCGTCGGGGTGGGGCGGGTACCCCCCGTACTGGTCCTGGTCGTCGTACCGGCGGTCGTAGCCGGGCCGCGGCATCGAAGGGGCGGGCTCAGGCAGCGGGACCGGCGGCGCCACGGCGGTGAGAGCGTCGGCGAACATGGCGGGGGCGACGATCGGCGGCCCCTGGCGCCCCGGCCGCTGGAACAGCGCACGGCAGACGACGCTGTCCACGGCCGACGGCACGTCCGCGCTGACCTGCCGCGGCGTGCAGACGGCACCGTCGGAGAGCGGAGCGGGCGGCAGTCCGGTCTGCGATTCGCCCGGCCAGTAGCCAGTCAGCGCCGCGTACAGGAGTGCCGCCAGGTCACGCGTATCGGTGATCGAGGGATCGCTCGCGGCCGCCCCGGTCATGCCGGCGCCGGCGAGCGCGGCGTCGATGCCGAGCCCCGTGATCTTCACACCGCTGCTGCGCGTCCAGCGCAGCGAGTCCGGTGTCAGCCGCAGGTGCGCTTGTCCCGCGGCGTGCGCGCCGGCCAGCGCCCGCGCGGCGTCGGCCACGAGGGCACACGCCCGGGCCGGGTCGAGGGGGCCGTCGGCGACCAGGTCGGCCAGGGACTCGCCGCCGACCCATTCGAGCACCACGTACGCAAGGTCACCGCCGTCCTCGACGTCGAACACCTGGGCCAGCCGGGGGTCGGTGAGCCGGCTCGCCGCCCTGGCGGCGGTCACCACCTGGGGAACTCGCGGGAAGCCTGGTGCGAACGTCAGCACGGACACCGGACGGGCGAGCGTCTCGTCCATGGCCTTCCACATGGTCCAGCCGCTGCCAGCGGACACCTGATCCACGAGAAGGTATCGCCCGGCGAGCCGGGTTCCTGGTTCTGAGGTGTACGTGCTCATACGCCATCACCAAGAGTGGGGCCGCTCTCGGCCTCCTTCCAGCCCCGGGTGTCCACGTTGACCGTGCGGGTCCCGCCGCGGGTATCTCCCATGCTAATGTCCGGCGCTGGCCGGGATTCGGCAACCAGCCATTGGTTCCAGATGGACCCTTCACCGTTATACGCGAATACCTTCAATGTCTCACACCCGCATGCGGAGTGTGCACGTGAGTGCTCGTGCGTGTCGCAGTTGTTCCAGAGCCGGTCACCCGTCAGTCATCACCAGCCGACCTCACTGTAATCGCATTGCGGCTGTTTTGTTACGTAACCGCCCGAAGCGGCTGGCCACGGAACGCATCAGCGTGCGGAACTCCTCGATGCCGAGCAGCCGCGCGCAGAACGCGTAAAGCAGGAGCGCGCCAGCGCCGCCGATGACCGTGCTGACGAAGCCGTAGAGGACACCGGGCGAGTGCAGCACCGAGCCGACGACGGCCATCGTCGCGAAGGCGAACACGAGGCCGGGCAGCGTGGCCAGGAACATCCGGACCAGGCTGCGGGTGATCCGCCAGCCGTCCAGGCTGCCCACCCGGCGCAGGAGCAGCGGCCAGGCGAGCACGGCGCCGGTCAGGGTCATCAGGTCGTAGGCGGCGGCGAGGCCGACCACGACCCGACCTGGCACGAGGATCTTGTACACGACCAGGTCGCCGATCACGCCGACCACGAGCATGACCATGCCGATGATGGCGGGGGTCCGGCTCTCCTGGAACGAGTAGAACACGCGCAGCTGCAGCTGGGTGAGCATGAACGGCACGAGGCCGAGCGCGAACATGGCGAACACCTCGCCGATGTACCTGGCGCTCTGCGGAGAGTTGCTGCCGTGCGCGAAGAGGAACTCGCACAGCGGGGCGCCGAGCACGGCGAGGAAGACCGCCGCGGGCACCACGATGACCGACGCCAGCCTGACCCCTGTCGAGAAGTCCTCACGGACGAGTGAGTACCGCCGGTCGGTCGCGTGCCCGCTCATCCGCGGCAGCAGCGCGCTGATCACCGAGATACCGACCACCGCGTACGGCAGCTGGAACAGCTGCCATGCGTAGGAGTAGGCGGAAATGCCGTTATCGGGGGCACCGTGGGACGAGGCGGCGTTCGCCACCCGCTGCACGACTAGGTTGCCGAGCCACTGCGACGCGACGTAGAACAGCATCCAGCCGGCCATCCCGCCGATGACGCTTATCTCCGCGCGCCGCAGGTCCGACCGCAGTCGCATGCTGAACCCGGCACGGCGCAGCACGGGGAACAGCGCGACCGACTGGATGACGATGCCGAGCGTGGTCCCGATGCCGAGCAGCTTGACGCCATCGGGGCTGATGGTCATGTCCGCCGGGTTCTTCGGCTGCAGCCCGGTGGTGACGACGAACAGCGCGCCGACCGCGATCACTACCACGTTGTTGATGACCGGAGTCCACATGTTGGCGCCGAAGCGCCCGCGAGTGTTCAGGATCGCGCCAAGCAGGGAGTCCATCCCGTAGAAGAAGATCTGCGGGATGAAGAAGTACGCGAAGAGCACCATCACGTGGTGCTCCGCGTTGAGCTGCGGAGTGCCCTTGATGTTGCCCGCGTACAGGTCGACGAGCGGCGCCGCCAGTGCCGTCGCGATGACCGTGACGGAAAGCAGCGCGATCACCCCGAGGCTGAAGATCCGCTCGGCGTAGGCTTCGCCCCGGTCCGGGTCCTCCTTCGCCGCCTTGACGAGCAGCGGCACCACGACGCTGGTGAAGATGCCGCCGAGAAAGAGGTAGTACACGGTGTTCGGCAGCGTGTTGGCGTTGTTGTACGCGTTCGCCAGCGCCCCCGCGCCCAGCGCGTACACAAAGACGAACGTGCGCAGGAACCCGGTGAGGCGGGACGCGAGCGTGCCAAGCGCCATCACCTGGCTGGACCGCGTCAGGTTCGGCTGGGTGTCGGCGGCTTGCTGCGGACCGCCGGGAACCTCCAGGATCCGGGTGCGGTTCTCCCCGCCGTCCCCTGGCGGCGGTGGCCGCCGGCCGTCGTGCGCGCCGCGCCTTGGGGCGGGCGGGCGCGGCGGCGCCTGCGGGTACTCGAAGGGCTGCGGGTAGGTCTGCTGCGGGTAGCCGGGGGGCGACGGCAGGAACGCCGTCGGCGGCGGGTAAGCGGCCCGCCGCCTGCTGTCCGGCGGCGGCATGTACCCCTCGCGGGGTGTGAACGTGGGCTGCGGGCGGTCCCTGTCGTCGCCGCGCCCGCCGGCGCGCCGGCCGCCCGGCTGACCCCGCCGGGGCTCTTCCCGCCGCGTCTCGTCTCTGCGCGTCTCGTCTCTGCGCGGGGCGAAGGCGGGCTGCGCCGTCCCCGGGGGCCGCGGCGTGAACGTGGGGTGCTGCGGCGCCGGCGCGGTGGGCGGCGCTGGCGGTGGCTGTGACGGCCGCCGCGGCGGTGGCGGCGGCTGGCGCCTGCCGCTGGGATCTGGTGGCCGCGGCCGTTCGTCGTCAGGTGGCGGAGGCCCGCCGGGCCGCGTGGGCCTGGTCATCCGGCGCCTCCAGATCTGCCGTCAGCCTTGTCCTCGTGCGGCGCCCGGCGAACCCACCGGGCCACCGACGTCAGCACGAGCACGCCGAGCGCCGCGCCGATGATCACGAGCAGCGTCCGTCCGTACCGTGTCGACTCGACACTCAGGGACTGCGACGCCCCGAACCAGGTCAGCGCCGACCCGTCCTTCGTCAGCAACTGTAGCTTCACCTGGGTGGTCCCGATGGCGGAGGAGTGCATCGTCATCCGTACCGTGCCGGTCTTCCCGGCCTGGACCGTGATCACCGGGTGCGGATTGTCGATCGACAGCTGGTCGCTGTCGGGCACCGCCTCGACCCGCACCTCGACAGGCAGCAGCCCGGCGTTCTGCACGGAGACCGGCGCCGGCCCTGAAGCGCCCGCGAGCAAGAGCTTCGTCCCTGTAAGGATCCGCACGTCGAGCTCGCGGTCGTGCAAGTACTGCGCGAGCTTCTTCAGTGCCAGCGTTCCGCCGGCCGAGTTCGGGCCGCGCCAGGCGGTGGATTCGGTGACGGCGGCGGCCGCGTCGAGCCTGCGCAGCAAGGTGGCGGCCGGCTGGAAGAGCAGGTCGGCGTACAGCGCGAGGCTGGTGTCGACCGACGTGACCGTGGCGATGTAGGCGCCGCCGAGCTCGCCGGGCGTGACCCGGCTGCCCGGCAGTGACGTGCGCGCCTTCACCTGGCCGGCGGCGGCGGCCAGGCTGGAGAGCGCCACCGGGTGCAGCCAGGGCGCCGAGGCGGTCAGCGAGAGCAGCTTGAGGGCCTCGGCCGCGGACGGGTCCCAGCGCCGGGGCGGCGTGATGACGACGGAACGCTTGGCGAAGGGCCCCTCAGCGGCGATCATCGCGGTCTGCGCGAGAAAGCCCTGCTCGGCGTCGAACTGGGCGGCCGCGGGCGAGCTGGCCGACGCGGAGCCGAGCACGCTGGTCAGCCCGGAGTCGGACAGCAGCACCCGCATGGAGCTCCCGATCCCCGTTGTGGTCAGGGCGAGCGCGCGGGAATCGTCATAGGGGGTGTTCGCGGCTGGCACCTCGCCGCTGTTCAGCACGACGGCGGAGACGCCGCCGTTAGCGGCGAGGCTGGTGAGCACGCTCGCGTCCGCCACGCCGCCGGCTGGCCAGGCGACCGCCGGCGCGCCGCCGTCGCCAGTGCTCTGGCCATTTATCCCGAACGACCGCGACAGCATCTGGTTCGCCACCGACTCTCCGACGTGGTAGGCCGTCCGCAGGTCGCTGTCCAGGCCCGAGTGCGCGAGCGCGGCGACGTCGGCGTCGGCGTACGGGGTGACGAACATGGGCTCGCCAGCGGTTTCGCCGCGCAGCGCGGCCAGCCACTGCGCCGCGGACGCGCTGGCACGCACTGAGGTGCCGCCCTTGCAGAGGGCGTTGCCGCCGATCAGGTACGCCTGCGTCATCACGTCCGCGTCGGACAGCAGCGCGGGGTCGAGCGCCCAGGTCAGGTGGTCCTTCCGTGCCCACCGCGCGCCGGCGGCGAGCAGCGTGCCGAGCCGGCCCGTGCTGCTCAGGCTGGCGGCGAGTGAGTCCGTGGCCAGCGTTCGCGGGCACGGGCTTGACTGCGGCTGGTCGATGAGCGGCCAGACCCACGCGACGTTCAGCGAGTCGGCCGAGCCGTTTCCCGGCCAGTAGGGGAGGAACGTCCGGTCGGCGGCGAGCGAGGTGCCGCCGGCGGACAGGGCCTGCGCCTCGAGCGGGTAGACGCCGAACTGGCCGTACCCGGCCGCGGCCGCGGTGAACGACGCGGACCAGCGCACGGTGCTGCCGCTGTGCACAGTGCCTGGGACCGTGTACGCGCTGCCGGCCGGCTGGGGGAACACGGGCGAATTGCCGCTCGCGGCGTAGCTGTCCATTTGCGAGCGGGCGATGAAGTCCGCGTATGAGGTCAGCAGCTGGACCTGGACGCCCTGCAGGGGTGAGCCGGTATGGTTGGTCAGCGTGCCACTCACGGTGATGGTCGAGTTGGCAGTGGCGAAGCTCGGGCTTACCGCGTCGATAGAGACGGTGAGCTGGTGAGAGGAAGCCGCGTCCGTTCGGTATGACTGCTGGGCATGGGCCGTCACGGCCGGTGCGGCGAGAAGCGGCCCGGCGAGGGCGAGGAAGCCAGCGATCAGGGTACGAACGACAGTGCGCACGCTTCGCATGCTATTGCCGTTCGCCTGAAAGGATTGGGCTAGATAGCCTCGATGCCCGTGTCAGATTCCACCTCCGCCGCCCCTGTGCGTGCCGACCAGCGTAAGGCGGCCGCGGCGCTGCTGCGTACGCTCACGCCGTCCGCGGCCGAGCTCGGGGAGCTGTTCGCGCGCGCCGGGCACGAGCTGGCACTGGTCGGCGGGCCCGTGCGCGATGTCTTCCTCGGCACCCTCCCAGCGGACCTGGACCTGACCACCGACGCGGTGCCGGAGCGGGTGCTCGAGATCACGGCGCGGTGGGCCGACAAGACCTGGACGGTGGGGATTGACTTCGGCACGGTCGGCCTGCGCAAGGGCGACGCGGTGTTCGAGATCACTACCTACCGCAGCGAGCGGTACGGGCCGCGTTCGCGCAAGCCTGACGTGCGGTACGGGACCTCGCTCGAGGAAGACCTCGCCCGCCGCGACTTCACGATCAACGCGATGGCGGCGCGGCTGCCGGACTACGAGATCGTCGACCCGTTCGGCGGCCTGGCGGCGCTGCGGGACCGCGTGATACGCACGCCGGGGCGGCCGCAGGACTCGTTCTCCGACGACCCGCTGCGGATCCTGCGCGCCGCCAGGTTCGCCGCGCGGCTCGGGTTCACCGTCGCCGACGACGTCCAGGCAGCCATGGCCGCGCAGGCGGCGCGGCTGTCGATCGTCTCCGCGGAGCGGATCACGGACGAGCTGACCAAGCTCATGCTCACCGGGGCGCCGGCGGACGGCATCGACCTGCTCGTGCGCACCGGGGTCGCCGACCACGTGCTGCCCGAGCTGCCCGCCCTGCGGATGGAGGTCGACGAGCACCACAGGCACAAGGACGTCTACACGCACAGCCTCACCGTGCTGCGGCAGGCGGTCGACCTCGAGCCCCGGTACGGGCTGGCGCCGGATCTCGTGCTGCGGCTGGCCGCGATCATGCACGACATCGGCAAGCCGAAGACCCGGACGCTGCTGCCCGGCGGCAAGGTGGCGTTCCACCACCACGAGGTCGTCGGCGCGAAAATGGCCCGCAAGCGGCTGACCGAGCTGCGGTTCGGCAGGGACGTCATCGCCGACGTGTCCAAGCTCGTCGAGCTGCACCTGCGGTTCCACGGCTACGGCGACGGCGAGTGGACGGACTCCGCGGTGCGCAGGTACGTGCGCGACGCCGGGCCGCTGCTGGCCAGGCTGCACGCCCTGACCCGCGCGGACTGCACGACGCGGAACGCGCGCAAGGCCGCGCGGCTCGCGGCCGCCTATGACGCGCTCGAAGAGCGCATCGAGCTGCTGCGCGAGCAGGAGGAGCTGGACAAGATCCGGCCCGAGCTCGACGGTGACGAGATCATGGCGCTGCTCGGCCTGACGCCGGGGCCGCTTGTCGGCAAGGCGTGGAACTTCCTCCTCGAGCTGCGGCTCGAGGAGGGCGAGCTGGGCCGCGAGCGGGTTACGGCCGAGCTGCTGGCGTGGGCGCGGCGTGCGGGGATCCGCCCGCCGTCGTCTTCGTGAGCGTGAGCGCCGCGTAGCACGCGCCGGCCGCCAGGTAGAGCGCGCCGATCACGAGCACGAGCGGGTAGGACTTGCCGGATTCCGGCATGAACGCCACGGCGATCGCCGGGCCGGCCACATAGGCGACGTTGTACAACATGTCGTACAGCGAGAACACGCGGCCCATGTAGGCGTCGTCCACCTCCTGCTGCACCGTGGTGTCGACGCAGATCTTCACGCACTGCGCTGACAAGCCCATGGCGAAGCCGAGGATCAGGAAGGCGATCTGGCTGAACGTGGGGCCGAGGACGATGGTCGCGATCCCGCCGATGAGGAGCCAGAGGGCGATCCAGGCGTCCTTGCCCGTCCGCTTGACGCCCTGCGGGGTGATCACGGCCGCCAGTCCGAACCCGATCGCCGAGGTGATCACAAGCAGCGTCGCGTGACCGAGCGCCTTGTTGCCGTTGCCGCCGTGGAAGAAGTAGTTCCTGTAGAGCAGCAGGCCGGCGACGATCAGCGTCCCGTACAGCGCGCGGTGCACGCCGACCGCGCCGAGGGCGTACGCCGCCTTCCTGCGCCGGGCCAGGTGCTTGAGCCCGTCGACCAGCCCGCGGAGAACGTCCTCGAGCTCGGACGCGATGCTCGCCCTGGCCGGCAGGAGGTCCTCGTCAGCGGCTCGTTCGGGGCCGAGCAGGCCGCGCGCCATGCGCAGCCCCAGCAGGCCAGCGGCGACATAGCAGACGCCGCCGAACCACAGCGTCGCCGCCGACCCGCCCAGCCCGCCGCCGGTGACGAGGTGCACGCCAAGACCGACCACGCCGCCGACGAATCCGATGATCGTGCCCATGGTCGGCGCGACCGCGTTCGCCATCACCAGCTTGTCGCTTCGCACCACGTGGGGCGTGCCCGCGCTGACCGCGGACAGGAAGAACCTGTTCACGCCGAGCACGGCGAGCGCGCTCACGTACAGCGGAACCCCGGTCTGCCCGGCCAGCACGACGAAGCCGACGACGCCCACCATGGCGGCCCGGATCAGCGCGCCCCAGACGATGATCTGCCGCCGCGACCAGCGGTCGATGAAGACCCCCGCGAACGGGCCGATCAGCGAGTACGGCAGGTAGAGCACGGTGAACGCGTCGACCGCGGCGACCGGGTTGGGGAATGTCTGCGCGCTGAAGAACGCGTAGGCGGCGAAGCCCGCGTTGAACACGCCGTCGCCGGTCTGTGACACCAGCCGGCAGGCGAACAGCTTGCGGAAGTCCCGTTCGGCCAGCACGACCCTCAGGTCGGCGCCGAACGACGACCTATGGCTCGGTGACGCTGCCGCTTCGGACACGCGCTCAGCTTAATCCCGCGACTGCCGTGCTGCCGTAGCGCGAAATCGCGGGCCGGACGCCATTGGCCGGCCCGCGATTGGCGTAGTGGCGCTGGTTAGCGCTCGACCTCGCCGCGGATGAACTTCTCCACCAGGTCGCGGCACACGTCGTCGCCGAACTGCTCGGGCGGCGACTTCATGAAGTAGGAGCTCGCCGAGATCACCGGGCCGCCGATGCCGCGGTCCTTGGCGATCTTCGCGGCGCGGATCGCGTCGATGATGACGCCGGCCGAGTTCGGCGAGTCCCAGACCTCGAGCTTGTACTCCAGGTTCAGCGGCACGTCGCCGAAGGACCTGCCTTCGAGCCGGACGTAAGCGAATTTGCGGTCGTCGAGCCATGGCACGTGGTCGGACGGGCCGATGTGAACCGCGGCCTTCTCCATCTCATGCGGCACCTGCGAGGTGACCGCCCGGGTCTTGGAGATCTTCTTGGACTGCAGGCGGCTGCGCTCCAGCATGTTCATGAAGTCCATGTTGCCGCCGAAGTTGAGCTGGTAGGTGCGCAGCAGTTCCACGCCGCGGTCTTCGAACAGCTTGGCGAGCACCCGGTGCGTGATCGTGGCGCCGACCTGCGACTTGATGTCGTCGCCGACGATCGGAACGCCGGCCTCGGCGAACTTGGCCGCCCACTCCGGGTCGGAGGCGATGAACACGGGAAGCGCGTTCACGAAGGCGACCCTGGCGTCGATCGCGCACTGCGCGTAGAACCGGTCGGCCTGCTCCGAGCCCACAGGCAGGTAGCTCACGAGGACATCGGCGCGGGACTCGAGCAGCGCCGCCACCACGTCGACGGCCGGCTCGTCGGACTCGGTGATGATCTCCCTGTAGTACTCGCCGAGGCCGTCGAGCGTCGGGCCACGCTGCACGATCACGCCCGTCGGCGGCACGTCGGCGAACTTGATGGTGTTGTTCTCGCTCTGGTAGATCGCCTCGGCGAGGTCACAGCCAACCTTCTTGGCGTCCACGTCGAAGGCGGCGACCACCTCGACGTCGGACACGTGATAGTCGCCAAAGCGGACGTGCATGAGGCCAGGAACGCGTGTCGCGTCGTCGGCGTCCTTGTAGTACTCAAGGCCCTGGACGAGCGAACTCGCGCAGTTGCCCACCCCCACGATGGCGACGCGCACTTTCTTGGGAGACACAGCACCCATCAGGATGACTCCTTCTCGCTTTCGCGATCTATGTCGGTCCGGCCCGCCGGCGGGTAGGGTCCGCCCGGGGCGTTGCTTGCTTCTGACCGCCGTTCTGAGGCGATCAGCTCGTTGAGCCAACGCACCTCGCGCTCCACCGACTCAAGGCCGTGCCGCTGAAGCTCGAGGGTGTAACTGTCCACCCGCTCCCTGGTACGCGCGAGCGCCGCCCGCACCCCTTCCATCCGGTCTTCGAGCCGGCTCCGCCGGCCTTCCAGGATCCGCAGCCTGATGTCCGCGCGGGTCTGGCCGAAGAACGCGAAGTGGACGCCGAATTCGTCGTCTTCCCACGCGGCGGGGCCTGAGTCGGTCAGGAGATCCTGCAGCCGCTCCTTGCCCTCGGCCGTCAGCCGGTACACGATCTTCGACCGGCCTGCGCGCCCTGGTCGCGCCGCGCTGCCCTGCCGGGCGGCCTGC
>Ga0335073_10001027_pt1 | contig 36863 bp, 33 predicted proteins | sample Lox_Sample_22_FD_207093 | JGI IMG/M metagenome (GOLD analysis project Ga0335073, IMG submission 207093) | Soil microbial communities from Loxahatchee National Wildlife Refuge, Florida, United States - Lox_Sample_2.2 | ecosystem: Environmental > Terrestrial > Soil > Wetlands | place: USA... | reverse complement strand
ACGACGAGATGACATGCGAATTACATTTTTGTCATCTTGGATAAAAAGCGGGCACGTGCAGCATGACCCGCGTGCCTTGTCCCGGTTGGCTCCAGATCTGAACATCGCCGCCGTGCAGCTGCACGATGCTCTGCACGATCGCCAGGCCCAAGCCGGTACCGCCCGAGCCTTGCGAGCGCGAGGAGTCCACACGGAAGAAACGGTCAAAGACCTTCGGGAGCGCTTCGGGTGGAATGCCCACGCCGGTGTCCGAGACTTCAATAGAAATTGCGGAAGCGTCGGCGCGGGCGACCATGACGACTGCTCCGCCGGGCGGAGTATTGGCCAACGCATTGGAGACCAAGTTGCCCACCGCCCGCTGCAAGAGCGTCCGGTCGAGTTCCCCGATGACGGGCTTATCTCCGAAAGTAGTGGTGAGGGATACGCCGCCATCCGCAGCCGAGGCTTCGTAATATTCCTGCACGCCGCCGAGCAATTCACCCACATCCACCGGCTCGCGACGCAAGTGGGTCAACGGGCTTTCCGAACGCGCCAGAAACAAAAGATCGCCAATGAGATCGGACAGTCGCACGGCTTCTTCGAGGAAGGATTCGATCACTTCGCGGTATTCGGCCGCGCTGCGCGCGCGAGCCAGAGCAACTTCCGCTTCGCCGCGAAGGTTATTCACCGGAGTGCGCAGATCGTGCGCAATGTCGGCCGAAAATCGTGAAATGCGCGCAAAGGACTCTTCGAGGCGGTCCAACATCTCGTTGAAAGTACTGGCCAGGGCGGCTAATTCAGAGGGATAACCTTCGGCAAGAATGCGTTCCCGAAGATTTGTCGAACTGATGTGGCGCGCCGTGGTGGCCATCTCCTCGACTGGACGAATGCCGCGCTGCGCGATCTGGTATCCGATCACCGGAAAAATAGCAAAGGTAGCCAGCAGAATGGCCCAGAACCAAAACCGATAGCGCGCCAGCAACGCTTCTTTTTGCGAGATATCAATCGCAATCTCCACGGTGTCGGTTTGTCTTGCCGGCGAACCGACCGGCGCCGACGCGCTGGTTACCAGAAAGGCGCGGCCGTCCCGGCCCTTCATCCAGATGCTGCGAGTCGGGTGGCTTTGGGTTTGACTGATTAACTGCGCCAGGTCCAATTGATCCGCCATGCCGGGCGTCATCAACAGTGGCGCGTTTTGTTGATCCAGCAGGCGAATATAGAATTGCTCGTAGCGTCGTGCAGCCGATTCCAGTTCGACTTCCTCACGCAGCGCGTCCCAATCGTCCGGCCGCTCCCGTAGCATAGTGCGCAGGACATGGACCTTATCCGCGAGGAACAAATCGGTACTTTTATTGAGTTCGCCGACCAGCACTATATAAAGACTGGCGGTGGCCAAGGACACCAAAAACAAACCGGCCAGAGCGTAGCCGGCCGTTAACCGGAAAGCTAAGGTTCCCCAGAGGCGCGAGAGCGGCAGCAGGCTACTGGTCGGCTTCCAGAACATAGCCGGCGCCTCGAACGGTGTGGATTAACTTGAAGGGGAAGGGCTCATCCACCTTGGCGCGCAGACGGCGGACGTTCACATCGACCACATTGGTGTCGCTATCGAAATTCATGTCCCAAACCGCTTCCGCAATCAGCGTCCTGGAGAGTACCTCACCGTGGCGACGGGCTAGCAGCGACAGCAGGGAGAACTCTTTCGAGGTCAGCTCCAGCCGTTGACCAGCGCGTGTGGCCCGTTGGCGCAACAGATCAATCTCCAAGTCGGCCATGCGAATGGTCTCGGATGGGCGCGCCGGTCCGCGACGCAACAGCGAGCGTACGCGCGCCAACAGTTCCGAAAACGCGAATGGTTTCACGAGATAGTCGTCAGCGCCCAGCTCGAGCCCGCGAACGCGTTCGTGCACGGCATCCCGCGCGGTAAGCAAAAGCACCAAGGAGCGACGGCCTGCTTGACGCAGGCGGCTAAGGACCTGCCAGCCATCCAAGCCCGGAAGCATCACGTCCAAAATGATCAAGTCGAAGTCTACTTCACGAGCCAGGTGTAAGCCGGCGAAGCCATCGCTGGCCACGTCGATCACAAAGCCCGTCTCTTCAAATCCTTTTTTGAGGAACTTAGCCGTCTTCGCCTCGTCCTCGACGATTAGAATTTTCATGCCGAGTTTCCCGAGCCGCGCGAGCCAACCTGCTGAGGGCACAGCGTAATTAAATGAGTGGCAATGCCGATAAACACGGCTTGTGCGTAGCCTCCGACAAGTGAATAATCCCGCGCGGTTACTGCTGCATGACAAAGATATAAATGCTTGGCGGCAGATCGCTGGTGCCAGGACAAACCTAGGCCGCTCGGCCAGCACGAGCAGAGAGCGTTGTCTTGGAGAATTTATCTAAAAGCCACGAAGCCTTAGCCCAGCAAGGATGTCGATTTTGTAATGATTCGCGCTCCGTGAAGGCCCAGCGCGGATTAGTTAGCAGAAATTCCATGAGTGGATCTAGGCCCGCGGTAGTCGAAGATTTTCCAGGGTGCCAAGTAAGTATCAGAGGTGGATTGCTTTACTGTTAGGGGACCTCGTCCACCAACCCGTGCCGGTCACCCAGAAGGGAAGTTGCTGATGAGATTCATGTGCTGTTTTCGTCTTCTGGTGCTCTTTGTCATTTCCGCTCTCGGCAGTGGACCGGGCTGGGCACAACTGGATAGCACGGGACTGACCGGTACGGTGACCGATGGCACCGGTCGCGTCATTCCAGCGGTGCAAGTGGTGGCCGTACAAGATGCTACGGGACTGCGTCGCGAGACCATCTCTTCTGGCCACGGAATTTATGAAATTACCGAACTGCCTGTCGGGGTCTATAGCGTGAGCTTTGTGCGGGACGGCTTCGAGACTTTGCGTTTCGAGAACGTGGTTCAAAGCTTAGGACGAACGCGAACCCTGAACGCGACGCTAAAAGTGGCTGGAGGGAAAGAGCAGTTGGAAGTTTTGGGCAGCCCGCAATCGCTGGATCAGACTGCCGACACCTGGGGCACTGGCATCGAGCGCATCCAGACCAAGCAACTCCCGTTAAACGGGCAGAACTGGGCCACGTTGACCACTTTGGTTCCCGGTGCGGTAGATGCAGCCGGCGGCCCGGGAGCCGGCAACCAGCGGTCCATCCGCTATGCCGGTAGAGGCCGCGACGACAACAACTACACTTATGACGGCATTGATTCCACCTACGTCATTAATCAATCCCAGCTCTACTATGTCCGGGCGGCCGTTCCGCTGGACACCATCAGTGAGATCCGCGTTGACCCCATGCTGGCAACCGCGCAGACCGGCGAGACAGCGGGCGCCCAACTGAACCTGGCTTCGCCCTCCGGCACCAACCAGCTTCACGGTGATGCTTATGACTTTCTGCGAAACGATATTTTCGACGCCACCGATCCGATTGATGCTTTGAATCCGACGCACCAGCCGCCTTTTCATCTCAATCAGTTTGGAGGGTCGGTAGGTGGGCCGATCCAGCGGGATAAGACTTTTTTCTTTGCGGCATACGAAGGCTACCGGCAAGACTTAGGTCAGACGCTTATCGGCTATGTACCCAGCGCCGCCTTTGCCGCACAAGTGCTGGCGCAATCGCCGGCGCTGGCGCCGGTGATCAATGCTTATCCCCACGGGCAGAACGCTACCAGCAATCCGGACATCGCCCAATTCGTCGGGGAAGGCAAACAAGTGGGCCGCGAAGACTCGGGCATGTTCCGCCTGGATTATCGCTTTTCCGACGCCACGAGTCTTTTTGTGCGGGCGAATATCGACAAGGCCGACTACGTTGTCCCCTATTCCCCAAGTTCCGGCCAATATCTCAATGAGCAGGAAGATCTCAACTCCTCTCCGGTGAACAGCGTCATCGCTCTCTCGCACGTCTTTTCTCCGACCCTCCTCAACGAAGCCAAGTTCGGCTTTAACCGCGGTACCACCGACGCCACCTATCTCAATGAAACCGGATCCTTGTATGCGATCTCAATATCGGGACTGACCTCCTTAAACAACGGTCGGACCAGCGTCGGTTTTGGCAATACCTTTAGCGGAATAGACGATGTGACCTGGGTCAAGGGAAGACACGTGATCAAGGCCGGCGTCGAGGTCCGCCGCGTGCAGATGAACCAGGGAGGCAGCGCCTACGGCACCGTCAGTTTTAACTCGCTCGCAGGTTTTGCGGCGGACCAGGCCCAAAAAGCCAGCATCACCGGCGTCTATCCGGTCAACGGCCTGCGCAAGACCGATTACTTCGGTTATCTCCAGGACGAGTTCAAGTGGCGGTCGAATTTCACGCTCAATCTGGGTGTGCGCTACAACGTGTTCGGCATCTTCCGTGAGGTGTTGGGCCGCGGGAATCCTTTTGATTTTGCCACCTGCGGTGCGGCGGGCTACTGCGGCGTGGGCTCCAGCTTCGGCCCGGGAAACTATGGCGACGTCGACCCGCGTATCGCCTTGGCTTGGGCGCCGTCGATATTCCGGGGCAAGACCGTCGTTCGCAGCGGCTTTGGCATTTATCACGAGGATGGCCAGTTAGACGATCAGAATATTCCCGACAAGAACGAAGTATTAAGTTACGCGCTGACTCCAAAGAACTGCCCGGGTCTTGGCTATCCCATAGTTCTGAACCCGGGTGGCAATCCCGTCTGCGCCAACGGCACCAATTCTCCGAACGCGGAACAACGAGACCGCAAGGATACTTCGGCAACCCAGTGGGGTCTGTCCGTTCAGCAGGCGCTGCCCAGCGATTTCATCGGCACGCTCTCCTATGTGGGGAGCAAAGGCACGCATCTGCTGCAGGAATCCTACGTTAATGTCGAAGACCCCCTTACCGGGCTGCGTTCTTATCCGGCCTTCTCCCAGATCCCCTGGCGCGGCACTACCGGCAACAGCGAGTATGAAGCACTGTCGATTTCGCTGAAGCGTTCCTTTTCTCGCGGCTTGCTGGCCTCGGCCAACTACGCGTGGTCGCACGAGATCGACGACGATTCCAACGGCAGTGGCGATGGCGACTCGATTACTCCGCAGAACGTTTCTTGCTTTCCGGCGGGAGCGCCGCAGTGTGGGGAACGTGCCAGCGGCGCTTTCGATGCCCGCCACGTCTTCAACGCCAATGTCGTGTATGAACTTCCTTTTGGCTCGGGCAAATCGTTGCTCGCACAGCCTGGTGTCCTGCGTACCTTGTTTGGATCGTGGTCGCTCAGTTCGCTCTTCACCGCCCGTACCGGCTTTCCTGTGAACCTCACGACCAGCGCCACGGGCCCGGACGGAAACACCAACGAGCAGCGTCCTAACTTGGTTCCGGGCCAGCCCTTCTATTTGGCCGGCGGCGGTTTCAACCCGGCTGCTTTCTGCACACCCGGCGCTCCCGACGCGCTTTATCCGGGAGGCAGCTGCCCGTCAGGATTTGGGGATGTTCCGCGCAATTTCCTGCGCGGTCCCGGAGTCTGGCAACTTGATTTGGCGTTGGCCAAGCGTTTTCTCAGCACCGAAAGATTGCAAGCTGATTTCCGGGCGGAGGCGTTCAACATCTTCAACCGGGCGATGTACGCAAATCCAGACGGCCTGATTTCGGCTTCCGACTTCGGCCGGATCTATTTGCCGCTCAACGCAACCCCGGTCGGTCTGGGCACACCACGTCAAATGCAATTCATGTTGAAGCTCAGTTTCTAGAAAGCGAGTCTGCGACGCGCCGAAGTATCCTTAAGGTGCTCAGCGTGCGGATCTATTCGGGGACACGTTCTCCGGGATATACGGTTCTTGTCCCAGCTGGGATTCGGGAAAGAAGAGCTGCGACCGGCTTAGGTGCGAAAATCCACGAATGGTTCGCGCAGGCGCTCGCTTCCCATTTTGGGAGGTGACCTGCTCGGGTTGGACTACCAGATCTACGTTCTATCGGATTGCCGCACCGCCTCTGGAGGCGGCCTTCGTTTTTTGAGTCCCAGGGGCACTTAAGTCACCTCGTCGGATTGACTCCACCGAAAGAGAGAGAGACACTTTGTCGCGCTGAGGAAGTCAGAGCGTGCACGGAGCCATCCCTCCGGCAAGATACTTGCGGTAAGCAGAGTCCGTCGGCGCGGGCGGTCGCCAGAGGTGCGCGGCAGGTGCGGGTAGGGAACTGGTTCGGCCAATTGGCAAGCGATATGCAACGTCTCCGGTAGAGGTAGAGCCTCAATCAAAATGTTGTATCCGCTCGTCTCCGATAGAGCATCGAACAGTGGCCATGCCGAATAGACAAGCTTTGGGGTGGCCTGCGCTGGCCGGCCGGGTCGGCGGAGTGCTCCTCATTCTAGGCGGAATCCTGCTGGCGGCGGGATTGTGCGTGGCCAGCACCGCGAGCGAAAATCCTGTTCCGAGCATCTTTGATCCGCACTCAACTCCGGCCGATTCGATCTTCCGCCTGTCGCGTTTCGTGCTGATCATCTGCGGTTTGATCTTCGTGGTGGTGTTCACGCTGCTGTGCTACGCAATCGCAAAATTCCGAACCAAATCGGGCGATGACCGCGAGCCGGCCCAGGTGTATGGAAGTACACAAATCGAGTTGGCCTGGACCGTGATTCCGATTCTAATCGTGGTGGTCCTGTTTCTGGCCACCGCGCGCGTGATTCATGCGATACAAGACGCCCAGAAGCCCGCGGCGGCGGTCGAAGTCACGGCCATTGGCCACCAGTTCTGGTGGGAATTTCGCTATCCAACGCTCGGTGTGGTCACTGCAAATGAGTTGCATATTCCCGTGAGCGATCCCGCCAAGCCCACGCCCACCTTTCTAAGGCTTCTTTCTGCCGACACGGACCACAGCTTTTGGGTACCGCAACTTGCGGGGAAGACGGATTTGATTCCTAATCGCGTCAACGAAATGTGGCTCGATCCGCACGAGGCGGGCCTTTTCCTCGGGCAGTGCGCGCAATACTGCGGCACGCAGCACGCCAAGATGCTGCTGCGCGTGTCGGTGGATAGCCCGGCAGTTTTCGAAGCGTGGATTCAGGCGCAGAAACGACCCGCGGCCCCGGACGAGAAACAAGCCGCCGGTCGACGAGTTTTTGAGACCACCGCCTGCGTGAACTGCCACGCCGTTTCCGGCACGATCGCCACAGGACGGTTCGGCCCCGATCTGACGCACCTAATGAGCCGCGCCACAATTGCCGCCGGCGCTGCGGAAAATACCAAAGAGAATCTTCGCTTGTGGATCCAGAATCCCGACGCCATCAAACCGGGCTCGCTTATGCCGGCGATGCAATTGACTGACGCCGATCTGGATGCACTGGTAGGCTACCTCGAGACGCTGCGGTAGCGAGCAAATTCTGGAGAGCAACGATGTCATCGGATGCCCTGGCCATTCCCACCGCGAAACCCGCCAGCAGGCCATGGGTGGAAGTCGCGCACGAGTGGGTGGCCACGGTAGACCACAAGCGTCTGGGCATCCTGTATATCCTCTATGCATTGATTTTTCTGGTGGTCGGCGGAATTGAAGCCATCGTTATGCGCATCCAGTTGATGTGGCCGCACAACGATTTTGTTTCGCCCCAAGTATTCAACCGTTTGTTCACCATGCATGGCACCACCATGATTTTCTTCGTAGCCATGCCCGTGCTGTTTGGCTTTGCCAATTACCTCGTTCCGTTGATGATTGGCGCGCGAGATATGGCTTTTCCGCGCCTGAATGCTTTCAGTTTTTGGCTGAGTGCCTTCGGGGGGTTCCTGCTGTACTTCAGCTTGGTTGGCGGGAACGGATTGTACGGCGCGGGAAACGCTCCGGACGTCGGTTGGTGGGCTTACGCTCCGTTAACGGCCCGGGCGTTTTCTCCAGGACACAGCTCCGACTATTGGACGATTGCGGTTTTGGTCTCCGGCTTTGGCAGCATCGGGACCGCCATCAATCTGATTGCCACGATCTTGAGCATGCGCTGCCCGGGCATGAAGCTCAGCCGCATGCCTTTGTTGGCGTGGCTAAATCTGGTGATGTCGGGTATGGTGCTGATCACCATCACACCGCTGTCCGCGGCGCAAATCATGTTGCTAGTCGATCGCTATCTGGGCGGGCATTTTTTCGACACGCAGGCCGGCGGTTCGGCTGCAATCTGGATGCATTTCTTCTGGATCTTCGGCCATCCGGAAGTGTACATCCTGATTATTCCTTGCTTTGCGTTCCTGTCCGAGATTATTCCCGTGTTTTCCCGCAAACCGATATTTGGTTATCCGGTCATGGTCGGCGCGACGGTGTGTATTGCCTTTGTCAGTATGAGCGTCTGGGCGCACCACATGTTCACCATCGGGATGAGTTCGTATTCGAACGCGTTTTTCACGCTGACCTCGATGGTCGTGGGAGTGCCCACCGGAATCAAAATCTTCAATTGGCTCGGCACCATGTGGGGCGGGAAACTCCTGTTCAAGACGCCGATGCTGTTCTGCATCGGGTTTCTGTTTCAATTCCTGATTGCGGGTCTTACGGGGATCATGCTGGCAGTCTCGCCGTTTGACTGGCAGCTTAGCGGTTCTTACTTTGTCGTCGCTCACTTTCACTATGTGATCGTCGGCGGCATCCTCTTTGCCCTATTTGGAGCGTTCTATTACTGGTATCCGAAAATGACTGGCAGGATGCTGAACGAAACCCTTGGGAAAGCACACTTCTGGTTGTTTCTCATCGGATTTCACGTGACCTTTGATCTCATGCACATTCCCGGCCTGCTTGGGATGCCCCGGCGGATCTACACCTTCGAGCCCGGACGTGGTTGGGACATCTGGAACCTGCTCGTTACTATCGGCGCATTCATTCAGGCGATCGCTACGTTGTTGTTTGTGGCGAATCTCATTTTTTCTTACTTCAAGGGCCCCAAGGCCGGAAACGATCCATGGGATGCCTGGACTCTCGAGTGGTCCGTGAGTTCGCCGCCGCCGGCCTACAACTTCGCGGTGATTCCAACGGTGGAAAGTCGCCGCCCGCTGTGGGATCGGAAGCATCCTGAGGATCCAGATAGTCACTATGAGTGAAGAGAGGCATCGATGAGCGCCATCACCACTCCAATCACTCAGACTCCGGAAGGCTGGAGCCTTCCATATCGGGGCAAGGTCGCGATGGCCTGCCTAATTGTTGCGGAATCGTCTATCTTCACGATTTTCGTCGTGGCCTACCTTTTCTATCTCGGGAAAAGTCTCAACGGGCCGACTCCCCGCGAAGTGCTCGAAACGCCTATCTTTTTTACGATCTGTTTGCTGTCCAGCAGCCTGACAGTTCACCTCGCATCAAGATCTCTCGAACGCGGTAACCGCGGCGCTTTTCTGACGTTGTGGCTTCTCACGATTGTTCTTGGCGGGTTGTTCTTGTTTGGGACGGGCCAGGAGTGGCACCGCTTGATCTACGAGCACGGGCTCACGATCTCCACCAATCTTTTCGGAACAACCTACTATTCGCTCGTCGGTCTGCACGCAACGCACGTCACCGCAGGCCTGCTCATGCTTCTCGTCGTCCTGCTCTTTGGTCTGGCGGGCCGTGTCGGTCCAGAGCAATCCGCTCGCGTCGAGGTTCTTTCCATGTACTGGCACTTCGTGGATGCCGTATGGGTGGTCGTATTCACTGTGGTTTACGTTCTAGGTCGCTGAGGAGAAGGGATGGCTACGCCTCCGCACGCTGAAGCAATAGGGCAGAACCCCGGCGGTCCCAAAGAGATTGTCCTGCCGGCGTCCACGGTGTGGCCGCTCGTGCTGGCTTTCGGGTTTACGCTGTTGTTCACCGGGCTTTTGACCAACGTTTCGGTGAGCATTCTCGGTGCTCTGCTGGCGATCGCTGGTTGTGTCGGCTGGTTCCGCGACGTCTTTCCACACGAGCACGAAGAGACTGTGCCGGTGGTTGCCGAGGACGTGCCCATTACCACGGCACGCCGCCTCGTCGAACGCGTTCCGGTAGCCACCGAGCAAGTACGCGCGTGGCTTCCGCTGGAAACCTATCCAGTATCGGCTGGCGTAAAAGGCGGCTTGGCGGGAAGCGTAGCGATGGCACTGCTGGCCTGCATTTACGGGTTATTTAAAGCCGGAAGCCTCTGGTATCCCATCAACCTTCTCGCGGCGGTTGTTTATGCACCGTCGGAGGTGCCCCCGGTTTCGCAATTGAGTACATTTCACGCCGGTCTGTTTTTGCTTGCGGTGGTCTTGCACTTGGCCACCTCGGTACTCGTGGGATTGCTTTATGGTGCGATGCTTCCCATGTTTTCGCGCCACCCAATTGTTTTGGGTGGCCTCATTGCTCCGGTGCTGTGGTCCGGCCTGCTCTATTCGATCATGGACATTGTGAATCCTGTGCTGGGCAGCCACATTGACTGGGCCTGGTTCATGGCTTCACAGTTCGCTTTCGGTCTCGTCGCTGGATTCGTCGTGTTGCGCCAAGCACGCGTTCCAACCCACGAGAACGTTCCTTTCGCTATGCGCGCCGGAATCGAGGCCCCTGGCCTGATGCTACGGCGCGGAGACCGGGAGAAACGGCCGTGATCTGGCGTCGGCAACTCTGGGCGCTCGCGGCACTAGCTTTACCGCTCGCAGGATGTGGTTCCTCGCCCGGTCGACCGCTGCAAGGTTCCGAAACTCCTGCGCCTAGCGAAATTCTGGATTTTGAAACGTTGTACTCCGCGAACTGTGCCGGATGTCATGGCGCAGAAGGACGTGGCGGAGCGGCGATCGCGCTTGCGAATCCGGTCTATCTGGCAATCGCAGACGATAATGCCATTCGCAAAGTCATCGTCAACGGAGTGCACGGAACCGCGATGCCGGCTTTCGCCGAAAGCGCCGGTGGGATGCTAACCGACAAACAGATCGACGTTATCACCACCCAGATGCGCGCACGCTGGAGCCGCCCCGGCATCCTCGACACTGCGAATCCCCCTTCGTACACGCCGCAATCGGCGGGCAACGCTGCGCAGGGCGAAGCGGACTACAAAACGTTCTGCGAATCCTGCCACGGCCCCGGCGGCCACGGCGGATCCAAAGGCAGCGCCATTGCCAACGATTCTTTTCTCGCGCTTGTCAGCGATCAGGAGTTGCGGACCATTGTCATCACCGGCCGTCCTGAGTTGGGAGCGCCAGACTGGCGTGGAGACGTACCCGGCAAACCGATGTCCGGCCAGGAAGTCACCGATGTGGTGGCGTGGCTCGCTTCGCTCCGTTCCGAGAGTCCGGGACAACCCTATTCCGTTGCAAAGCAAGCGCAACATCCCTAGGAGCTTCCCGATGTCGAACGATCCCAGTATTCCGCGGCGCAGCTTTTTTGTGAAATTAGGAATTCTATTCAACGGCCTGGTGGCCGCGGCTATTGCCACACCGCTTGTCCGGTTTGTGCTTTCGTCCGTCACGCGCGGACGCGTGGACGCTTATCTTTCCTGGGTGCCTCTCGGCCCAGTGAGCAACTTTCCCGAAGGGGAGACCCGCTTAGCCACGTTCCGCAATCCCAACGTGATGCCCACGGACGGCAAGACGGTCGATACGGCATGCTGGGTGCGGCGTGTTGCCGGCGAACAATTCCAAGTATTTGCCGTCAATTGCGCGCACTTGGGCTGTCCGGTCCGCTGGTTCCCGCAGTCTGGCTTGTTCATGTGCCCGTGCCACGGAGGTGTGTATTACAGCGATGGCTCGCGTGCCTCAGGGCCGCCGGAGCGTGGGCTGTTCGAATATCCCTATAGAGTGCAAAATGGCCTGGTCACCATTCAGGCAGGCGAGTTGCCTACGCCAGGAGCGCCAACCGCCGCTCTCGCAGGAGCGAAACCGCCATGCGCCTGATCGCGCGAATCGGCGAATGGTTCGACCACCGCTTGCAGATTGCAGCGCCTATTCGCGAAGCCGCGGAGCATCCCATTCCCCGCAATACCGCAAGCTGGTGGTACGTTTTCGGAAGCGCTGCCCTGACGGTTTTCGTTCTGCAATTGGTCACTGGAATATTGCTGGCGATGATCTACGTTCCTTCGGCCGCCGAGGCTTGGAGTAGCCTGCAATCGCTAAACCATGACATAACGCTCGGCTGGTTTGTCCGCGCGTTGCACGGCTGGGGTTCGAACTTCATGTTGGCCATCGTGCTCATTCACATGGTGCAAGTTTTTCTTCTCGGAGCCTACAAATTCCCCCGTGAGCTCACTTGGATCGTCGGCGTTTTCCTTTTGTTGATGACGATGGGAATGGCTTTCAGCGGTCAAGTGCTGCGCTTCGATCAAGACGCCTACTGGGGACTCGGCATCGGGGCTTCTATCGCCAGTCGCGTGCCGATCATCGGCCCGCTCGCCGTAAAGCTGATGCTCGGCGGGCCGATCATCGCCGGCGCCACACTCTCGCGATTTTTTGCACTACACGTCTTCGTGATTCCAGGACTGCTGATCGGTTTCGTATGCCTTCATCTTCTGATGGTGCTGCGGCTCGGGATCAACGAATGGCCGATGCCGGGGCGCCTGGTGAAAAAGGCGACCTACGAGGCGGAATACCACGAATTGACCAAGAAAGATGGCGCGCCGTTCGTCCCCTACGCCATTTGGAAAGATCTCTTTTTCACCGCGGTCATCCTTCTGGCGGTTGCCGCATGTGCCTGGTACTTCGGTCCTTTTGGCCCAACCGGCCGTCCAGACCCCACCATCATTCAGACCACGCCCAAACCGGACTACTTTTTCTTGTGGCTCTATGCGCTGCTCTCCCTCCTTCCGCCTTCGATGGAGACGCCGGCTCTGCTGATCGGCCCGGTCGTCGTCATTGGCGTTCTCATTCTGCTTCCATTCTTATCGGGCGAAGGAGAAAAAAGCTGGCGCCGCCGGCCGATTGCCGTTCTCACGATACTGCTGACCGCCATTGCCTTGGGGACGCTGACGCATCTTTCCGGATTCACTCCTTGGAGTCCGCACATGAACGCCTGGAGCGGTGATCCTGTGCCCGATCGATTCCTCCGCGGCACAACCGCTTTGCAGCGCCAGGGCGCGCTGGTATTTCAGGTGAAGCAATGCCGCAATTGCCATTCTTTGGGAAATGCCGGCGGGCAGCGCGGTCCAGCTCTGGATAATGTCGCAGTCCGGCTCACGCAAGACCAACTCATCCGCCAAGTTATCCAGGGAGGCGGCAACATGCCAGCCTACGGAAAGAACCTGAGCCCGGCCGAGACAACTGCGCTCATTGCCTTTCTCGAAAAGCTGCATCCGCCCAACCAATCTCCGGCGCGCAATGCCGCGCTTGACTTAAGCGAGCCAACATCGGCTCCGGACTGGCCGTAAATCGATGGCTTCCCAAGGTCAATTCGCCTTGGCTTCATGGGCTCTGCCGGTTCCGCTCTTACTAGCCACAATTCTTACCGCGTTCCTGTATCTGCGCGGTTGGTGGCATCTTCGATCGGCTTCCGTGCAGGTGATTTCTACGTGGCGCGCGAGCAGTTTTTTTCTCGGTTTGCTTTTGATCTGGGTGGCGTTGGGTTCGCCACTCGCCGCGCTTGATGAGGAATTGTTGACGGTCCACATGATCCAGCATCTTCTGCTGATGACCATCGCCCCTGCATTGCTCTTGCTAGGGGCTCCGATGATGCCGTTGTTGCACGGCTTGCCGCGGCAATTCGTTCAAGCCGCCGGCCCACTGTTCCGCTGGCCTCAACTGCAGGGGGCGGGGCGCCTAATAACTCGACCAATTTTTTGCTGGTTCGCCGCCACGGCAGCCCTGGTGGGCTGGCATATCCCTGGGGCGTTCAGGCTGGCGCTGTTGTGGGAACCTTTGCACGTTGTTGAGCACATCTGTTTTCTGGGAGGTGGGCTTCTTTTCTGGTGGCCAGTGATTCAACCCTGGCCCAACGTGTCAACCGGGCCGCGGTGGTCCATGCTTCTCTACCTCTTTCTCGCCACCCTTCCGTGCGACATTCTGTCTGGGTTTCTAGCGTTCTGCGATCGCGTCGTCTATCCAGCCTACATCTCCGTACCAAGACGGTTCGGCATGACCGCTCTCCAGGACCAACAATGTGCGGCCGCTTTGATGTGGTCGTGTGTCACCATCCTTTATTTGGTGCCCGCGGTGATGCTGACCATGCAACTGCTGGCAACGCGGAGTTTCCGCGGGCCCGGCGATTCCCGCTTAAGCAAAGCTAACACCTAGCTAGTCCACCCCAGCGCCAAACGAATGGCCCGAAACACGGTCAATCCATAGTGAACTCGCAGCAGCTAGTACTATGTCGTGCGGCCGGAAGGGAACCCTAGCGGCGGTTGAACAATCCGCCCGACCGCGATAGTGTGTAGACTCTCCCTTTTCGCTGAACTCCCTTCGGGAGGGATTGAGCATGAAGACCACGGCCCCTATTTCCTTTGCGGGTTCCCAATTGGCGGAGACCCGGCACGTTTGTGCATTCTTCAATAGAGAGGAAGAAGAGTATCGCGTCCTGTTGCCCTTTATTAAGGATGGACTCGCATGCGGCGACAAGGCTATTCACGTCGTCAACGCGCACCAACGAAGCGAGCACATGAAACGCCTGGCGGGGGCCGGGATCGATCCGGCGGCAGCGGAACGCAGCGGCCAATTAGAGGTTCGAACGAATATCGAAACCTACCTCCGCGATGGCCAGTTTGACAAGGAACGAATGTTGCAGGCCTTCGAACAGATCGCCAGTGGCAATGCTCCTGGAGGGTTTCCGCTGAGCCGCATTGTTTGCCGAATGGATTGGGCAGCTGCGGGAAAATCTTACACAAACGATTTGATCGAATTCGAATCACGAGTAAATTCCGTGTGGGAGCACCACGACGACGCGGTGATTTGCACATACCATCTCGGACAATTCGGCGGCGACACGGTGATCGATATCATGCGTACGCATCCGATGATCATCATTGGCGGAATCCTCCAACGCAACCCCTTCTTCGTACCACCGGGCGAATTCCTTCGAGAGTTCAGCGAACGGCGAACTGGGCGGAGTGCAGCAACCTCAGCAGGAAGCTAGGATGCCCGCCGAGCCCGAGAGTCCCGCCGCGGAGATTCGGCATCTTCGGCGCTGTATCAATGATTTGGTGAGCGTGCTGGCCCTGCCTGCCACTTGGACTGGCGGCGGCCCTTCACAGATTGTCGGCAACTCGCTCGATGCTCTAGTGAGCATGTTGCGCCTGGATTTCGTCTACGCGCAGCTCAAAGAATCAGCCCATACAACGTTTACCGAAATCGCCCGCGTTGGTTCGAGCTGGCAGTCCAAGCCGCAAGCCGAAGAGATCGCTGCGAAACTCCAGCCATGGCTGGAAAATGGTCCGCAAAAGCTGGAGCCAGCGGTAACAGATCTGTTCGGAAAGCGGGCGATTAGGCTAGTGCCCTTGCAGCTCGGGCTGCACGCGGAAATTGGCGTCATCGTGGCAGGTTGTGAAAGAGCGGATTTCCCTCAACAAACCGAGCGGCTCGTTTTGAGCATAGCGGTGAATCAGGCCGCCATCGGGCTACAGGAAGCCAGCCTCCTGAGTGCACAAAGACGGATCGCCGGCGAGCTCGACCGGCGGGTCGCGCAACGAACGGCAGAGCTGGGCGCCATCAACGCCGAGCTAAGGAGAGAGATTGCGGAACGCGAATCAGTAGAAGAAAAACTTGGTCAGGAAGAGGCCGAGCTTAAGCGCAGTGAGGCGTACAAAGCAGCGATCCTGGACTCCTCACTTGATTGTATTGTAGCCATGGACCACGCGGGCTGCATTACGGAATTCAATCCAGCAGCCGAGCGAGTCTTCGGCTATGACCGAGAGCACGTCCTGGGAAAGCGTCTGGGCGACGTCATCATCCCGCCTTCCCTCCGGGAAAAGCATCGCGTCGGATTCGCCCGTTACCTCGCGACGGGCCAGTCACGAATGCTCGGTCAGCGCCTCGAAATGACCGCGCTCTGCGCCGACGGGAGAGAAATTCCCGTCGAAATAGCCATCACGCGCATCGTGCAGGATGGGCCGCCTTCCTTCACCGGTTATCTGCGCGACATTACCGAGCGCAAACGAAACGAGGATGCCTTGCTGGAAACCCATGCGAGACTTGCGCGGAGCGAGGAGCGGTGGCGGTTGGTGTTTGAAAACTCCGCAATCGGCGTCGCCCTGACCAACCTGGACGGCCGTTTTATCGCGACGAACCTGGTCTTCCAGAAGATGCTGGGATACACGGAAGAAGAACTCGGACGACTCAGTTTTATCGACATCACTATCGAACAGGACCGTCATCACAACCAGATGCTCGTTCAGGAGCTTTTGGAAGGAAAACGACGACAATTTCAGATCGAGAAGCGGTACCGGCGAAAAAATGGCAGTACGGTATGGGCGCGCAACAGCGTCTCTGTCGTGCCGGGCACCGAGCGATCGCCGGGGTTTCTCATGACGCTTTCCGAGGATGTTACGGAGCGCCGGCTGGTCGAAGAAGCTCTCAACGCGACGCGATCGGAGCTGGCCCAGATGGCGCGGGTTACGACACTAAGCACCTTGACGGCGTCGATTGCGCATGAGGTCAATCAGCCGCTGTCCGGCATTGTAACCAATGCCAGCACTTGCGTTCGGATGCTGGATGCCAGTCCTCCGAATCTGGACGGTGCGCGCGAAACCGCGAGGAGGACTATTCGCGACGGCAATCGTGCCTCTGAAGTGATCGCACGGCTACGGGCGCTATTCAGCAAGAAGAATGCCCCCTTTGAACCGTTCGACTTGAATGAGGCCGTTAAAGAAGTGATCGCGCTATCCGTGAGTGATCTGCAGCGAACTGGCGTCGTTCTGCAGTCGGACCTTGCTGTTGATCTGCCAGCCGTCTTAGGGGATCGCATTCAGATTCAGCAAGTCATACTGAATCTGCTGCGGAATGGCTGCGATGCCATGAATGTCGTTGAAGATCGACCGAGGGAACTACTGATCAAGACCGCGTCCGACGATATCGGCGGGGTGCGCGTCAGCGTCAAAGATTCGGGAGTCGGTATCGACTCCGAATTTGAGAAGAAGCTATTCGAAGCGTTCTATACGACGAAAAGTGACGGTATGGGCATCGGCCTTTCCGTTAGCCGGTCCATTGTGGAGCGTCATCAGGGGCGCCTTTGGGCGACACAGAACGAGGGACCCGGCGCAACGTTCTTGTTTTCTATTCCGGGTAGTACCAATACCTAAGTCCAATAGACGCTCCCGGTATTTATCCGCATGCTTTGCGCATGACGGAACCTCCAGGAGCAGAAAACGATCCGACACTCTTTGGTAGTAGTGGTCGTAGATGACGACGAGTCCGTTCGCGAGTCGCTGCCTGACTTGCTGAAGGAATTCGGTTTCACGGTCCTCGCTTTCTCCTCAGCCGATGAATTCCTCGCCTCCGATAGCGTTGACCAAGCCACGTGTTTAGTTCTCGATATCGTCATGCCGGGTATGAGTGGTCTCGATTTGCAAAAGGAACTCAAGAACCGTGGCCACAAGATTCCGATCATCTTTATTACCGCTCAAAAAGATGAGGCTATCCGTAAGCGAGTGCTTGATCAAGGAGCTGTGGACATATTGCTTAAGCCGTTTAGCGACACCGCCCTGCGGGAGGCGCTGAGCAAAGCAGTCGGAGAGATCTGATGCTCAGTCGCTGGTTCTGAGAGTTATACTATGGCGCTGGCCGAAGCCTTCAGGCAACAAATGGGACCCTCAACCACGCCCGGCGCGAAGTCCATCGTTTTCGTCGTTGATGATGACCTTTCGATTCGCGAATCGCTAGAACTGTTGATTGACGCAGCCGGCTGGCAGCCTGTATTGTTCGCTTCGGCGCAAGCATTCCTCGATCATCCACCTGTTTCCGTTCCACACTGCCTGGTGCTCGACATTTCTCTCCCGGGGCTAAACGGTCTCGAGCTGCAGAAGCGGGTCCTGACGGTACGACCTGAACTCCCCATTATTTTCATAACTGGGCACGGCGATGTGCCGAAAACGGTTCAGGCGATGAAAGCTGGCGCGGTCGAATTTCTGACGAAGCCTTTCCCAGACACTGTGTTGCTTGATGCCATTCGGCATGCATTGGACCGCCACCGAAAATCTCTCGCTCAAGTTGCGGAGATACTTGACTTGCGAGATCGTCACGCGTCGCTGACGCCGCGCGAACAGCAGGTTATGCAGCTGGTGGTTGATGGGCTTTTGAACAAGCAAGTTGGCGGAGAATTGGGAATCAGCGAGATCACAGTTAAGGCGCATCGCGGCAAGGTGATGCAGAAGATGAAGGCCGATTCTCTTCCTGACCTGGTGAAAATGGCCGGCAAGCTGGGTCTAACCTTGTCAAAAATCTGACCGGGTTTTCATTAAATCGAAGAGTGCCTCTTCCGGCTCTGAAACGCGACTTTATCAAGCCACTTCAAAAATCAATTCGAGTGCGACGGGTGTGCCGAAAGGCAGACTGGCGACGCCGTTAATCAGGCGGCTCGGGTTTTTGTCTTTACCAAAGATGTCCTGGAGCAAATCCGAAGCACCATCGGCGACCATCGGATGCTCGCGGCAATCCTCCGTAGTGGCCAAAGATACTCCGAGACGCACGATCCGCGTGATCTGGTCCAGCGAACCGAGGTACTCGCGTGCCACCGCGAGGCCATTCAGCGCGGCAAGACGGGCGGCTCGGCGGCCAGTCTCCACATCGAATTCGCTTCCGACGCGGCCGATAAATTTGGCGGCGTGACCTTCAGTAGGAAGCATTCCGCTGACGAACAGCAGATTGCCGCTGCGAACGGCTTCGGCGTACGAGCCAAAAGGTGTCGGCGGCGACGGAAGTTGGATCCCCAGTTCCTTCAGGCGCTCCTCGGCCGTGGGCAGTTTTTGTGCGGTGCGCAAGTTCCGAGCGGGTGTGCCGGCGTTCGAGGCTGCTGGTTGCATCGCGAATTCCCTCCCATACCGTTTTCAGTTTCAAGCGATGAGGCGATAAGAACAAAGGCGCAGAAGAGAAACAATCAGACCTTGGTATTGGAAATGCCTCTTGGGAATACTTCCTGGGCCGAATCTTTTGGTTCGAATAGCCATCGGTTTGAGAGCGGCCACGAGAGAAGTTGGCCGCGCTGAGGAAGCGAACACGTTCACGACCCTTTGGGAGTCGCGAAAAAAGTGCTCACGTGTGGCCACATGACGAATGGGGTTCGGCATGGCGCGTTCTTCGCCGGCATCTGCGACCCGATACGAAGGTACTGTCGATACCTTCGTTCAATTGTTTCCTCCCCGTACCACTGGCCTAATCCCACGTATGCAGGGCGCGGATCGAAAAAAAGAGCGATGCGGCAAGAAACAGAAGACCAATCGTCACACGAGCGCGGCGAGTAATTCGTGCGCGGCTCGTCGAAGGTTTTTTGAGGGGCGGCTATAGCTTCGTCGCAAGTCTTTCGTTTTCGCGCCAGCAAATCTATTGGGCGTTGATTGCCCGAGTAGCTGAGAAAGGTTAGGAGGAAGCTATGCTTGCGATGGAGGTTCGGCCAGCGGCCAAGACGTTCGATATGCTCCCGCGTAACGCGGGGAACCAGGTGTTGCCAGACGAACGTTGGCTCGTGGCCAGGGCCAAGTCAGGACACGAGGACGCTCTCGGCGAACTTTATGAGCGTCACCAACTCAAAGCCTATCGCACGACTCTTCGCATCCTTCGCAATCAGCAGGATGCGGAAGATGCGGTGCAGCGCGCGTTTCAGCGCGCACTCGTCAATTTGCACCGGTTCCGCGAAGACTCCACTTTCTCGACCTGGCTCACGCGCATAGCCATCAATGAAGCCCTTATGCTGTTGCGGGAGCGCCGCACGCGAGAGCCGTTGCATGAGAGTAGCGTGGATGCCGCGCGAGAGGACGGCGGCGTGGAGATTTCCGATGACCGGCCGACTCCGGAAGAAACTCTCTGGGAGAAGGAACGTCGCGCGACGGTGCTTCAAGCCGTAAAACACCTTCGAGAAAATTTAAGGATCGTTGTTCTCCTCAAGGAGCTGCGCGGCCTAACCAATGCGGAGACGGCTCGGCGCCTTGGCTTGACGGTGAGCGCCGTCAAGGCCCGCATATTTCACGCACGACGGTTTCTTCGCAAGAGGCTTGAACGCAAGTTTGGGAGAGGCCAGGCCCTGTCCAGCTTGTTAAAAACGTGACTGGCTGCGACACAATCGCTTTGGCCTTCCTTGAGTGGGAGACATTTTCTCTGCCTCTTCGCCCCTGAATTACTCACCGCCTTTCCAGGCCTTGGCGCGCGTTGACATCCGCCGTCGTGCGGCATGCTCAAGGAGTAGCGCCCGGCGAGAAATCCGCATGCCCTCCCGATCGGATCATACGAAGGTATCGCCAATACCATCGTCTAATTGTTCTGCCCTGAGCCTGCTGTTGTGATGCGTTTGATGCTCCCGTTGATCGGAAGTTGATGAACAAAGGGGAACACTTACCTTGAGTTCCTGCCAGAGCGCCAGAGCAATGGCTTTGAAAATGAGACAAGTAAGTCCTCGGATTCGTTGTCCGGATGATCGGCTCGGGAAGCCCATACAAAATATTCTGGCAATCAGTAAGCTTGGCGGATTCACCACGGAGAAAGCCTCGTGAGACTCGTAGCTCAAAAGATGTGGACCGGTGATCATGCAAGGTGGTGCGGTAAGTTGATCGGAGTCTTCTTGGCTTTGTTCTCGGGACCCGCTCTTTACGGACAGTCTCAACTCACCGCTACCAGTCAACAGGCCGGGTCTTACGGCGTTGCTGCCTCCGCGGCTCAGGACTCTCAAGCGCAGAATCCCTACCTGGGAGGAGCCCCCACAGGAACTGTCAGTTCAACGGCACTTTCGCTTTCGCTGGAAGACGCCGTGGCTCGCGGTCTGCGGCAAAACCTCGGCGGGTTGCTTTCCACCGACGCGGTCTCCGGCGCGCGCGGCGAGCGCTGGCAGGCCCTCAGCACCCTGCTGCCAAATCTGAGCACGGCTACTAGTCTTGGCGTTCGCCAAAACGACTTGAAGGCTATCATCGGCATAACTGTCCCTGGCCAACCGGCGGTCATCGGTCCTTTCGGGGTCTTTGACACCCGTGCTTACCTTGATCAGTCGATTTTCAACTGGGAATCTATCGAGCGCACACGGTCTTCCGCCGCGCAAGTAAAATCAGCCCAATACAGTTACCAGAATGCCCGTGAACTGATCGTTCTCGTAGTGGTGTCAAATTATCTGCGGGTCATCGCCGATCAATCGCAGGTCGCGTCCGCCCTAGCGCAGCGCGACACAGCGAAGGTGCTCCTCGAGCAGACGACCGATCAGAAACAGGCGGGGCTCGCGGCTGCGGTTGACGTGCTGAGGTCCAATGTCGAACTTCAGGCACGCGAACAGCGGTTGATTGTCGCGCGGAACGGTCTGGCCAAGCAGAAACTGGTTCTGGCTCGGGCGATTGGACTTCCGGCTGGTCAGACATTCGACATAGCGACGGACGTTGCTTATCAGCCGCTTACTACTGCGACCCTCGATGAAGCATTGCGGCAGGCGTACGCGTCCCGCGCCGACTATAAAAGCCAAATGGAGCAAGTGCGCTCCGCGGAGTTGCAAAAGAACGCCGCCTCGGCCGAGCGTTACCCAACATTATCCGCCGTTGCAGATTACGGAGACATTGGCACGAATCCTGCCTCGAGCCATGGCACCGTGGACGCCGCCGCGGAGCTCCGGTTGCCCATTTTCCAAGGAGGGAGAGTTCACGGAGATAATCTCGTCGCAGATTCTCTCCTGGCGGGTGCTAAGCAACGACTCGAAGACCTGGGCGCCAGGATCGACCAGGAGGTTCGTGACGCTTTCCTTGACTTGCAAGATACCGCGCAGGAAGTTTCGGTCGAGAAGAATGCCGTCCAGCTTGCTACCGAGACCCTGCAGCAATCACGCGATCGCTTCACCGCGGGTGTAACGGACAACATCGAAGTCGTTCAGGCGCAAGAATCTCTCGCCGATGCTAACGACGCGTATATCGCCAGCCTTTACCGCTATAACACCGCGAAAATTTCTCTGGCAAGAGCAACCGGTGTCGCCGAATCGAACTACGCATTGTATTTGAAAGGAAAATAACATGTCCGACCAGAGGATGGACACGACTCGGGAAAAATCATCGTCCGCAGCGCCCAATACCCCGGCGGAAAACCCGATCACGCCGCCCGTCGTCTATCCGCGTCGGCGCTCTTACAAGCGCTGGGTCCTTGCCGCTGCCGTGGTGGTGGTCCTTGTCGCTGGCACCTTTCTTTGGCACTACTTCTCGGGTTTCGAGACGACCGATGATGCGCAGGTCGATGTGCACCTTTATCCGGTCAGCGCACGGATCTCCGGCTATGTGCAAGCGGTGCACGTGGGAGACAACCAGTATGTGCAGCAAGGGGCCTTACTCGTGGAGATTGACCCCAAAGATTATCAAGTCGCTGCCGCGAAAGCGCGGGCGGAACTCGAAACGGCGGAGGCCTCCGCTCGGGCGCTCAACATCGACGTGCCCATCAGCTCCGTAGACACTGCCAGCCAGCTAAAGTTTACTTCTTCCGATATCGAAAACGCCAAAGCGGCTATCACCGCCAGTGAAAAACAAGTCGTTGCCGCACAGGCCCACATCCTGGAAGCGGACGCGGAAAACCTGAAGGCCCAGGACGACGTGCAGCGTTACCACCTTCTGCTGGTCAAGGACGAAGTGCCGAAGCAGATTTACGACCATGCGCTGGCCGCGGCGCAAACGGACACGGCTGCGGTAGCAGCCGCCAAAGCGCAAGAGGCGAGTGCTGAACAAAGTGTCATGGAGGCGCGCAGCCGGCTCAGCGAAGCGATTGCCCGGGATGAATCCGCCCATGCCGGACCAGAGCGCGTGGCGTCCACGCGCGCCCGAGCGCTCTCTGCTGTTGCCGACGAGCGGCAGAAGAGCGCGGAACTCGACCAAGCCGAGCTCAACCTTGGCTATACCAAAATATTAGCGCCCGTTAGCGGCGAGGTGACCAAAAAAGTGGTTGTCGGTTTGAACGTCGACCCCGGCGAACAGCTGCTAACGGTTGTTCCGCTGGATGAAGTGTGGATCACTGCGAACTTCAAAGAAACGCAGCTCAAGCACATGCGCCCCGGACAGAGGGTGACGTTTACGTGCGACGCCAACGACCGTTCCTACCGGGGGCATGTCGACAGCATCGCAGGAGCCACAGGACCTCTCTTTAGTTTGCTACCCCCGGAAAACGCCACCGGCAATTACGTGAAGATCGTCCAGCGCGTTCCGGTCAAAATTGTCCTGGAACCCGGTGAGAACCGTGACCATCAGCTTCGTCCCGGCATGAACGTCGTGGCCAAAGTGTATTTACGATGAGCTCTCAAGCGCTCAGCCTCCCTTTGGAGCAGGTCGTCTGGCGGCCCAAGGTGAACCCTTGGGCGATTGCCATCACCGTCTCGATGGCGGCATTTATCGAAATTTTGGATACCACTGTCGCCAACGTTGCCCTGCCTTACATCGCCGGAGGTTTGGGAGCCAGTTACGACGACAGCACCTGGGTCCTGACTTCCTATTTAGCGGCAAATGCCATCATTCTGCCGATGAGCGGTTGGCTCGCGGAAATCATCGGCCGCAAGCGGTATTTCATGCTCTCCCTCTTTGTTTTCACGGTGAGTTCTTTGCTTTGTGGACTCGCACCGACGCTGCCTGTATTGCTCTTATTCCGAGGTGTGCAAGGCGTCGCAGGAGGCGGCTTGCAACCGATGGCGCAAGCGATTCTCAACGATGCCTTTCCTCCCGAGAAGCGCGCCATCGCCTTTGCTCTCTATGGCATTTCCGCGGTTCTTGCTCCGACAGTGGGACCCATGCTCGGAGGATGGATCATCGACAGCTATTCCTGGCGCTGGATATTTTTCATTACCTTGCCCGTCGTTCTCCTCGCTCTCTATCTGACCTACACACTGGTCGAAGATCCACCCTTCCTCCGCCGGCTGAAACGCGGAGGTATCCGCGTGGACTACATCGGAATATCCATGCTGGCACTCGGAGTTGGCTCGTTGCAGATACTTCTGGATAAGGGGCAGGAAGACGATTGGTTGGGCTCGCATTTCATCGCCACCCTGGCGATAACCGCGGCGGTTTGTCTCATTACGCTAGCCATCTGGGAATGGTTCCGAAAAGATCCGATCATCGACGTCCGTATGTTCAAGACCTTTAACTTCGCCGCCGCAAACCTGATGATGTTCATGATGGGTTTCCTGCTTTTCAGTACCTTGGTTCTGATTCCCGAATTTTTGCAGACACTGATGGGTTACACCGCCGGACTCGCGGGTCTTGTTTTATCCGGAGGTGGCCTCGTCTTGTTGATCATGATGCCGATCACTGGTCGGCTGACCTCAAAGATTCAGGCCCGATACTTGATTGCGGCGGGATGGTTGTGTCTCGCCATCGGACTGTTCTACTCGGCTCACCAGCTCGATTTATTCATTAACTTCCGCTTTGCCATGTGGCTGCGCATCACCCAGGTAGTGGGCATCGGATTTCTATTCGTTCCTATTACCGCGGCAGGTTACATCGGAATTCCCGTAGAGAAAGGCAATAGCGTCTCCGGAATGATCAACTTCATGCGCAACATCGGCGGCAGTATAGGCACTTCCTTGGCGACCACTCTGATTGTTCGGCGATCTCAGTATCACCAGCAGATCCTCGTTGGCCATTTCACTCCGGATACCCCTGCATTTCGTTCCGCGCTCCATGCGCTGAGCTCCCAAATCGCCCATTCCGGACTGCGGCTCAAGGATGCCCAAGCCCAGGCCATTACCAGGTTCTACGACCTGGTAAATCTCCAAGCACACGTGCTGTCTTACATGGACACCTTTTGGATTCTGGGCGCGTTCTGCTCCCTCATGTTCGCACTCGCATTCTTCTTGAAGAAGAATGACCCGGGAGCTGGCGGCCAGGTTGCGGCCGGTTAGGTATTGCCATGCTGATACGAGCCATAACCATCGAACGGGAGTTTGGCTGCGGCGGCTCGGAGATTGCTGCAAAGCTGGCCGAACTTCTGGGTTGGAAGCTGTGGGACCACGAGCTAACTCACGAGATCGCACGGCTGACCAACAGTACGCCACAAGCCGTCGAGAAGCGGGAATGGAAAAACGACCCTGCAGTCTATCGCGTGTTTAAATCTTTTCTTAGAGGAGCATTCGAGGGGGGCCTCCCGCCGACAGAGCGGCTGGCGCTGCTTGATGCGCGCCGGATCGCCGCTGTTTCCGAGCTGGCGGTCAATCACGCACTCTCTGGCGGCCCCTGCGTAATCGTCGGTCGGGGTTCGCAATATTTTCTGCGCGATCGCCACGATGTATTTCGAGTGTTCCTCTACGCTTCGCGCACGGCTAAGATTCACAGACTGATCATCGCCGGGACTCCTCAAGAGAAGGCCATCATGGAAGTGGATACGATAGACAAGGATCGCGCCGCCTTTGTGAGGAGATACCTTAAGCTGAATTGGCCGGAGCGCCATCTTTATAATGCGATGTTTAACACCGAGATGGGCGATTCTTGCGTCGCTGAAATGCTCGCTCACTGCGCTGGAGGCTTCCCCGCGTGATGATTCAAGCAGAAATCAGCGTTTCGGCACAAGTGCAAGAGAATGCCGCAGCCTTGAATCCCGAAAGAATAATAGTCCCGAGCGCGCGCGAAAACCGTGCTGTTAAGAAGCGCGCCGTAAAATAAAAACTGGTTATGGCCCGGCGCTTCAGTCGTTTTTCGCTTCAGTCGTTTTGCAATTCGCGAATCCAGATGTTGCGGTAGCGCACCGGGTGGTTGTGGTCCTGTAGCGCCAAAGGCAACTTGTCGGGGCCGGCTTCGTAGGGCGGGCGGACGTGATGGCCGGTGGGTCCAGTGGGCTGCACGTTATCCTGGGTGAGCACGCCGTTGTGCAAGACGGTGACATGCGCCGGGCGCGTGAGCTTGCCTGCGGCATCGAAGCGCGGACCGTGCCAGATAATGTCGTAAGTCTGCCACTGGCCAGGCGGACGCGAGGCGTTTACGAGCGGAGGATATTGGCCGTACACAGCCGAAGCCTGACCATCGGCGTAGGTTTTGCTGTTGTAGGAATCGAGGACCTGAATTTCGTAGAGGCCCATGAGGAAGACGCCGCTATTGCCGCGGTCCTGGTCTTCGCCTTTGGGAGGATCGGGTTCGCGGAATTCGACGTGTAGCTGGCAATCGCCGAAGGATTGCTTGGTGCGGATGTCGCCGGTTTTCGGCGCAACTTCGAAGTAACCGTTTTCCACTTTCCATTGCGCGGGGCTGCCGTCTTTTTTCGAGACCCACTGCGACAAATCTTTTCCGTCGAAGAGCACGATGGCGTCGGAGGGCGGCTTGCCCGGCGCGTCTTGCGTGCTCGCAGTGCCCGGGTTGACGACGGCGGGGACCGGGCGATTGCGGTCGTGAATTTCCCAGCGCGGATCGACTTGCGCTTGCGCGACGCTCACCGCCGTCAAAGCAAAACCGCCTATCAACAAAACCGGAACAAAAATTCTTCTCATGCTGCGCACCTCGCAAAATTCGGGAGGATTCTAGCGCCGTTTGCGTTTTGAATACAGGAGTTGTTGCTGCGGGAAATGTCGCCTAGAAAAGGCTCTTGGTGCGGTGCCAAAGGTAAAGGCAGATCCCCACTGTCGCGCCGAGGCCCAGCGACGCGACGAAAAACCAACGCGATTCCGGAACGCCGACGAGCGCCATCAAAATGAACCCAAAAACGATGACCAGTCCAATCAAGTGGCCGGTCCACTGCCCACCGCCAAGCGGACCGAAGGGTACCACATGAGGATGCGCGCACGCCGACTCGCTCGATCGTGCCCTTTGCAAGGAACCGCGGCGCCAGGATGAAAACCGGTCCATAAACGCAACTATACGCTCTTGGTTCACGTCCCGGCGAAAAAATCATTCTCCCCCAACCCTAGCCTCCCATCTCCAACTTCTCCGCCGCCAATTCCACCACTTCCATCTCCTTCGGGCACTCCTTCCAATTGTGCCTCCAGCACACAATCACGTCGCACCCGTCCGCGCGATGCCCATGCTCCCGAAAATTCTTGCTCTCGTATTCAAACTCGATCCGCACTTGCTGCCACCGCCCCGGACCCACCTGCCGCTTCGCTTCGCAATCCGGAAAGCCCGTCCCCACCGTCTCGATCACGTATCCCAACTCCTTCGCCAGCATTCCAAACAGCAGCACCACACCCTGTTCGTTCACCGGTTCGTGCCGCAGCCAGCGACACGGCGTCGGATTCCCATATGTCGCCCGGTCCCCCCGCGCCGCATACCACTTCCTGCGCCGCCCAACCCCCGCCCAGCTTTTTTTCGTACCGCCGGCATCTTGCCGGCTCCCTGTGTGTGCGTGTCGCGCCGGCTTTACGCCGGCCCTTTGCCCAGGGTTGTCATTCCGACCCTCAGGCTGCGGTCTTCCGCAGCCTGAGGCGGAGGAATCTGCTTTTCTCTTTTCACGTTCCGGATCTTCCTCTTCACTCGTCACGAAACATGCCCCACGTCCCACGCTTCGCACATACTCCGGCAACATCGCCACCACATCCGCCCACTCTCCTTTTCCTCTCGCAAACTTCCGAAACGCCTGCGCCACCGCCGTCCATCCTCCAAACCGTTTCGCCAGCGTCAACGGATTGTATTTCGCCCTCTTCCGGAACTCATGCCGCGGCAGCATCCCTCCGCTCTCGCGCACCACCCGCCCCCACTCCTCCAGCAACGCTCCATCCTCAATCTTCGCGTTCAACGCGCTCGGCTCCAACCCCGCCGTTTGCACCGCCTCCGTCCACCCGCGAAACCATTTGCACACGAAATATTTCGAAATCCCCGTCCGCTCCGCAAACTCCCCTCGCGATGGCGCTCGCCCCAACTTCTTCGCAACCTCGCGAATCGCCCGAATAATGCGCCGTCTATCCATTTTGCAGCGCCGGCGTCCCGCCGGCTTTCCGTATCCTGTGCACGTAGCGCCAGCTTTACGCCGGCATAAGCTTCACTGTGGAACAGGCTTCCGCCTGTTTTCTTTGGCGCGTCCGAAGGTACGTGTAGCGCCGTCCCTTTAGGGCGGCATGTTGTTTTGCACTGTCTGCGTAGGGGCGCCGCTTCACCGGCGCCTTGCCCCGACCCGTCATTCCGACCCTTAGGCTGCGGTCTTCCGCAGCCTAAGGCGGAGGAATCTGCTTTTCGCTTTACTCTGCAGTGGCTGGTCTTCAGACCCCTGGCTGGGCTATAGCGCCAGCGCAACGCCGGAGCCAGCTCGCTGTGGAACAGGCTTTAGCCTGTTTTCTGTACCGTCGGTTCATGCTAATCCGCGAAACGCATCCTGCCGGCCTCCGTGTAGGGGCACGATTCATCGTGCCCGCGCTGCCCACACCGCGCCCACCGCGGCGCACAACCCCGCACCACGTCCCCCAGTCCTCACGGACCACGGATCACAAATATTTTTTCGGAACCTCGGCAAGAGAAGAGGCCCTAACCCCGCCCAACCCGCAAGCCCAGAGCACCCGCCGAAGAAAACAAAGGATTTATGTCGCCCCAAAAACAAAAAAGCGGGAGTTTTCTCCCGCTTCCAGACGCACTTCTCTATGCTCCAAAATATACCACAACGACAGCTACTTTGTCAAGAAAAATCTTAAGAAAATTGTAAAGACCTTTCGTTAGAATGAGTTAGGCAGGCAAGGTAATCATGGCGGTTCGCATCATCTCGGCTCGCGCGGCAGAGTCTCACGAAAGGAGCGCTTATGCGGAAACTCAGCAAAGCACAGCGGCGAGACGTCGCCGCCATCGCGGCAAAAAAAGACGCGGACATTGATTTCTCGGACATTCCGCCGGTCCTCGATTGGTCCGAGGCGGAAGTCGGCAAGTTTTACCGGCCGGCCAAGAAGCCGGTTACCATTCGCCTGGATGTGGATGTTCTGGAGTGGCTAAAATCCGCAGGGCCGGGGTATCAAACCAAAGCCAATCTGCTGTTGCGCCACGCCATGGCGCATTTATCGAAGCCTGCGCGAAAACGGGGCAAAAGATCGCGGTAAGTGGTGGGTGATTTGGAGCGCCGCTGAACGCGGGAGAATTGCGTCTCGTCTGTCCCTGCGGATCCTTGCGGATCTCTACGGGTCTCCTGCGAGTCTACGGGTCAAATCGGCGCACGCGCCATGCGGCAGGCTGGAACAAGAAGAACGGCGCTGATGCGGTATTCTTCCATGTATGGCTCGCGACTGTATTTTCTGTGACGCTCCCCTCGCCGGAGTTCAATCTGAAGAGCACGCAATTCCGCGTTGGCTCATGAAGTATCTAGGAATCACCGACGATCAACTTTATCTGGCCGTCGCCCGTGCAGGAGACGATTCTATCGTGCAAGACCGCACGCAGGTCGCCGGCAATTTTGTTGAGGGTCGAGTGTGTGAAGGATGTAACAGCGGCTGGATGCGCGATCTCGAAAATCAAACAATGGACCTAATCAAGCCTCTGATCGACGGAAAGTCTAATCTTCTTACGCTTTCCGACGAGGAAAGAACGAGGCTCGCAAAATGGGCTGCGAAGACGGCCTTCGTAATTAGCCACGCATCGCCCCTAAAAAAGACCCCACCAAAATCACAGATGCGTTATCTCAAGGACCACAAGGGTTCGGTTCCTCCACAAGTTGAAATCTACGGTCAGCAGTCCCTTTGGAGAGGAGATTTCGACCAGATACAGAGAAATCAGTGGCTCCATGTAACGGGTAGGCAGGGTGAGCAGCCATCACCTCCAGACGGGAGCTACAAGATCGCCTTTCGGTTTCGAGCTTTGATGCTACTGGTCGCACACTGGTCTGAGCCAAACTCGATGCCGGTAATTGCGGCCAGCCTACATATTCCGCTTTGGCCGATTAATAAATTACATATCACCTACCACCGGCAGCTTCCTCCTTTAGACCAGACAGCTCAAATGGCCGCGTTGGACAGGTTCTCCACGGCCCTAGCAGTCTGCAGTCTGGACGACTTCATTCCAGTGGCCAGCACGAACTGATGTGTCATGTTGAACCATTTTGTTTTCAGAGAGTTTCTCGTCCCGGCTCCTCGCAGAGTGCGGCGCGACGCACGCGCGCGCACAGCCTGTCACACCCCATGAAACCGCTTTATTTGGGAATAGAGATCGCGCATGAGCACGAAGCGCATGGACCTGAGAGCATAGTCAATCGGCACAAAGCGACTGAGCTCATCTTCCGACTCGAAGCGTTTCGGGGTGCCTTGCCCCTTTACTGCAACTCCGATTACTTCGTTGGCAACATTTAAGACGGGACCGCCGCTGTTACCCTTGATGATGCTGCAATCGACGACGACGTGGGGCACGCCGTACCAAGTCGAGAACTGAATGATTTTACCTTCGTGGGTGCTCAACTTGTTGCCTTTCCTATGAAGCGGAAACCCTAAAACCTTCACGGTGTCTCCCTTCTTCAGATTAAGTGTTGCTGGAGTACGAAACTGGACTGGCAGGCTTGCTCGCGGTCGACAGACCGCAACGTCCGAATCGTCGTCCCGGGCGTACTCTTGTACGCTCGCATCGAACGTCTTCAAAGGGATACAACTGGCTGCCGAGTCAGGCTTCAGAACGTGTGCCGCGGTGAGCATTCCGGCTCCGTTTAGCGCGAATGCGGAGCCTTGCACACTCTCGTTCTCTATTACCCAGACGGCTCTTTCTAGAAGGGCCTCCGACGCGTGCAGGCCGATAACTATCCTTCGGCTGTGAGCGTTCGGGTAGAGGTGCAGATACCGTTCGAGAAGATTGAAGTAAACAAAATCGTCTCGTCCTCGGACCGACCCGATAAATTCTATCTTTCCCCTAAGCACTTTCGAAAAATCAACCTTGTGCGCGAGGCGCTGTTTTCTGTCGTACTTTGCGTGAAACTCCGTTTCCGCCGCTGGCAGTCCCCACCTTTCGCAAGAGTGCAGTATCGCGCGCACGTGACGAACGTATCCCCGTTTCACGTTAACTCGTGCATTTACGACGAGGCCGGTCACTTCCTGGCGGTAGCCGCGGGGAAGGAGCCGCGTTTTTTGAGGGTTAACAGTGAATCCGTTCGCTCTGACTATTCCCTCGACCGCTGGGCCCACGACAAAACGAGAATCTGCACCCAACAGAGCTACTTGCGAGGAGGGGCGGCCATGTCGACTCGAGAACGTCAGGTCGTCCGCATAGCGAGTGTACGTGCAGTTGTTTTTCGTCGCAAGCTCTTTCAGCTGGGAATCCATTTTCGCGCAAATCATGTTCGAGACCACCGGCGAAGTTGGCGCCCCTACCGGAAGCTTGCCTTCGTGACAACAGATCTGTGCAAGGAAGACCGCCACGGACTCCGGGAGAAGGTACGGTTTGCCGGTGAACATTCCGAGGACTCGGCCAAAGTGGATGCTTGGGAAGAAATCCTCAAGATCAAAATTAAACACAAAATCGCTATTAAGATGCCGGCGCGCGTTAGTGACGATACTCTTCCGGCTGCTGAATCCGTGTGACGGTGATCTTCCCTGGTAGACCGCTTGAAGAACCTGTGCCAGCTTTCTCTGGATTATCTTTACTGGTGTTATCGGAGCATGAATTGCGCGCACTCCGCCGTTACGCTTCTTGATCGTAAATTGCTTATAGTTGCCGCTCTTCTTGAGATAGTATCCTAGCGTTTGCCAGTTGATTTCCAAGAGTCGAGCGATGTCGCCGAATCTGCGAAGCGCGGCGAAGGAGGCCCGAAGGGTCGCTTCGTCAGCGTTGAGTCTCACGCTCATGGGGCTGAAGGGGACGGCGACTTTCTCGCATTTCGCCAGAGGCGCGACACACATTGCGAACAACTGAGCGCGCGCAAATACGGCGGACCTTCTCTTCACGCCTGCAGTAACACAGGCGAGTTTGCAAAGTAATGCCGTCCCACCGGCATTATACCTAAGGATTGGCATCCAGGAAGCTGCAGGGGGAACGCCAGAAATTTTTCGAGGAGGTGGTAATGCATCGTCGTGCGGCTTTTGCGTTCGTTTGTGGCTTGCTGCATTTGAGCCTGGTTTGTTCGCCGCGGTTGGCGAGGGCGCAGGGGCTGGCTCCTGAGTTGCAGCAGAAGATCGATCAGATTGCTACGGATACGCTGGCGAAGTTGGAAGCGCCGAGCATCTCCATTGCAGTGGTGAAGGACGGGCGCATCGCCTACGTCCACGCGTACGGGAATGCTTCCCTCGATCCGGCCACTCCGGCCAAGCCGGACATGCGCTACAGCATCGGCTCGGTGAGCAAACAGTTCACCGCGACTGCGATTCTCCTGCTCCAGGAGCAAGGCAAGCTCTCGCTCGATGACCAAGTGGCCAAATTCCTTCCGAACCTCGCGCACTCCAACGAAGTCACCATTCGTCAACTCCTCTCGCATACCTCCGGCTATCAGGATTACTGGCCGCAGGACTACGTTTTTCCCCGCATGCTCGAACCCATTACCGCGCAGGGAATTTTAGACATCTGGGCGCGCAAGCCGCTGGATTTCCCGCCGGGCACGCAATGGCAGTACAGCAACACGAACTTTGTCATCGCCGGCGTGATCATCGAAAAGGTTAGCGGCATGACCGTCGTGCAGTTCTTGCGCGAAAAAGTGTTTTCCCCGCTAGGCATGAAGAGCGTCGCCGATGTGAACGAAGCGAAGCTGGGCAATCCCGATCCGACCGGTTATATGCGCTACGCGCTTGGCCCGCAGCGGCCCGCGCCGAAAGAAGGAAAAGGCTGGCTCTTTGCCGCGGGAGAACTGGCCATGTCCGCCGAAGATCTGGCCAAATGGGACATCTCGATCATCGATCAGAAGATTCTCAAGCCGGCGTCGTATCGCGCTCTCGAAACCGATACTCTCCTCAAAAACGGAGTCGGCAGTGGCTATGGCCTGGGCATCGGCGTTGCCAACCGTTCCGGACATCGCGCCCTCGCGCATTCCGGCGGCGTCTCCGGCTTCACCTCGCAAAATATTATTTTTCCGGACGATCGCGCGGCCTTCGTCGCCTTCACCAATGAAGACGCATCGAACGCCAGCAGCGCCGTAGCACGCGAGATTGCGCCGCTCTTGCTCGCGAAGGACGATCCAACCGCTCCGGAAAAGCTGGCGCAAGCCCGCAAGATTTTCGAAGGGTTGCAGCGCGGCACCCTCGATCGCTCTCTGTTCACCAGCAACGCCAACGCCTTCTTCGACGAACAGGCTTTGCGGGATTACGGCAACAGCCTCGGCCCTTTGGGTGAGCCGGAACAGTTTGTGGAAGTGAACCAAACGTTGCGCGGCGGCATGAAAATGCGCGCCTACTCGGTGAAATTTGCGAAGAAGACGCTGCAGGTGGTGACGTACGAAATGCCGGATGGGAAGCTGGAGCAGTACCAAGTGGAGTTGGGGATGTGAGGCTGGCTGCGAAATGATTGAAAGTCAAAACCCGCACCCTTAGAACCGAAGGGAGCGGCACCCGCAAGGAGTTCAAGGCGCGAAGGGATCGAAGACACGCAGGCCAGTCTTGGAGAAATCTGCGTGATTGCGAGTCGCGATCGTTAGATGGTGGACGATCGCGGTGGCTGCGATGAGGCTGTCCTTGATGGGCATGGCTTTTCCGGTTTTGCGGAGACGTGCGAGCAGTTCCGCCCATTGCAGCCCTGTTTCCGCGTCCCAAGGAAGGCACTCAAGGCGGCCGATGCCGGCGTCAAACCAATGCTCTAATTCAGTCCGTTTCTTCCCTTTGGGAAGCACCAGGATGCCGAAGCGCAATTCGCCGAGAATTACGGGATCGACAGCAATTTCCGATTCGTGGGCGCGAAGCCACGCCATTACGCGGATGTCGGGAGTTGGTTTAGTTGGCTCGCTTAAGACGTTGGCGTCAACCAGATATTTCACAGCGTGTCGGTCGATTCAGATGCAATGGGGACAAAGAAGTCCGGGTGCGGACAGGAGAGCAGCCAATCGATGACGCCCTCGTTGCGCGCAGCGGCACGCCGGCGGAGGCGATACTCGCCGCGGTCAACGCGCTCTACGTCGAATTCCTGGCCGGGCCGGATGCGGTCCATCTGGCGCAGTTCCGCGGGCAAAACAATCTGACCCTTGGAAGAGACGGTCGTCTTCATCGCAGGTAAGATAGCATCTTACCTGCGCGAGTGTCAAGTTTGCGGGGGCAACTGCGCGAAGCACTCCGCACAACGCTGCGCATCATCCTCCCAAGCTGCAAACGACAGTGCGCCGGTAGCAGTCCCTCACGCGGCGGAGCCGTGGATGCGCATGCCGTAGAACGAGCGATAGACGAAGAAGAACGAGACGACGAAAAAGGCAGCGGCGAGAATGTGCGTCAGGCCGGTGCCGCCCTGGCTGTTGGTGAGTTGCACGGCGAGTTCGACGGCCAGCAGCCCGAACAGCGTCGTGAACTTGATCACTGGATTCAGCGCCACCGAAGACGTGTCCTTGAACGGATCGCCGACCGTATCGCCGACCACCGTGGCGTCATGCAGCGGCGTGCCTTTTTGTTTCAGCTCGACTTCCACGATTTTCTTCGCGTTGTCCCACGCGCCGCCTGCATTGGCCATGAAGATGGCCTGGTACAAACCGAAGATGGCGATGGAAAAAAGATAGCCGATGAAGAAGAACGGCTCGACGAACGCGAACGCCAACGTGGCGAAAAACACCGCGATAAAAATGTTCAACATGCCTTTCTGCGCGTAGCGGGTGCAGATTTCAACGACTTTTTTGCTGTCGGTGATGCTGGCCTTTTCCACGCCTTCGAGTTTGATATTGGCTTTGATGAATTCGACGGCGCGGTAGGCGCCCGTGGTGACGGCTTGGGTGGAAGCGCCCGTGAACCAATAGATCATCGCGCCTCCGGTGATCAGGCCGAGGACGAAGGGCGCGTGGAGCAGCGAGAGATTGTTCACGCCGGAGCTGAGGCCGTTGGTGAGCGCCATGATGATGGAGAAAATCATGGTGGTGGCGCCGACGACCGCGGTGCCGATGAGCACCGGTTTGGCGGTAGCTTTGAACGTGTTGCCCGCGCCGTCGTTGGCTTCGAGCAATTCCTTCGCGCGCTCGAAATTCACGTCAATGTTGTAGTCCTTCTTGAGTTGCTGGGAGACGCCGGGGACTTGTTCGATCAGCGAGAGCTCGTAGACCGATTGGGCGTTGTCGGTGACGGGACCGTACGAGTCCACCGCAATAGTGACGGGCCCCATGCCGAGGAAACCGAAGGCCACGAGACCGAACGCAAACACTGCCGGCGCCAGCATCATCGCCCCAAGATTCATCGTGCTGATGATGTACCCGAGACTCATCAGGACGACCATAGACAAGCCGATGTAATAGGCCGAAAAATTTCCGGACACAAAGCCCGACAGAATTCCGAGCGAAGCCCCGCCCTGTTCGGCCGAGGCGACGACTTCTTTCACGTGGCGCGATTCCGTCGAAGTAAACGCCTTCACCAGTTCCGGAATAATGGCGCCGGCCAAAGTTCCGCAGGAAATAATGGTGGCCAGCTTCCACCATTGGGTGGCGTCTCCGGTGGATGAATCGCCGAGCACGGGAATGATCAACCAGGAAACGATGTAGGTGAAGGCGATGGACACGATGGAAGTGATCCACACCAGCGAAGTGAGCGGCGCTTCGTAGTTCATCTTGTCCGCGTTGCCGTATTTACTTTTTGCAAATATACTGTTGATGAAATACGCAGCGGCGCTGGCGATCAGCATCACAATGCGCATTACGAAAATCCACACCAGCAACTGCACTTCGACGCGCGGATCTTTTACCGCGAGCAAAATAAACGTGATCAGTGCGACGCCCGTCACGCCGTAGGTTTCGAATCCGTCCGCGCTCGGCCCCACCGAGTCTCCCGCGTTGTCGCCGGTGCAATCGGCGATTACGCCGGGGTTGCGCGCGTCGTCTTCCTTGATTTTGAAGACGATTTTCATGAGGTCGGAGCCGATATCGGCGATTTTGGTGAAGATGCCGCCGGCGATGCGCAGGGCGGCGGCACCGAGGGATTCGCCGATGGCGAAACCGATGAAGCAGGGGCCGGCGTAGTCGCCGGGGATGAATAATAGAATGAATAACATCATCAATAATTCAACACTGATAAGCATCATGCCGATGCTCATGCCGGCTTGCAGCGGCGTGTTGTAGCAGGGATAGGGCTTGCCGCGGAGGCTGGCGAAGGCGGTGCGCGAGTTGGCGAAGGTGTTGACGCGGATACCAAACCAAGCGACGCCGTAGCTGCCAGCCATGCCGATAATGCTGAAGACGAGGATGATGGGGAGAGTGACAGCGGTGGGATGGACAGGAGCGAGAACGCCGAAATAGAGGACGATCACGATGGCAATGAACAGCCAGAGAAGAAGGAGGAACTTGCCCTGCGTGGTGAGGTAGGTTTTGCAGGTTTCGTAGATCAGTTCGGAGACGTCCTTCATGGTTTGGTGGACGGGCATGTTCTTGAGGCGGTTGTAAATGGCGAGGCCGAAGATGAGGCCGAAGACGCAAAAGATGAGGCCGAAGAGCAGAAGCTTGTGGCCGTCGACGCCGAGAAAACTGACTTGGGAGAGGTCGGGGAGTTTGAGATTGGCTTCTCCGCCGCCTTCCTGTGCGCGAGCCGAAGCCGCGGCAAAAAGCGGGAGCGCGGCAGCGATGCTCCCTTTCGCAAATCTCCGTGTCACTGACCGGGCACTTGTTAGCCAGGTGCGCATCAAAAATCCTCCTAAAGCCGTGGGAATTCAGCGAGTCGCGGTGCTACGCGTCCCTTCCGGCACACGATTTCAACCGAGCGCCTGCGGGGCGCCAGGAAAAGGCGTAGCCGGGTTTTAAAGGCTCCACCTCGAGATGGAACAACCTTTTGTGTACCTCCGGGCAGGACCGAAGGGAACCTGCCTGCTGCGCCCAACTTATCCGCCCTGGTGTTGCGGGCTCCCCTGTCAGGCCAGCGCACAGGCCAACACAAAACGAGGTTTTATAACATTTTGAGGCAGCGGGGGTCAAACGCAG
>Ga0335073_10001026_pt1 | contig 36885 bp, 35 predicted proteins | sample Lox_Sample_22_FD_207093 | JGI IMG/M metagenome (GOLD analysis project Ga0335073, IMG submission 207093) | Soil microbial communities from Loxahatchee National Wildlife Refuge, Florida, United States - Lox_Sample_2.2 | ecosystem: Environmental > Terrestrial > Soil > Wetlands | place: USA... | reverse complement strand
CCAAGCTGCGCTTCTTCCGCATCGCCGAGTTCCTCGGCGCGGGTTTCCTGCTGGCGCTCGTCGGCGTCGCCACCTCGTACGTGATCGGAGCGTGAGCCGATGCAGAGCCTCTCCGCTACGAGCGCCGCCGGGGTGCTGCTCGACCTGTCCGGGATGCTGATCCTGCTGCTGGCCTTCGCCTGCCTGGGCTCCAAGCTGTTCAACCGCTACGTCGCCTACTACGGGGCGCAGTCGATCGTGCTGGCGTTCGCGGCCGGGGTGGCCGCGCAGGCCTTCCATAGCGTGGAACTGTGGATCCTGGCCGTGGCCACGTTCGCGATCAAGGGCATCGGGATCCCGGTGTCGGCCCGGCGGCTGCTGGTTCAGCGACTCGATCTCAAGCGTGACGCCGCGCTCTCCACCGGCCTGTCGACGTCGCTCATCGCGGGTGGCGCGCTGACCGCGTTCGCCTACCTGGTCACCCGGCCCCAGTTGCTGCCGCACGGCGTCGTGGCCGCGGCGGTGGTCCCGCTTTCCACCGCCGTGATCCTGCTGGGCGGGCTGGCCATGGTGGTGCGCCGGCACACCGTCGCCCAGCTGATCGGCTGGCTGATCGTGGAGAACGGCGTCTTCCTCGGCGCGATCACGCTGGTGGCGACGTTCCCGTTCATCGTCGAGGCCGGGGTCTTTCTCGACCTCGTCGCGGGAGTGCTGATCATGCTGGTCTTCGTGTCCGGGCTGACCCGGCAGCTGGCCAGCGCGAGCGCCGCCGAGCTCAGGGAGCTGCAGGGATGATCGTCTTGATGGTCGCGGCCGCGGCGGGCCCGCTGGCGGGGTCGGTCGCGGCCGGATGCGGCGCGCGGGCCCGGGCGGCGGGCTGGGCCGGGGCGGCCGGCGCGGTGATCTCGCTGGCCTGCTCGATCTGGCTGCTGGCCGCCGAGCTGCATCGCGCCCCGGTGAGCGGCTGGGGCGGCTACCTGTACCTGGACTCGCTGAGCTGCTTCTTCCTGTTCACGGTGGCCGCGGTGACCGTACTCGCCGCGGTCGGCTCGGTGGCTTACCTGGCCGCCGAGGAGGACTCAGGGCGGCTGTCGGCGTTCCAGGTCCGGCTGTACTTCATCTTCTTCGGGCTGTTCGCCGCGCTCATGCTGGCCGCGCTCGAGACCGGGAACCTGGGCCTGCTGTTCGTCCTCATCGAGGCCAGCACCCTGGCCAGCGCGGCGCTGGTCGGGCTGGAGGCACGATCCAGCTCGCTCGAGGCGGCCTGGAAGTACGTGATCATCAGCTCGTTCGGCGTGACGATCGCGCTCGCGGGCACGCTGTTCCTCTTCTACTCCGCCAGCGGCCTGCACCTGGCGCCCGACCTCCGGCTGACCTGGCCCTACCTGTTCGGCCATGCCCGCGCCCTGGCGCCGGAGAGCCTGCGGCTGGCGTTCCTGCTGGCCGTCGTCGGCTACGGCACGAAGGTGGGCCTGGCCCCGATGCACACGTGGCTGCCGGACGCGCACGCCGAGGCTCCGAGCCCGGCGAGCGCGATGCTGTCCGCCGCGCTGCTGAACACCGGCATGTACGCGATCATGCGGTTCCTCGCGATCACGCGGGGCCGGCTCGGCGACGGCTTCCCCCGGGCCGTGCTGCTGACGTTCGGCTTCCTGTCGATCGTGATCGGGGTGCTGTTCATGGTGCGCCGCGGGAACTTCAAGCGGTTGTTCGCCTACTCGTCGGTCGAGCACATGGGCATCATCGCGGTCGCGCTCGGGTTCGGCGGCGTCCTCGGGCTGTACGGGGCCCTGCTGCAGACGCTGAACCACGCGATCGCCAAGGCAGTGCTGTTCCTGACCAGCGGCGACGTTGCCCTGCGGTACCGGACCCGGGAGGCGGCCGGCGTCACAGGACTGCTCGCGGCGGCGCCGGTCACCGGCGGAGCGCTGCTGCTCGGCTCGTTTGCGGTGCTCGGCTCCCCGCCGTTCGGGCTGTTCCTGTCCGAGCTCACGATCGTGCGGGCCGGGTTCGCCTCGTCCGGCGCGGTGCTGCCGCTGCTCCTGCTGGCCCTGCTCGCGGTCGCGTTCGTTGCCTTTGCCCGCACCACCACCGGCATGGTTACCGGCAGCGCGCCGTCCGCCCCCGCGGCCGCGATGGTTGCCGACGGCTCGCGGTTGGCCCGCGCCACCGCCGGCATCCTCACCGGCGGCCCGCCCCCCGCCCGCGCCACCACGCGCGACGGGCCGGATGAAAGTGAATCTGGTGCGGTCCTGACCGCACCAGCGCCACATTCATCTCCCGCTCCGGTGCTCGAGGCGCCGTACCGGGGCCGGTGGACGGCGCTGGCCGCCTCCATGCCGCTGGTCGTCGGGCTGGTGGCGCTGCTGGTCCTCGGGCTGTGGATCCCGGCCGGGCTGGACGCGGTGATCCGGCACGCGGCGGCGGTGCTCTGATGACGGCGATACAACGCGACCTGGCCGGCCGCGACCCCGGCCTGGCCGGGCTGCTGGCCGCGCTGGGCCAGGACGGACCGGCCGCGGGCGGCCCGGTGATCACGGCCGACGTGCCCGCCGGCCGCCTCGAGGACGCGGTGCGGCGGATCGCCGCCCGTCCGGCGGCGCGCCTGGCCGACGTGTTCGCCTCGGCCGCCGATCGCGGCGACGCGGTGATACTGCGCCTGATCTGGGGCCTGGACGCGGATCACGCGTACCTGGTCACCGAGTCGGTGATCGAGGCCGAGCGCTATCCGTCGCTGTCCGACATCGCGCCGGCCGCGTTCTACGAGGAATGCGAGATCTACGAGCAGTTCGGCATCAGGCCCGCCGGGACCAAGCCGCTCAACCGCGTGGCGCTGCCGCCGATCGCGGACTGCGATCTCCCCCGGCTCGGGCGGGCGCCGGCGCCGCCGCCCGCCGACGTCCACGCGCCGCACGTCGTGGGCGGCCACGCGTTTGAGTTCCCGTTCGGGCCGGTCCGCCAGGTCGGGGTGGAGTCGCTCTACTACGGCCTGGTGACCAGCGGCGAGGAAGTCGTCGACCTCTACCTGTTCACGTGGCACAAGTACCGGGGCGTGGAATGGCGGCTGCAGGGACGCACGCCCCGCGACGCGCTCTTCCACGTGGAGCGGACCGAAGGGCTCGGCGCGGTCGGGCCGGCCTGGGCCTTCGCCGCCGCGGCCGAGGCGGCCCTCGGCCTGGCCCCGCCCCCGCAGGCGGAGCGGTCCCGGGCGATCGCCCTCGAGCTCGACCGGCTGTACAACCACGCCGCCGCCACCGCGGCGCTGTGCCAGTCCACCGGCCTGGTCATCGGCCAGGCGGCCGCGGAGATCGCCCTCGAGCGGCTGCTGCGGCTGAACGCGGCCGCCTTCGGGCACCGCTACCTGTTCGGCGTGGTCGACATCGGCGGCGCGGCGGCCGGCCCGGACGCGGCCGCGCTGCGCCGTGACCTGCCCGGCGCCTATGGTGAGCTGCGCCGCGCCGCCGACGCGCTGCTGTCGACCAACTCCTTCCTCGACCGGCTGGAGGCCACCGGAATCCTGTCCCAGGAGGCGGCCGCGCGCCTGGGACTGGTCGGCCCGGTCGCCCGCGCCACCGGCCTGCCGATAGACGTGCGAGCCGATCACCCGGCCAGCCCCTATGCCGAGCTGCTGCCGGAGGTGGCCACCGCGGACGGCGGTGACGTGCTGGCCCGATTCCGGGTCATGCTGGCCGAGGCCGCCGAGTCGGTGCGGCTGATCGAGGAGATGCTCGGGGCCGGCGCCGGCCCGGGCCGCGCGGAACCGTCCGGCGGCGCGGGCGGGGCCGGGTCCGATGCCGCCGCTTCCGGACTGGGCTGGGCTGAGTCCTGCCGCGGCGAGGCCCTGGCCTGGGTCGCGCTCGACGACCGCGGGCGGATCACCCGGGCCCGGCTGCGGCCCGCGTCGGTCCGCAACTGGCGCGGGTTCGACGACGCCTGCCGCTCGCAGAACGTGTTCACCGACATCCCGATCATCGAGGCCAGCTTCTGGCTGACCGTGGCCGGCACGGCCCGCTGAAGGAGGCGCGAGATGCCGCTGTGGTTCATACGGGGGCTGCGCCGCGGCGTGGTCACCACGCGCTACCCGGCCCGGCCGGACGACTCCGCCGCGCTGCTGCCGACCCCGCCGTCGTTCCGGCCGGGGGCTCTCACCATCGCGGTGGCCGACCGGCTGGCGCAGGTATGCCCCAGCCGGGCCCTGACCAGGGAAGGCGAGGTGCTGCTCTACGACGTGGGCGCGTGCACGGCCTGCGGCCGCTGCCGGGCCGAGGTCCCGGCGGCGGTGACCGACAGCGGGCAGTTCGAGCTGGCCGCGACCATCCGCGCCCGCCTGATCAAACGGATCCCGCTGGCGGACGGCGGCCGGGCGCCGGGCAGCGGGGCGGAGGTGTCGCCATGACAGCCGGGACGGATACGAGCCGGGGCGTAAAAGAAACGTCTGAAGCCCTTCGCGAGGCGGTGGCCCGGCAGTTCGGGCGCAGCCTGCACATCAGGACGCTGGATACCGGGTCGTGCGCGGCGTGCGAGCAGGAGATCCGGCTGCTCGCGGCCCCGCACTACGACCTGCACCGGCTCGGGTTCTTCTTCACGCCCGCGCCGCGGCACGCCGACCTGCTGATGGCGACCGGCCCGATGATCAGGGCCTTCGGCCCGGCCGCGCGCAAGACCTACGAGGCGATGCCGGGGCCGAAGCTGGTCGTCGCGACCGGCGCGTGCGCGCTCGGCGGCGTCTACCAGCCCGACGCGTTCACCCACGGCGGCATCGCCGGGACGCTCCCGGTGGACGTGTGGATTCCCGGCTGCCCGCCGAGCCCGCTGGCGCTGCTGCAGGGCCTGCTGGTGGCCGTGGGCCGGCTGGCCGAAAAGGTGCAGGACCTCAGCTTCACCCAGAACGGGACGCCTCGATGAACCCTCTTCCGGTCCTGGCCGGCGCGGCGGCGGCATGGGGGCTGGCCGCGCTGATCGCCCTGATCGCCGGCGCCAGCCGGCCATGGACGCGGGCGTGCTGCGTCGTGTCCGGGCTGGGCGGGGCGGCCGCCCTGGCCGGCGGCGCGGCCTCGCTGATTTCCGGCAACAGCCGGGTGGTCACCGCCGGGGGGTCGGTCGTCGTCGGCACGCTGCAGCTGCAGGCCACCAGCCTGGCCGGAGTGTTCGTGGCGCTGCTCGGCCTGATCGCGGTGGCCACCGCCGCGTACGTGCCCCGTTACCACGAGCCGGGCCGCGGCACCGGGCTCTACCTGGCCGTCTACAACCTCGCGCTGCTGGCCAGCCTGGCCGTGCTGGTGGCGGGCAACGTCGTCACGTTCCTGGTCGCCTGGGAGACCATGGCGCTGCTGTGCTACCTGCTGATCCTGCGCCGGCCGCGCCGCGCCGAGGTGGCCGCCGGAGCGTTCTGGTTCCTGGCCCTGTCCGAAACCGGTTTCGTGCTGATCATCGCGGCGTTCGTGATCCTGGCGGCCAAGACCCACACCATGCAGCTCGACGGCATCGCCGCGCGGGCGCACCTGGTCAGCGGCGGCTGGCGGGACGCCGCCTACCTGCTCGCGCTGACCGGATTCGGCTTCAAGGCCGGGCTGGTGCCGCTGCACGTCTGGCTGCCCGAGGCGCACCCGGTGGCCCCGGCCGACGGCTCGGCGTTCCTGTCCGGACTGATCACCAAGCTCGGCGTGTACGGGATCGCGCTGTTCGGGTTCTGGCTGCTGCCAGGCGGGCCCGCCTGGCGGGGCATCCTCACGATGGCGGCCGGGGCGGTCACCGCCGCGATCGGGATCCTGTACGCGCTGGGCGAGCGGGACATCAAGCGCTTCCTGGCCTTCTCCACGATCGAGAACATCGGGATCATCGTGACCGCGTTCGGGGCCGCGATGACCTTCTGGGCCTACCATCAGCGCTTGCTGTGGGCGTTCTTGCTGCTCGCCGGGCTCTATCACGTGATCAACCACGGCAGCTACAAGACGCTGCTGTTCCTGGAGGCGGGGGTGATCGAGCACGCGACCGGGACCAGGGAGTTCGACCGGCTGGGCGGGCTGGCGCGCCGGATGCCGCGCGCCTCGGTGATCACGTTCGTCGGCACGCTCGGCATCGCGGCGCTGCCGCCGTTCAACGGGTTCGTCAGCGAGTGGCTGATCTTCCAGGGGCTGTTCCAGGGGTTCCGCACCGGCAGCCACCTGATCGCGATCCTCATCGTGCTCGCCGCGGCCACGCTGGGGCTGACCGGCGGGCTGGCGATCTACGCGTTCGTGCGCGGCTACGGCATCCCGTTCCTCGGCATGCCGCGCACCCGGCAGGCCGCGCAGGCCAGCGAGGCCCGCCAGCCGGTGGCCGGCCCGGCGCTGCTCGCCGTCGCGTGCGCGGCGCTGGCGGTCGGCGCGCCGGTCGTGCTGGCCGCGCTGGCCCGGGCCATGCGCACGGTCACCGGCGTCTCGCTGCGCCCGGAGCTGCTGCCCGGCAATCTCACCGTGATCCCGGCGCACACGAAGTTCTCCGGGTTCTCGCCGACCTGGCTGGCCGTGTTCCTGCTCGCGATCACGGCCGTGCCCGTGCTCATCTACCTGGCCGGGCGGCCCCGCGCGGCCAGCGTCACCGGGCCGGTGTGGGACGGCGGCATCGTCGCGTTCAAGCCCCGGATGCAGTACTCGGCCATGACGTTCTCCGCGCCGACCCGGGTCACCTTCGACGCCCTGTACCGGCCGTCGGTGTCGCTCCGCCGCGCCTCCGACGACCCGGCGGGCCGGTCCGGGCCGGTGCACTACGAGACCGAGGTGACCCCGGTCTTCGAGCGGTACCTGTACCGCCCGGTCATCCGCGCGTTCGAGTGGCTGGCCGACGTGGTCCGCCCCATCCAGTCCGGCGATGTCAACCTGTACCTCTTCTATGTGTTCGCCGCGGTGCTGGTCGCCTACCTCATCGCCGCGCTCTGACGGCGGCTCAGCCCGCGGTGAAGAAGTCGAGGTAGGCCCGGGCCAGGGCGGCCGGGTTCTCCAGCGCGATGTTGTGACCGGACTCGGGGATGACGGCGCCCCGGACGTCGGAGGCCACCTGGGCCAGCTGCCGGGCGACCTGGTCCGCGAGATAGGCCTGCGCGCCGACGGCCAGGACCGGGCAGCCGATCGGGTCGGCGTAGTGCGGGCGGTTCTGCTCGGCGTCGACCTGGCGGGCCCGGTACATCTCCAGGATCGCCCTGGTCCCGCCCGGCTGCTCGACCGAACGCACCATCTCGTCGATGTCGCCTTCGGTGAGCGCGCTCGGGTCCCACATCTGGCGCCGGGCGAAGTACGTCCAGAATGGCCGCTCCCGCCCGGCCAGCAGCAGCTCGGGCAGGTTCGGCAGGCTGAAGAAGCTGAAGTGCCATCCGGTGCGACCGTCATCGGGGTCGAGCGAAGCATCGCGTTCGCCGGCCGGCAGTCCCGGCAGCAGGGTCTCCTGGAATACCAGCTGCTGCACCCGGGGGCGGTGGAATGCGGCGACGGCGTAGGCGATCGCCGCGCCCCAGTCCTCGCCGGCCACGCGGAACCGGTCGAAGCCCAGGTGGGTCGCGAGCGCGGCGACGTCGCCGGCCATCGTGGCGGTGTCGTAGCCGGCCAGAGGGCGCTGGGAGCCGCCGAAGCCCCGGTTGTCGACCGCGACCACGGTGTGATGCGGGGTCAGCAGCGGCACGACGTGTCGCCAGTACGACATGGTCTTCGGCACGCCGTGCAGCAAGAACACCGGCTCCCCGGTGCCGCCCATCGCGTAGTGGATCTCCACGCCGTTGACCTTGGGCTTGCCGTGCGTGAGCCGGGCCCCGGCGTGGTCAGCGAGGACGATCGGGTCGGTCATGGTGAGGAACCGGTGCGTCGGTCACGGGCACGTCCCGTCGGGTGGCATGGCGGACGCAGTCCATCTTGTGCGGGCGTGCGAGGTTTCGCTTGAGTCGGTTGACTGCTCCCCCGGCCCCCCCGCGGCTACCGTGATAGCCATGCGCACCGGTAACTCGTGGGCGCGGCCCGCTTCGTCCGGTGCGCCGCTGTTCGGCCGCGACGCCGAGGTCGCGATGCTCGGTCAGCTCGTCGCGCGGATTCCTGAGCGAGGCGGGTCGCTGATCTTGCGCGGCGATCCGGGCATCGGAAAGACCGCGCTGCTGGTGAAGGCCTCGGCCGCGGCGAGCTCGACAGGTGTCTCGGTGTTGCGCACGGCCGGGGCGCCATCCGAGACCGGGCTGGCGTTCGCGGGACTGCATCAGCTGCTGCGTCCGGTGCTGTCATGGCCGGACCGGCTGCCCGGACCACAGCGTGACGCGCTGGCGGCCGCGTTCGGGACGCTTGATGTCGCCGCCCCGGACCCGTTCCTCATCGCGCTCGCGGCGCTGAACCTGCTCGCGTACGCGGCGGAACGCGTGCCTTTGCTGCTGGTCGTCGACGAGGCGCAATGGCTTGACCCGCCGACGGCGAGCGCGCTTGCGTTCATCGCCCGGCGCGTGGATGCCGAGCCGATCGTTGTGCTGTTCGCGTTGCGAAACGGCGTCGCCAGCACGCTCGACGGCGCGGGACTACCGGAGCTGCGTCTCGGCGGCCTGAGCGACGAGGCCGCCGCCGAGCTGGTGGACGCGTCGGCGGCGGACCTCACGCCGGGCCTGCGGCGGCGCGTCCTGGAGATCGCGGCCGGCAACCCGCTCGCCTTGCTGGAGCTGCCGGATGCGTTGCGGCTCGGCGACGCCGGGACCGGCGGGCTGTCGCCGGGCCCGGCGTCCCTGACCTCCCGGCTCGAGCACGCCTTCTCCCAGCAGGTAGCCGGGCTGCCGGCCCAGACGCGAGAGCTGTTGCTGCTCGCTGCGGCGGACGAACGCGCCTCGGCCGCCGAGTTGCTGGCCGCCGCGTCCTTGCTCCGCGGGGTCAAGGTCCCGCCCGACGCCTGGGCTCCGGCGGAGGGAGCTGACCTGGTGAGCATCGAAGGCAGGTCGGTCCTGTTTCGCCATCCGCTGGTTCGGTCGGCGATTTACCAGTCGGCGGGCGCCGAGGGCCGGCGCCGTGCGCACGCCGCGCTGGCGGCCGTGCTCACCGGCGAGCCAGACCGGCGGCTCTGGCATGTGGCCGCGTCGGCGGTCGGGCCCGATGAGTCCATCGCCGACGATGTCGAGCTGCTTTCGGCTCGGCTGGCCCGGCGCGGTGCGATCGGCGTGGCCATCGCCGCCAGCAGGCGCGCGGCCGCCCTGACCGCGGATTCGCCGCGGCGCTGCTCGCGGCTGCTGAGGGCAGGCGAGCTGGCGTTTGAGGCGGGGCAAGCCGACACCGTGCGGCGGCTGGTCGGCGAGGCCGAGCAGCTGAACCCCGACGGTGAGCAGCGCGCGCGGCTGACGTGGCTGCGCAGCACGTTCGCGGACGCCGTCCCCGGCGACCGGGGCCAGGCGCGGTCACTCGTCGACGCGGCCGAGGTGGCCGCTGACGCCGGCAACAGCGAGCTGGCGCTGCACCTGCTCTTCGGCGCCGCGGTCGGATGCTGGCGTTCGGAGCTGGGCGGGCCGGTCCGCGATCGCGTGGCGGTCGCGGTCGAGCGGCTGCGGGTGCCGCCGACGCACCCGCGCCGCGTCGTGATCCTGGCCATGTCAGGACCCGTGCGCTGGGGCCCGGCGGTGGCTGAGCGCCTGGCGGCGATCGAGGCATCGGCCGATGAGCTGGGCGCCGACGAGGCGTACCTGGCCGGCATGGCGGCCCGCGCGATCGGCGACCACGACGCCGCGGCCAGGTTCTTGGCCAGCGCGACGACCCAACTGCGCGCACAGGGCCGGCTGGGTGTCCTCGCCCAGGCCCTGGTGATGTGGGGATGGGTGGCGATCGCCCAGGGCAGCTGGGCCTCGGCCGAGATGCTGGTGGACGAGTCCGGCCGGCTGGCCGAGGAGGTCGGGCAGTCTTGGTGGCGGACGGGCTCGCTGATCGCGCGCGCCACCCTGCGCGGCCTGCGGGGCGAGGCAGAGGCCGCGGAACGGCTCGTGGCCGAGGCCGAGAAGACGGCGATAGCGCAAGGCTTGAACGATCTCATCTGCATGATCGCGTTCGCGCGCGGCGTGATCTGGCTGGGCGCCGGGCGGCCAGCGGTCGCGCTGGAGCACCTCGCTCGAGCGTTCGACCGGAACGACCCGGCGTTCCACGAGGCGGCCCGCTTCATGTCGGTCACCTATCTGGCGGATGCGGCCGCGCAGAGCGGGCAACGCCAGGTCGCGGCGGCCGTCTTCGAAGAACTGGAAGCGCTCGCGCGGCGCACGCCCTCGCCGACGCTGCACGGCGGCCTGGTGTACGCCCGTGCCGTTCTCGCCCCAGACGACGGGGCGGAGCGGCTGTATGACGTGGCGTTGCGGAGCGACCTGAAGCGTCACGCGTTTGACCATGCGCGGCTGCAGCTCGCGTACGGGGCCTGGCTTCGTCGGCACCGGCGCGTCTCCGAGTCGCGCGCGCCGCTGCGGGCCGCGCGGCAGGTGTTCGACGCGCTGGGATGCGTTCCCTGGGGCGAACGCACGCGTCAGGAGCTGCGCGCGTCCGGTGAGCCGAGCCGAGGACGGGTTCCGGCGGCGCGTGATCGGCTATCGACGCAGGAGCTTCAGATAGCGCAGATGGCGGCGGCCGGGATGACCAACCGCGAAATCGGCCAGCAGCTCTACCTGTCACCCCGGACGATCGGATCGCACCTGTACCGGCTGTTCCCCAAGCTGGGGGTCACGTCCCGCAACCAGCTCGCCGTTGCGCTCGACGGGGCTGGCGAAGCCCCGGCGACGTCATCGCCCTAGAGTGCGGCCGTGGACATCGCTTACCGGCCTGTCGAGCCGGATGACCGGCGATTCGGCGGGTTGAAGGCACGACGCGCCAGGACAGCCGGGCGATGCGCCGTGTCTTTCAACGAGCCGGGTACGTCAAGGAGGCACACTACCGGGACGCGTGGCCGGTGGATGGCGGAGCGGTCTACGACGCCGTCGGATACGCGATATTGCGGCGAGACTGGCTGGCCGGAACGACAACCGTTCCCGAATGGCACGACGAGCACACTCTGACCGGCGCGCCGTCCGCTGCCGGTGGGTCCGCCGCCGAATGATAGGCGCCAGGCCCATCTCAGAGCCATTGAAGCTGTAGTCAGCTCCAGTTGCCTGCGGAAGTCAGGCAGACGTGTCGTGGTCCGCGGCCGGTCGCAGCACCCTGATGGAGGCCAGCGCCCACGCGCCTATCAGCGCCAGCCAGATGACCAGCTGCAGCCACGCCGCAAGCCCCGCGCCCGGAGCCTGGATCGTCGCGGTCAGCGGAGCGTAGCCATACCAGCCGGACCTGATCCCGCCGGAAAGGCTGATCAGATAGGTGCCGATAACACCGAGCGCAAGCCCCAGAGCGACGACGACAACAACCCGCTGGGCCTTGGACAGCCGGTCGATCACGCGCATGACGCAACTCTGCCAGATTCATGCTGGGCGCGCCGGATTCGCTTGACCTTGACGCTACGTCAACCCTCCATGCTGGCGGTCATGAGCATCCCGGAAGGAACCACTCAGGGGCCCGCGATCCAGGTACGGAGCCTGGAGAAGTCGTACAAGGCGCTGCGTGTGCTGCGCGGCGTGGACTTCGAGGTGGCGCGGGGCGGCATCTTCGCCCTGCTCGGCTCGAACGGGGCGGGCAAGACCACCGTGGTGAGGATCCTGTCCACGCTGCTCAAGGCCGACGCGGGGACGGCCCGGGTCAACGGCTTCGACGTCGCGACACAGGCCGCCGGCGTACGCGAGTCCATCAGCCTCACCGGGCAGTTCGCGGCGGTCGACGAGATCCTGAGCGGGCGGGAGAACCTCGTCCTGGTCGCCAGGCTGCGGCGCCTGAAGGACCCGGGCGCGATCGCCGATGACCTGCTGACGCGCTTCTCGCTGGCCGAGGCGGGCGGCCGGAGGGCGGCGACGTATTCCGGTGGCATGCGCCGGCGTCTGGACATCGCGATGAGCCTCATCGGGAATCCGCCGGTCATCTTCCTCGACGAGCCGACGGCCGGGCTGGACCCGGAGGCGCGCATCGAGGTGTGGCAGGCCGTCAGGGAGCTGGCCGAGGGCGGTACGACCGTGCTGCTCACCACCCAGCACCTCGACGAGGCCGAACATCTGGCCGACCGGATCGCGATCCTCCATCAGGGCCGGATCATCGTCAACGGCACCCTGGCCGAGCTCAAACAGCTGCTGCCGCCCGCCAAGGTCGAGTACGTCAAGAAGCAGCCCTCTCTCGAAGACGTCTTCTTCGCGGTCGTCGGCGAGAAGTAAGGAAACAACATTGGCCACGCATTTTTTCGCCGACACCGCCGTCCTCACCGGACGGACCATGCGCCACGTCACACGCAGCCTGGACACCATCATCACGACCGCGATCATGCCGGTGGCCCTCTTGCTGCTGTTCGTCTACGTGTTCGGCGGCGCGATCAGGCACGGACCGGGCTCGTATGTGACCTACCTGCTGCCCGGCATCCTGCTCATCACCATCGCATCGGGCATCTCCTACACCGCATTCCGGCTCTTCACCGACCTGCAGAGCGGGATCTTCGAACGATTCCAGTCCATGCCGATCGCCCGGTCGGGCGTGCTCTGGGCGCACGTGCTGACCTCGCTGGCCGCCAATGTGATCGCGGTCGTGCTCGTCGTCGGCGTCGCCCTCCTCATGGGCTTCCGCTCCGGCGCCGGAGTGCTGGCCTGGCTGGCGGTGGCCGGCATCCTCATCCTGTTCACCCTGGCGTTGACATGGATCGCTGTCATTCCCGGCCTCACCGCAAAGAGCGTGGACGGCGCGGGCGCGTTCTCCTACCCGCTGATCATCCTGCCGTTCATCAGCTCGGCCTTCGTGCCCACCGGCACCATGCCCGGCCCGGTGCGCGCATTCGCCGAGCACCAGCCGGTGACCTCGATCGTCAACGCGATCCGCGACCTGTTCGCCCGGCAGCCGGTCGGCGCCGGCATCTGGACCGCCCTCGCCTGGTGCGTCGGCATCCTCCTCGTTGCTTACATATTCGCCAGCATCTTCTACCGTCGCCGGATCTCCTGAGCCGGCGCCGGGCGGGCCTGGACGGGTTGAGGCAGGATCAGAGCATGCTGACGATCGGTCAACTGGCGGCGTATGCCGGCGTCACGGCGCGGGCGGTCCGGCACTATCACCAGATCGGACTGCTGCCCGAGCCGGAGCGTGATGCTTCGGGCTACCGGCGGTACGGCGCGACGGCCGTCGTGTCCCTCATCAAGATCCGTACGCTGGCCAACGCTGGCGTGCCGCTATCCCAGATCGGTCGGATGCTCGAAGCCGATGCATCGGCCTTTGCCGAGGCGGTTCAGAGGATCGACAGCCACCTGCGCGAGGAGATCGAACGGCTTGAGACCAGCCGCAAGCAGATCGCTCAGCTCACGGCCTGGGACGCGCTGGCACTCCCGCCGGAGGTCGTCGCCTATCTCGGCCGGCTCCGGGAGATCGGGGCGTCAGAGCGGATCGTGGCCGGTGAGCGGGACGGGTGGATCCTGGTTGCGGCTCGCTGGCCCGATCGTATCGGCGAGATGATGGCCGGGAAGCTCGCGGAGCTCGATGACCCGCAAACCGTTCGGCTGTACCGGGTCCTGTCGGAGATCCCTGAAAGCGACCCAGCCGACGAGTCGCGCCTGGAGGAAGTCGCCGACATCATGGCCGGCCTGCTCGAGCAGGCGTACAGATCCGCCCAGGGCAACATCGACGAGATGGAGAACGACGATCTGGCGTTTGACCTCCTGGACGCGCTCGCCGTCGAGTCCGACCCGCGGGCGGAGCGGATGCTGGACCTGATGCGCCAGCGTGGCTGGAACGGCTGGACCCGGCTGGAGCGGCTGCCGGAGCCGCGCTAGCTGGGTACCGACTCGCTGATCTCCACGAGATGCCCGTCGGGGTCTCGAAGGAAGCAGCGGATTTCGCCGCCCCAGTCATGGGGCGGGGTGAGGAAGGTCGCGCCCCGGGCGGCCAGTGCCGCATAGGCGGCGCGGCAGTCGGCGACCCGCAGTGTCATCGCGTGACTGACCTGATCCGGATCAGGCGGCGGCCCGAAGGTCACCCCGGGCTTGTCGGCGGTCGGGCCTCCTCCGCTCACCAGCAAGAGCCAGGTCCCGGCGAACGTGAGCACGACGCTCGTGCCGCCATACTCCCGGTACGGTTCAGCGCCCAGAACGTTCACCCAGAAATCACGGGAGACCGCCGGATCGGCGACCACCAGAATGTGCGTGACCGCGACATCGGCACCCAGCGGACCGGACTGGCTCATAGCTCGCCGAGCGCGCGTTTGTGGGCCAGGATTCCCCGGTCGACCTCGGTCAGTGCCGCTCGTATCTGGTCATCATGTTGCTCAGCCAGCGCCGCGGAAAGCTCGTGCCCGAGCCGGTCGAGATGCTCGCCGACGATCCGGCGGACCTCCTCGTTGCTCGCCGCCCCGTGCCAGGGGTTGCGCGGCGTCCGGCTGGCCGCGGTGGCCATGCTCGCCAGGGGCGAAACGCCCAGTGCCTCATCCTGGTCGGCCAGCACCCGGGCCCAGGTTCTCAGGTCGGCGAGCAGCTGGTCGAGTTCCGCGTGCAGAGCCTGCGTCTCGGGAACCCTGCGGAGCGCCTGCCGGACGTCCAGGATCGCGTCAATGACCTCGCTGAGCGCCTGATTCAGGGCAGCGGCGGGATCGTGGCGCCCGGGCGGACTCACGCGGACCTCCTTATCCATGACCAGGGCACAGAGCCTACATACGCTCGCCGGCCGGTGTATCAGGGACGGCGCGGTACCGCTCTGTTACGGCAGGACCTCGGGATGAGGAGTCACGTCATGGCCGGTTTAGGGAACACGCACAGCACATACCCGTACGCCAAGAGAGATGAGGCGTATACGAGTTCGTACCGCCTCATCCGCCTGGTGGTCGGGTTCCTGGGGATACTCCTGCCGATCATCTTCATCATCGGCGAGGCGTTCTTCCTGCGCGGGGGGGTCCACGTCCGGGGATCGCTCAGCGCGTACTACCACACGTCGATGCAGGACGTTTTCGTGGGCGGCCTGTGCGTCATCGGCTTCCTGCTGGCCACCTACATGGCCGGCGAGTGGCGGACCTGGGACTTCGGGGCGAGCCTGATCGCGGGCGTGGCCGTGCTCGGAGTGGTCTTTTTCCCCACGATGCGGTCCGGCCTGCCCGCGGGCGCGCCACTCTGTGGCAGCGTTCCGGAGCCGCCGGGCTGCTCCGCCGTCGAGCAGGCGCTCGGTGAGCATCAGACGGCGGTGATCCATGCCGTCTGCGCCATCGTGTTCATCCTGTTCCTGGCCGTCATGAGCTTCCTGTTCGCCGCCAGCGAGGTGATTGCGAAGCAGGACCGGATCAGGGCGGAAGGTCAGGCCAAGCCGGGCGTGTTGCGGAGGCCAGGCCTGTTCTGGACCCACACCGCGTGCGCGCTCATCATCCTGGCCGCCGGAGCATGGGCATTCGCGGGCGCAGGAATCTGGGAACTGACCCGGCTCTACATCGGAGAGGTCGCATCCATCTGGGCCTTCGGTGTCTCATGGCTCGTCGCCGGCTTCTACCTGACCGCGCCCGCCCGGAATGAGATGAGCGTCGAGACGATGGCGCTTCATGGCGCTGCAGCGGGTAACCGCGTCTAGCCCGGCCGCCGCATCTGCGGCGGTTTGGTCCCGGCCGACTGGCCGCCGTCAATCGGGACCACGATGCCCGTGATGTAGCTGGCCTGCTCCGAGCATAGCCATAGCACGGCGGCGGCCACGTCGGTCACGGTGCCGATCCGCCCCATCGGCACCGCCCCGGCCGCGGCGCGCTGGGCGTTCTCGCCGGCCGCCGCCAGGTGATGGGTCAAGATCGTGCCCGGTGCGACCACGTTGACGCGGATCCCCTGGTCGGCGTAGTCGAGGGCGGCGACCTTGGTCAGCCCGATGATTCCGGCCTTCCCGGCCACGTAGGCGGCGAGGTTGGCGACCCCGGCGCTGCCGGCCAGCGAGGCCATGTTGACGATCGCGCCGCCGCCGCCGCGGAGCATCGCCGGGATCTGGTACTTCATGCCCAGGAACGTGCCGCGGATGTTGGTGGCGATGCCCCGGTCGAACTGCGCCGTGTCGATGCCGGCCAGCGGCGCGGGCATGGGGCCGTCGGTCGCGTTGTTGAACGCCGCGTCCAGCCGGCCGTATTCGGCCAGCGCCGCCTCGGTGAACTCGCGCACCGAGGCCTCGTCGCTGACGTCGGTGCGTACCGCGAGCGCCGTGCCGCCGTGGCCGCGGATCCGCTCCGCGACCTGGTTCAGCGCGTCGAGGTCGCGCGCGCCCAGCACCACCGCCGCCCCGGCTGCCGCGAAGGCTTCGGCGGTGGCGGCTCCGATCCCCTTGCTGGCGCCGGCGACGATCGCCACCCGTCCCTGCCACGGCAGGTCGCTCATGATGATCACCTCAAAATTTAGATCTCTAAGTGTTAGACATCAAACTAACTCTGAGGCCCGCCGTTCCGCAAGGCATAAACGGCGCGCCGCCGACGGCAGGAGTTCGCTAGCGTCCGGCACGAACCCGGGCATAGGCTGCCGCGGTGACCTGGATCGCACCCGATGTCGAGCGCTCGGACGGCTATCCGGAGCGCCGCAACGACCCCGAGCGGGAGATGCTCCGCGACTGGCTCGTCTGGCACCGGGCCACCCTGCTGCGCAAATGCGCGGGGCTGGATGCCACGCAGCTGGCCCGGCGCGCCGTGCCGCCCTCGCACCTGTCCCTGCTCGGCCTGGTCCGGCACCTGAGCGACACCGAGCGCGGGTGGGTCAGGCAGACCTTCCGCGGTGAGCAGATACCGGACCTGTACTACCGCTCCGATGCCCCGGACGCGGACTTCGAAGAGGCCGACCCGGGCCGCGCCGAGCAGGACTTCGAGATCTACCGGGCCGAGTGCCGGGCCGTCGACGCCGCGCTGGACGGCGCGACGCTGGACGACACGTTCACGTTCGCGGAGAACACCCACTCGGTGCGGTGGATGTGGCAGCACCTCTTGGAGGAGTACGCGCGCCACAACGGGCACGCCGACCTGCTCCGCGAGGCCATCGACGGCTCGGCCGGGATGTGAACCGCAGCCACCCCTCGGCGAAGATCCAGCCCGCCAGCACGTCGCCCGGCCAGTGCACGCCCAGGCACACCCGGCTGGCACCGACCCCGGCCGCCGCCAGCAGCGGCGCGGCCCGGCTGGTCGGGCCGCGAGCACCCAGCGCCGACGCGATCGCGCCGGCGGCGAGGGCGGCCAGCGTGGTGTGCCGCGAGGGCAGGCTGAACCCCTCCGGCTCGGTCAGCCATTCCGAGGCCGGCGGCCGGGGGCGCGCGATGATCCGGGACAGCTCGCGGCGGGCCTGCGCCCCGGCCGCCACCACCAGGGCCGGGCCGACGGCCTGCGGCCAGACCGCGCGCGCCGGGCCGCGGCCGCGGGCGGCGAGCAGGCCGGCGGCGACCAGCGCCGGGTAGACGACGCCGGGCTCGGCCAGGCCGCTGACCACGCGGGCCGCGGCGACCAGCGCGGGTCGCCGGCGCGCGACGATCGCGGCGAACGCGGCCTGGTCGGCCCGCCGCAACCGGTCGCCCAGCGAGCCGGGGCGGCGGCTGGTCACGGGCGGCCGTCCGCCGCACGGCCGCTCCGGCCGCTCGCGGACGCGAGCACCGTGATCAGCGTCGCTTCGGCCCGGCCGTAGGCGCTGGTCCCCACCCACAGCTTGTGCCGGGCCCGGGCCGCCCCCGGCCGCACGCCCGCGGCGTACGCCGGGACCCCGGCGGCGCGCAGCGCGGCCAGCACCGGCGCCACCTGGTCGCTGGCCAGCTCAAGGATCGGGGCCCACCCGTCATCGTCGATGCCGTTGCCGAGGCCGCCGGGCGGCAGCCACCAGAGCCGACCGAGTCGTTGTACCTGCGCCGCGGGCCTGGAAAGGGAAGCCGACATGATCCGCTCCTCCGGTCATCACTCGCGCTCGGAGCAGGATCCATCGGCCTCATGGCATTGCGGGCGGGCGCCCTCATCGGGGCATCCGTCCCCGGCGGGGTCCATCGCCGGACGGCCGTATGCCGCACTTTTATTTTACGCCCCGGCGCTCCCCGGCTGGGCGCCAGTCCAGCGGCCCGGGCCTCCCCCCGCCGTAGACCCGGCCGTCGATGAGAGCGGCGGCCCGCCGCCAGGCGGTCATCTCCCGGCCCCGCGGCTCGCTCCGGTTGGCCCAGGCCCGCTTCCGGATCGCCTCCTCGAGTTCCTCGAGGATCGTCGCGGTGGCGGCGGCCGCTCCCCGGACCGCGGTGCCGGCGGCGCGCGGGTCGCGCGGTCGCAGCGGCATCACGTGGCGCAGGCAGAGCCGCGGTGGCGGGACGGCCGCGACCGCGTCCGTGCCCGCCGACCAGGCGCCGAGCCAGCCGGCGGCCGCCGTGCTCGCGGCGCGGCAGGCCGGGCACGGCCCCGTGTCCGCCCCGCGGCCCGGGTCGCGGCGGCGGACGACCCGCGCCAGCGTCGCCGCGGCCAGGCCGACCGGTTCGGCGGTCCGGATGAGCCACGAGGCCGGGCGTTCGGAATTCAGGGTCAGGACCTGAGCCGCCGCGGAGCTCAGCGGTCCGTGCCCGCCCCCGTCAACCGCGGTGCAGGCCTCCTGCAGGTGCGCGGGGCACAGGCCGGACCGCGGGCGGGCCAGCGCGGCGCGTTCGGCCAGCGCCGCGGCCAGGCAGGGCTCGCAGACGCCAGCGGATCGCGGCGGGCCGGCCGGGAGCGCCGCGCGCAGCCGGACCCGGACGTCGGCGTCCGGATCGCGGTCCCCGGCGAGCAGCGCGAGGGCCCGCGGCGCATCGGCGCCGGCCAGGCGGGCGATCGTCTCACCGGCCAGCCAGGCCGTCAGCGGGCGGCCGCCGCGCGACGCCGCGGCGCGCAGGTGCGGCAGGCACAGCCCGTCCGCATCGCGGTAACGGTCCCGCAACTCGTCCTCACGCAGCCCGGTCAGCAGCGTATCCAGGGACCGATGCGCGGCCTCGGCGTCGTGTTCGCAGGCCGGGCACGGCGCGGGCGGCGCCGTGCCCGCGGCCAGGTACCCGGCCGCCGCCCGGAGCAGGTCGCGGTAGACGGCGGTCATCCGGCCCTCGGCACCGGGCTGGCCGAGCAGCTCGCGGCTATGCGCCGGGCAGAAACCCAGCGACCGGCACAGCCGGGTGATCGTGCTCGCCTCGGCGTGCGCTTCCAGCGCGAACCAGCCGAGATACCGGTCGCGGGCCTCGGCCACGTACCGGCACACCGGGCACCCGGTGGCGCACAGCAGGTCCTCGGCGCCGAACAGGGCCAGGCGGGACGGGCCACGCGGGAGGGGGGTGGCGCTCGGCATGACGGGCGGCTCCTGGAGGGGCGGCAGAAGCCATCAGCCGGCGCTTCCGGCGTACGTGGGCCTCATCACGGCGAACGGCTCTCACCCTAGGGGACCGACCCGGTCCTCGCCACGGGCGCCGAACTACGGACGATGACTCAGCGCTGCCTATCGGCCGTCTGCCGGGCGGCCCCGATCCCGGGGCAGAGGACGGCGGGCCGGTAGAGTCGGACCCTGCCTTACATCGAGCGGCGTCGGACAAATCGTTCAGTTCGGGGGAGCTGCGACATGTCTCACCATCTCGATACACCGCTGGCGCGCCAGAATGGCCGGCTCTACATCGACGACCTGTTCGTCTTTCCTGGCGACCACAGCACCGTGTTCGTCATGGACGTGAACTCAACGATCACGGGGCCCGATGTGCAGCGGGGGTTCCATCCCGAGGCCCGGTACGAGCTCAAGGTGCATGCCGACGGGGCCGACGTCGAGGGCCTGAGCTTCCGGCTGACATTCGGCGAAGGCGACTCCGATGGGCGGCAGGCCATGCGGCTGCACCGCCTCACCGGGGACGAGGCGGGTGACGACGCGGCCGAGGGCGCCCTGGTGCTGGAGGGACGCACGGGCGAGCCCGCGAGCCAGGGCGACGCGCGGGTATGGGCGGGACGCATCGGCGATCCGTTCTACATCGACCTGTCGCTGCTCGCCGTCGTCAACGCCGCCGTGCTGAAGGGCACCGCCGCCGACTGGTCGGCCTGGCGGGCGGAGGACGCGAAGAACAGCTTTGCCGGCACCACCGTCGAGTCGATCGTGCTGGAGGTCTCCGACCGCCATCCGCTGCTGGCCCCCGGAACGCGGGCCGGGGTCTGGTGTGCCACCAAGCTGGCCACGGACGCGGGCGGCTGGCGGCAGATCAACCGGGCCGGCCACCCGATGATGTGGCCGATCTTCTGGCCCGGCGACACCGACTTCTCCAACCCGGCCAACGACCGCCACCCCGCCGCCGACTTTGCTGCCGACGGCCACCACATCGGCGACCTGATCGCCGCCGCCGTCTCGGCCAACGGAACGTCCGATGACCCGGAGGGCTACGGCCAGACCGTGGCCAGGACCCTGTTCCCCGACGTCCTGCCCTACACGGTGGGCACGCCCGCGACGTACGGGTTCGCGGTACGCAACGGCCGGACGCTGGCCGACAACGCGCCCGAGGCGATGCTCTCGCTCGCCCTGAACACGGCCGTTCCTTCGGGCCTGACCCCCGCGGTGTCGCGGCACCAGCGCGCCGCGGACTTCCCCTACGTCGTGCCCGCGTGACCGCCGCGCGTCCTTACTGAGCGTCGAGGAACGTGAGCACCGCGAGGACCCGGCGATGATCTTTGTCGGTCGCGGGCAGCTGGAGCTTCGCGAGGATGCTGCGCACGTGCTTCTCGACGGCGCCCTCGCTGATCCACAGCCGGTCGGCGATTCCGTTGTTGGAGCGGCCCTCGGCGACCAGCGACAGCACCTCGCGTTCCCGGTCGGTGAGCACGGCGAGCGGGTCGGTCCGGCGCCGCTGGCCCAGCAGCTCCTGGACCAGGACCGGGTCGATCACGGTGCCGCCGAGCGCGATCCGTTCCAGCGCGTCGACCAGGTCGTCGACCTTCATGATCCGGCTCTTGAGCAGGTAGCCGATGCGTTCGCCGCTGCGCAGGAAGTCGATCGCGGTATCGACCTCGACGTGCGCCGACAGCAGCAGCACGCCGGTCCGCGGGAACTCGCCGCGGATCGTGCGCGCGACCTCGATGCCCTCGAAGGTGTTGGTCGGCGGCATCCGGATGTCGACGATCACGAGATCGGGCTGGCAGGCGCGGACCGCGTCCACCAGCCCCCGGGCGTCGCCCGCGCGGCCGACCACGTTGTAGCCCGCCTCGCCAAGGAGGCTCGCGATCCCCTCGCGCAGCAGCACATCGTCATCGGCTACGACGACGGTGTGCCGGACGCCCGCAGACGCAGCTGAGGGCATGCCTGCACGATATCCCGGCCAGCCCGGGATCCCGCAAGCCGCGAACCGCGGCCGCGGCGCACCGGACGCCTTTCTTGGTGCTAGCTGGAAGGCCCCTCCTCCCGCTAGCGAGATTGCGTAACGCTCGCTGGCCGCACCGGGACAAGCGCGCTGGCGGCAATGACATCCCGGTCCGCCGACGTCATCGTTGGGGTCAGGCCCGGAGCCGTCCGGGGGCGGGAGAGGACGAACGATGCGCGTGTCCGTTGACGAGGAGGTGGCGGCCCGGGTCGAGCGCTCCGCCGTGGCGATCCGGGAACGCGGCGACGGCGCCGGAGCCGTGGCCGCGCTGATCAGGGCGGCCGAGCTGAGCCCCGCCGCGCGCGACAGGGCACGACGCCTCGCCGACGCCGCCTACGTGGCGGCCGAGGTGACCGGCGACCTCCGCGGCGCCGAGGCGCTTCTCGATGACGCACGGCTCGCCGGGGCCCGCCGGGACGCCCCGGCCGCGATCGCGATCGCCGCGTCGTTCGTCCTGCTGGCCGGCGAGGGTGATGCCGTCGCGGCCGGCGCCCGGCTCCAGACGGCGATCGAGACCGCCGGTGACCGGGGCATCGGTCCGGTCACCGCCGAGTGCGCGGTGCAGACCGCCGTGCTGGCATCATGCTTCGGCGGCCGGCCCGAGCTCTGCGAGTCGCTCGACCCCCACCTGCGCTGGCTCGCACCCGCGCGGTGGCCGAGACAGCGGGCCGGCGCCGCGCTCGCATCCGATCCCGCCCGCAGCGCGAGCGCGGCCCTGCGCCGCCTCGATCAGGACATTGATTCTCTTACGCTCAGTCTCGATCCAGCCGAGATCGTCGAGGTGGCCAGCGCCTCCATCTTCACCGACCGGCTCTCCGGGTGCCGGCCCGCCCTGCGCCGCGTGGCGAGGGACGAACCGGGCTCGGGGGCCACCGCCGTGATAACGGCCACGACCTTGCTCGCCCACGAGGCATATCAGGCCGGGCAGTGGAGCGAGGCCGAACGGCTGGCCCGGGCCGCGGCCGTGCTGGCCGAGGCGCGCGGCTACGGGCTGCTGCGGGCGAACGCGCGCGCGGTGAGCGCCCTGCTGGCGGCCGGCCAGGGCGACACCGAGCGGACCCAGGCCCTCGCCGACGAGCTGGCGGTATGGGCGGCGCCGCGCGGTGTGCGCCTGCTGCTCGGCGCCGCCCGGCATGCGTGCGCTCTCGCCGCGCTGGCCCGGTCCGACTTCGAGGCGGCGTATCGCCATGCCACCGCCATCAGCCCGGCCGGGCGGCTCCCGTCGCACGCGCCGCACGCGCTCTGGGTCATGCTCGACCTCGTCGAGGCGGCGCTGCGCACCGGCCGGCCGGGCGAGGCGGCGGCGCACGTCCGCGCGATCCAGGCGGCCGGGGTCGCGACGATCTCGCCGCGGCTGGAACTGCTCGCCGGCGCGGCGGCGGCGGCGATCGCGCCGGAGGAGCAGGGTCCCGGCCTGTTCGAGCGGGCGCTGGGCACGCGAGACGCCGAGCGCTGGCCGTTTGACCTGGCCCGCGTGCAGCTGCTGTACGGGGAGCAGTTGCGCCGGACGCGCTGCCTGGCGCAGTCGCGGGGTCATCTGGCCGCGGCTCACGACGCATTCCGTCGCCTGGGCGCCGCAACGTGGGCGGAGCGGGCCGCGCGGGAGCTGCGCGCGAGCGGCCGGACCCGGATCCGCTCCGCCCAGAAATACTTCGACGACCTGACCCCGCAGGAACTGCAGATCGCGCTGCTGGCCGCGACCGGGCTGAGCAACAAGGAGATCGGCAGCCGCCTCTACCTCTCCCATCGCACGGTGGGGGCGCACCTGTACCGGATCTTCCCCAAGCTCGGGATCACGTCCCGGGCCGCGCTTCGTGACGCGCTGCCAGCCCAGGCTGCGCTGTGACGCCGTCCCCATGCCCCGGGACGTGCAGCGCGATCAGGTAGAAGAGGAAGCCCGCGACGCCGCCGACCACCCACGAGACGTCGATCCCGCCCAGCGTCCTGACCAGCGGGCCGGTGTAGAAGGCCTGGTCGATGAACGGCACCTGCACCGCGACGGCGAGGGCGTAGGCGATCAGCCCGCGCCACAGGTACCCGCCGTAGCGGCCCCGCGGCGTGAAGAACGATGCCACGTCATAGCGGCCGTGCTTGACCAGGTAATAGTCGGTCAGGTTGATCGCGGACCACGGTATGAACACGTACAGCAGCACGTTGAGGAAGTTGGCCAGGTTGTTGACGAACTGCTGGTAGCCGAGCAACGCACTGCCGGTGCCGGCCGCGATCACCAGCAGCGAGCCGATCACCCGCATCGCGACCGACCGCCGCACGTTCCTGAAGCAGCTGACGATGCTGGCCACGGCCAGCATGCCGGTGTAGGCGTTGGCCACGTCGGACCCGATCAGGCTGACCGCCATCACCGGCAGCGCCCACTGGCCCGCGACCTCCCCCACCGCGGCCACCGTCGAGGGCGCGTGCGGGAGCAGCCCGGTGAGGTACGCGCCGAGGACCGCGCACAGGGTCTGCGGGATCGCGCAGCCGAGGACCACCGCCCAGAAGGTCTTGCTCCGGCTGACCGTCTCCGGCAGGTAGCGCGAGTAGTCGGAGACGTAGGGCGCCCAGCTCACCATCGCGATCACGAACAGGCCGGTGGCCGCCATGAACAGCGCGGCCGACGGGGGGTGGGTGCCGGCCACCCGGCCGGTCAGGCCGCCGCGGGCCAGCGCCTGAATGAACACGACCACGAACGTGACGCCGAGGACGAGCGTCATCCAGCGCTGCCAGCGGTGGATCCAGTCGTAGCCGTAGATCGTGAGGACGACCACGGGAACGGTGAGAATGGCGATCCAGGCCGGGATGTTCACCGAGGGCACGAGCAGGTTCATCGCGTCGGCCTGAATCACCAGCTGGGCGGCCAGGAAGCCGAAGTCCAGGACGATCGACGCCGCGAACACCAGCACCGCGCCGTAGAAGCCGAACTGGCCGCGGCTCTGGATCATCTGCGGCACACCGAGCTTCGGCCCCTGGATCGCGTGAAAACCAACCAGGGTGAGGCCGACGACGATGCCGAGCGTGATCGTGATGCACGCCCACAGGAAGTTCACGCCCATGAGGACCACGACGCCGCCGAGGACGACAGGAAAGATGTTCGCGTTCAGGCCGAACCACAGCGTGAACTGGTCGCGAATCCGGCCGTGACGTTCCCCGGCCGGTATGTGGTCGATCGAGCGGACCTCGATCTGGGCCAGCCGCTCCACGCGCTGCCGCGGCTGGTCCGCCATGGAAGTCGTCGTCCTTCCCCTGCTGGCCGTTCCGGATGGACCAGCATCGCAGGAGCGGCGGCCCGTGTCTGTGCCGCCAGCGGGCGTGACGAGGTAGTGCTAGCTGGATTGCGGCAGTTCACGCGGTTGGGAGACTGTGATGGTGAGCCTAAGCTGCCTGATCGTCGACGATAGCCAGGAGTTCCTCGCCTCGGCGGCGACCCTGCTCTCGCTGCAGGGGGTCGACGTCGTGGGCCGGGCATCGTCCGGAGATGAGGCGCTCAGGCTCGCCGCGGTCCTCAGCCCGGACGTGGCCCTCGTGGACGTCGAGCTCGGCGACGAGGACGGGATCGAGCTGGCCCGGCGGCTGACATCGGAGGGGTCGTCGGCGGCCGTCATCCTCATCTCGCTGCGTGACCGCCAGGAGCTCGCCGAGCTGATGGCCGGCAGCGGGGCCGCGGGGTTCCTGCGGAAGGACGCCCTCGACGCCCAGGCGGTGGCGGACCTGATCGCGCCGCCGGGCCATCCGGGTCGCGGGACGGGGGCGCCACATGCCGGCTGACGCCAGCCCGGTCCGGCATCCGCGCGACGAGGCGGCCCTGCGGCGGGTGGCCATGCTGGTGGCCGGCGAGTCCCCGCAACCCGCCGTATTCGAGGCCGTGACCGCGGAGGCGAACGAGCTGCTCAGCCCGGCACGGGTTCGGATCGTGCGCCTCGACCGCGCCAGTGACCTGGACGACGCCATCGCCCGGATCGCCCGGGACGCCGGCGGACCCGGTCGCGCCATCGGCGTGCCGATCGTTGTCGGCGAGGCGATCTGGGGCGTCCTGGTCGCCGCGTCGGCCGACGCCGGGGCGCTTGGCTCCGGGTGCCGGGCCCGGCTAGCGGATTTCGGCGAGCTGGTCGCCGGCGCGATCGCCAGCGCGCGGGCCCGCGCGGAGCTGCGCGGCCTGGCCGAGCAGCAGGGCGCGCTGCGCCGGGTCGCGACGCTCGTCGCCCAGGGGGCGGAACCAGAGGCGCTGTTCGACGCGATCGCCGGGGAGGCGTCGCGGATCCTCGGCGTGGATGCCATCAGCCTGGTCGAGTACGACGCACAGACCGGCATGTACACCCAGATCGCGGCCACGCACGGACGCCGCGCCGCCATGCCCGTCGGCGGCCGGTGGCCGGCGGACAGCTCACCGCTCGGCGCCTCGGTCGTCGGCACCGGCCGGCCGACTCGAATCGACGACTGGACCCACGCGCCGGGCCAGATCGCGGCCCGGCACCGCGAGGAGGGCTTCGGCCAGGCCGTGGCCGCGCCGATCGTCGTCGACGGCTCGGTCTGGGGATACATCGCGGCGTTCGGCGAGGCCGACGAGGTGCTGCCGCCGGGCTGTGAGATCCGGCTGGCCGATTTCACCCACCTGATGGCCACGGCCATCTCCAACGCGCAGGCTCGTGATGAGCTGCGCGGCCTGGCCGATTCGCAGGGCGCGCTGCGCCGGGTCGCCACCCTGGTCGCGCAGGGCGCCGAGCCCAAGGCCGTGTTCGCCGCGGTCGCCGTCGAGGGGTCCCGGTTGCTCGGCGTCGGGGCGGTCAGCCTGATCAGCTACGACGCCGACGCGCAGATGTTCACGAAGATCTTCGGAACGCACGGTCAGCGATCCCCCGTGCCCGACGGGGTCACCTGGCCGGTCCACGAGTGCCCGGAGGGAGAGCTGGTCGTCGGCACCGGCCGGCCCGGCCGCATCGACGACTGGAGCACCATCCCGGGCGAGATCGCGGCCAAGCACCGGGCGGAGGGCTTCGGCCAGGCCGTGGCCGCGCCGATCATCGTCGACGGCGCGCTCTGGGGTCACATGGCCGCCTACGGCGAGGCCGACGAGATCCTGCCGCCGGGCTGTGAGAACCGGCTGGCCGACTACACCAACCTGATGGCCAGCGCGATAGCAAACGCACAGGCCCGTGACGAGCTGCGCGGCCTGGCCGAGCGGCAGGGCGCCGCGCTGCGCCGGGTCGCGACGCTGGTGGCCGGGCAGGCCGCGCCGGGCACGATCTTCAATGCGGTCGCCAAGGAAGCCAGCCGGGCGCTGGGGGTGGCGCGGGTCGACGTCGGCCGGTGCCACGATGACACGTCGGTCACCCTGCTGGGGTCGACGGCCCCGGCCGGCCCCGTCGGCCCGCCCGCGTTCTCCAAGAGCGGGGACTGCGTGGCGGCCAGGGTGATCGCGGCCGGGCGCGCGGCGCGGATCGACGACTGGACGACGGCGCCGGAGGCGCAGGCCGCCGCGGCCGAGGGCTTCCGCTCCGCGGCCGCGGCCCCGATCATGGTCGACGGCACGCTCTGGGGCGTGATCGTGGTCCTGGCCGACGAGATCCTGCCCCGCGACGCGCTGACCCGGCTGACCGACTTCACCCACCTGGTCGCCAGCTCGATCTCCAACGTCCACGCCCGTAACAGTCTCATCGCGTCCCGGGCCCGGATCGTGACCGCCAGCGACGAGACCCGGCGGCGCATCGAGCGGAACCTGCACGACGGGATCCAGCAGCGGGTCGTCGCGCTCGCCCTGGGCCTGCGGGCGGTGCGGGTCAAGAACGCGCTGGCCGCCGAGGCCGACGCCGGGCTGGAGCAGGTGGCCGATGGCCTGGAGAACCTGCTCGAGGAGATCCGGACGTTCTCCCAGGGCCTGCACCCGGCGCTGTTGTCCCGGTCCGGCCTCGGCCCGTCCCTTCGGACGCTGGCGCGTCGCTCGCCGATCCCGGTCAGCCTCGCCGTCGCGCCCGGGCCGCGGCTTCCTGAGCCCGTCGAAACCGCCGTCTATTACGTTGTTTCCGAGGCTCTGGCCAATGCCGCGAAGCATTCGCGGGCGTCCGAGGCGTCGGTGAGCGTCGCGTCGGACGACACGCGGGTGCGTGCGACCGTGGCCGACGACGGCATCGGCGGCGCGGATCTGGCCCGCGGCTCGGGCCTGATCGGGCTGGTCGACCGCGTGGAGGCGCTGGGCGGGCGCCTCGCGCTGGACAGCCCGGCGGGCGGAGGGACCACGATCTCGATCGAGCTGCCACTCGCCGCGCCGACCCTGGACGATCCGCCCGCCCTGTGACCGGCCGGCCCGGGACTACCGGTCCGCGATCCAGCTGCCGTGGAAGCCAAGCGGCACGCGCGCGGGCAGGTGCACGGTGGCCACCGGCTCGCCCAGGAAGTCCTGGGCCGCGAGAATCACCAGGTCCGAGGCGCCGCGTTCGGGGTTGTGCACGAACGCCATGACGTAGCCGTCGTCCTCGGCGGAATCCGGCGACGACGGGGCGAAGACCGCCTCGCCGACGGTGGCGTCGCGCCCGAATTCCCGCGCCTCGGTGGTGCCGCGGGTCAGGTCGTGCCGCAGCAGCGCGTTGGAGAAGGCGTCGTCGCAGAAGTCGCCGGCCACCGAGATGGCCCGGGTGACCTCGCCGATGACGGCGCTGTAGCCGTAGCGGTGCGGCCGGGAGATGATCCGGTCGTCGACCCGCGGGAACTCCTGCCCGCGGTCGTCGAGGCGCTGCTGCGTCACCTTGCCGGCGGCCGGGTCGATGATCCACCGGTCCAGGGTCACCGGGCCGTGCGCGGCCCACAGCGTGGAGACGTCGAAGGACTCGTTGTACTGGCACAGGTCGACCACCACCCGGCCGCCGTCGTCGTAGGCGTTCAGGCAGTGGAAGACCCAGCACGGATCGAGGTCGAACCAGCGCGCCTCCGCGCGGCCGCTGCGCGGCAGGAGGCCGACGCGGGCCTGGTGGTCCGGGTTCCAGACGTAGGGCAGCTCCCGGCCGGCCGCGACCGCCTTGAGGCTGAACGTGACGGGCAGGTCGAGCAGAACCACGTAGTCATGGGTCAGGGCGAAGTCGTGCATCATCGGCCCGTCCGGTACCGGGATGTTGGTCGTGCGGCTCACCTGGCCCGCCGGGTCGACGATGACGTGCTGGACGTAGTCCCAGGCCCAGAAGTAGGCGATCGCGTGCAGCTCACCGCTGGCGTGGTCGAGCTTGGTGTGCGCGGCGAAGCCGCCGGGCAGGGTGCCGCCGAAGTTGCACGGGCCGACCGTGTCCAGCTCGTAGGTCAGCTCGTACGGCAGCGGCCCGGCCTCGACGGTCGCGAGCGTGCGGCCGCCGTGCGAGATGATGTGCGTGTTGGCGGCGAAATCCATGTTCTCGTGCACCGGCCCGCCCGGCCACTGCTCGCCGCGCGCCTGCGCCACGGCCTTGGAACGGACCCAGCGATTGCGGTACCACTCGGCCCGGCCGTCCCTCAGCCGGACGCCGTGCACCATGCCCGCGCCAAGGAACCAGTGGTAGTTCGGGTCGTCGAGGCCGAGCGGGTTGGGGCCATTGCGCAGGTAGCGGCCGGTCAGCCCGGCGGGCAGGGTGCCGGTGACCGGCAGGTCGAACGCGGTGGTCTCCTCGGTCACCGGCGCGAAGGATCCCTCGAGAAAGCGGCTCGTGTCCGGCATCTGATCGTCCTTTCCGGGTCGTGATGAGTTCAGTGCGCCTGGGTCGTCGCGGGCGGCTCGGGGAGACGGGAAGTGAAGTGGCGGCCGGCGGCCCTGTTCTCCAGCCGGACCCGCCGGTACTGAAGCAGGCCTACCCGCGCGATCACCTGGCCGAACGCCATCAGGACCAGCGCTGTCGTCCAGATCTGCGCGCCGGTGATGTCGTGCGCGATCGAGAACCGGGTCACGGCCGCGGCCCCCGAGTGGTACGCGTAGTACTCGAAGCCGAACCGGGAGCCCATGCCGACGACCCAGGCGGTGACCGACAGCGCGCCCGCGCGGGCCAGCACCCGGCCGTCCTCGGCCAGCCTGGCGCTGTCCCCCAGCCCGCTGATGAGGCCGAGCACGATGCCGGTCACCGTCAGCACCAGGATCAGTTCCAGGTCGTTGCCGCCGATGCCGGACGGACGAAGGTAGATGACCCCGGCCGCCGCCATCAGGATCAGCGGCAGGACGGCCGAGCGCACGGTCAGCTCGTGCGTCCGGGTCTGCCGGAAGATGACCGCGATCAGCAGGATGTCGATCACATAGTCGGTAGTGCTCATGGCCGCTCCTCACCGCACGACTGTTGAGCCGATTCTGGAGTCGGCGGGCGGCCCGGATCCCCTGTCAAATGACTGCGCCTGTGTGCCTGGACTCTGGGCCGTCCCTGTGACCTGGCCGGTTGTCTATATTCGTGACCATGGCCGAACCATCCAGGACCCGCGTAAGCCTGGCCGAATTGCTCGCGGTCCTGTCGCTGGCGGCCGACCTGGGCATGGGCCAGCCGATGGAGCATGTGCTGCGCCAGTGCCTGATCGCGCTCCGGCTCGCCGAACGCCTGGGCCTGGACGGGGACGAACGGGAGGTTGTCTACTATTCGGCGCTGGTCGCCTGGGTGGGATGCCACGTCGATGCCTACGAGCAGGCCAAGTGGTTCGGCGACGACACGGTGCTCAAGAGCGATTTTCGGCACACCGATTTCGCGACGGCGATGTCCAAGCCGATGTTCATGCTCCGTCACCTGGGCAGCGGCCGGCCGGTCGCCGAGCGGGCCCGGCTCGGCATCTCGTTCCTCGGCGACGGCCGGAAGGCCGCCGCGGCGATGCTGGACAACCACTGGACGGCCGCCGACCGGCTGGCGGCCCGGCTCGGCCTGAGCCAGGGCGTTCGCGACAGCATCGAGCAGACCTTTGAGCGCTGGGACGGCAAGGGGGTCCCGAAGGGCGCCAGCGGCGAGGAGATCCTGCCCGCCTCGCGGCTGGTCGCGCTGGCCGACGTGGTTGAGGTGTTCCACCGGGCGGGCGGCGTCGATGCCGCGATCGAGGTGGCCCGTCAGCGGCGGGGAACCCAGTTCGATCCCGCGATCGCGGACCTGTTCGCCGCCGAGGCTCCGCGGCTGTGCGCGGACCTGGACGGCGTGAGCACCTGGGACGCGGTCATGGCGGCGGAGCCGGCCCTCGGCGCCCTGCTCGGCGACGCGCAGGTCGAATCAGCGCTGGAGGCGATCGCGGACTTCACCGACGTGAAGTCGCCCTTCACCATCGGGCACTCGCGCGCCGTCGCCGACCTCGCCGCGGACGCGGCGAACAGCCTCGGGCTGAGCCAGCCGGCCGGCCGGCAGGTCCGGCTGGCGGGACTGGTTCACGACCTGGGCCGGCTCGGCGTGCCGAATGCGATCTGGGATAAGCCCGGTCCGCTGAGCCACGCCGAGACCGAGCGGGTGCGCCTGCACCCCTACCTCACCGACCGGATGCTGACCTGTTCGACCGGCCTGGCTCCGCTCGCCGCGATCGCGGCCCAGCACCACGAGCGCATGGACGGATCCGGTTACCCGCGCGGCCTGTCCGGGGGCGCCCTCAGCCCGGAAGGCCGGCTGCTCGCCGCGGCCGACTATTACCAGTCGCGGACCGAGCCCCGGCCGCACCGCCCGGCATCCGGGCCCGGCGAGGCGGCCACACGGGTGCGGGCCGAGGTCAAGGCCGGCCGGCTCGACGCCGAGGCCGCCGCGGCGGTGCTCGCCGCCGCGGGGCACCGCCGGGACCGCAGGCAGGCCAGGCCGGACGGCCTGACCAGCCGCGAGGTGGAGGTCCTCGCTCTGCTGGCGCGGGGCCTCTCGAACCGTCAGATCGCCGAGCGGCTGGTCATCTCGCCCAAGACGGCCAGCCATCACGTCGAGCACATCTACCTGAAGACCGGGACCACGAACCGCGCGCTGGCCAGCCTCTACGCCGCCAGCCACGGCCTGGTCGGCGGCCCTGATCCCGTCCCGGGCACCTAGTCCGGGAGCCGTCGGCAGCCCGCGGCGTGGTCGGCACCCGCGGTGTGGTCAGTAGCTGAAGGTGGTTGCCGGTTCATCGCCGATCCATTCCCACAGGGGCACGGTGCCGCCCAGGGCGGCGTTGGTCACCAGGCTCGTGTCGTCCAGGTGCTTGGCGTTGAAGCAGATCGGGCAGATCAGATACCGGCCGCCCGCGGCCTCGTAGCGCTTGGCCAGGTCCGGCAGCGACGGGCACCCCTCGCAGGCCACGCCCTGGGCCGCGCCGTCCAGCGCGAGCCGGACCGCTTCCTTGGTGCAGAACATCACGGTCGGGCGGCCCTGCTCGGCCGCCGCGACGGCCACCAGGAAGGCGACCGTGACCTTTTCCGGATCTTCCAGGCCGGTCGTCAGGCTGATCACGGCTTTGCTGGCCACATCGTCTCCTCGGCTCCGGGCCCAGGCGGCGGATCCGCCGGGCTTACTTCCGAGGATGGCCGGGATGCGGCCGCGGCCGCATGGGGCGGTTGCCCCATCTTGCCGGTGCCGGGGACCTGTGGTCAGGCCGCGGCGCGTGCGTTCATGGGGCGGCGGCGCAGGCCCGGGTCCTGCAGGGCTGGCGGCTGGTAGGCCTGGTCGAGGGCGCCGACGTCGGTGCCGGGCGGGACGATCTCGTCGATGCGGTCGAGAACGTCGTCGGTGAGGGCGACGTCCAGGCCGGCCAGCAGGCCGTCGAGCTGGTCCATGGTGCGGGCGCCGAGAAGTGCGCTGGTGACGCCGGGGTGGGCGACGGTGAACGCCATCGCGAGGTGCGTCATCGGCAGCCCGGCCTCCCCGGCGAGCGGGACGAGCTGCTCGACGACGTCGAGGCGGTGTTGGTCGGTGAGATGGCCGAGCATGCCGGCCCGGCGCAGGTCGTTGTCCTGGTTCTTGCGCACCCGGCCGGTGAGCAGGCCCTGGCCGAGCGGGCCCCAGACCAGGACGCCCATGCCGAAGCGCTGGGTGGCGGGCAGGATCTCGCGCTCGATCCCGCGGTTGAGGATGGAGTAGGACGGCTGCTCGGTACTGAACCGCGCCAGGCCGCGCCGCTCGGCGGCCCACTGGGCCTCGACGATGCCGGACGCGGGGGTCTGCGACGCGCCGATCGCGCGGACCTTGCCGCTGCGGATCAGATCGGTCAGCGCCGAGAGGGTCTCCTCGATGTCGGTGCCGGGGTCCGGGCGGTGCAGCTGGTAGAGGTCGATGTGGTCGGTCCGCAGGCGACGCAGCGAGTTCTCCACGGCGGTCATGATCCAGCGCCGCGAGCCACCTTGCTGGTTCGGGTCCCGGCCGGCCGGGCGGCCGAACTTGGTGGCGAGGACGACATCGTCCCGGCGCCCCTTCAGGGCCTCGCCGACGACGTCCTCGGAGTCGCCGTAGGCGTCGGCGGTGTCGATGACGTTGATGCCGGCGTCCAGCGCCTTGTGGATGATGCGGGCCGAGTCCTCGGCGGCATTGCCCATGGCGGTCGCGAACATCAGCGCGCCCAGGGCGTAGGGGCTGACCTGTATGCCGGTCCGGCCGAGGGTGCGGTACCGCATGGGTTCTCTCCCTGTGTTGGTCGGCACCGGGCGGATGCCGTACGCTGCGCTAAGCGGAAAACTATTCCGATTCTATACGGAAAACTTTTCCGGTTACAACGGGGGAGGTTTCTGGTGTCCCAGCCCGGCGACGCGGAACCGGCGCCGCGCCGCCGCCGCGCCGACGCGCGACGCAACGTCGACGCGCTGATCGAGGCCGCGGGGACCGTCTTCGCGACCTCCGGCGTGGACGCACCGGCGAAGGAGATCACCGACCTGGCCGGCGTCGGAGTCGGCACGCTGTACCGCCACTTCCCGCAGCGCTCTGACCTGGTCAAATCCGTCGTGGAAAGCGGCATCGACGCGGTCGCCGACGCGGGCCCGGCCCTGAGTTCCGCGTACGAGCCAGCGGAAGCGCTCGCCGAGTGGATCCGCCGGTTCACCGACCTGCTCGCGACCAAACGCGGACTCGCTTCCGCGCTGCACTCGGGCGATCCCGCGTTCTCGGGGCTGCCCGGCTATTTCCTGCAACGACTCGGGCCCGCCCTCGCGGCGCTGCTCGACGCGGCGGTGGCCGATGGCACGGTTCGCGATGACATCAGCGCCGAGGATCTCCTGCAGGCGATCACTCAGCTGTCCCAGCCCGTTCCCGGGCGAGGGCCCGGACACAACCGGCGGATCGTCGCCGTGTTTGTCGACGGCCTGCGCCGCCGGGCTCAGCCAGGCCGGTAATGCCGGCCCTTCGGTGGCGGCCACCGGGATGCACGGCAGCCCGAAGGCCCGGCCATCGCCCCGACGGCCGGGCCTTTCTTGCCGGGAGGAAGCCCGCTCCAATCGAGCCCATCTCCCAATTTGCGACCCATCTTGCCCACGCCACCGGACCAGATAAACGGGTCTCCAGCGCATCCGGCAATTTAATTACGCAGCTGCGCTTCGTGATTCACGATATCCATTCCCGTGTTTGCGGCGCCAGGGTCGCAAAACGTGCAAAACGCCTGCGAACACTGGCGAACACCTGCGAACATCCGAACACGCGGCGCCGTGTGCAGTGGATCGCGGTTAATGCGTGGCGCAGCATGACAAGTCATTACGGCCGCCGTACCCTCACCACTTCGAACGGCCCGTGTCGATGTACTTGATCAATACCAAAACGGCAACGAAGCATGACACCCATCAGCAACAGGTGTAGCTTTGCGGTTCGTACTCACAGATAACACTCCAATAACGTCTGTGGGGTCCATTCCGGGCCACGCCACGGCGCCGGCGCCTGAACCGGGGCGCCCAGCCGAAGGACCAGTAAGCGGAGGCAGGATGAACCACCAACGGGGATCTGGCGGCAGCGATCACCAGGGGGAGATCGAGGCCGAGGCGGTGGCCACGGCCACGGCGATCGCGGGACTCCGTCGGCGTTTAAGGCGGCCAGAGGTGCTTGCGCATCCCGCGGTCCTGGGCGAGTTGCGCAAGCTCGAGGAGCAGGTGACGACCCAGCTCGTGGACCAGGCCGGGCGCAGTCCCGGCCGGCACCGGTCGGCTAGCGCGGACGCACAAGGCAGGCGAGGGAGCCGGCAAATCGGCGACGCGAACGGGTTCGATCTGAAGCCGGATCCGCTCGCCGCGACCACCGAAGCACAGTTCATCGAGGCGCTCTGGCAGTACAAATGGTGGTCAGGGGACCCGTCCTGGCGCGCGATGGCGGCCCAGTCCGGGCAGCGGGTGGTGCACTCGACCATGTACGGCGCCATGCACGGAGCCGTCTTGCCCAAGCTCGAGGTGGTGAAGGCCATCATCTCCGGATGCGGTGGCAGCGAGGAGGATCTGAAGGCGTTCGCCACCGCCTGGCGCCGGATCGACTCAGCCCGCGGCAAGAGCCCGGTGCCGGGTCGCAACTTCCTGGCCGCCCCGGTGCCCGCGCGCCAGCTGGTCCGCAGCTGATCGAACCGCCGGCTCGCACTCGCGCCGAAGGCGGCGGCGCGGTTTTATGAAGCCTATAAACCGTGCAATCGTGCCACGATTAATTTTGCGTTCGGTCCGGCCCACATCGCCGTTATTGCGATGCGCCGCACCGCATCGAAACCGGGCGCTCCGGTGCCTTACTCTCTGATGCAGCCATGGAGGACATCGATCAGCTGAACACCCATACGGCCGTGGCCGCGTCGGCGTGGGCGCCGTTCCGCCACCGCCTGTTCGCCGCCATGTGGGGGGCACAGTTCGTCAGCAACACCGGCGGCTGGATGCAGACCGTCGCCGCGCAGTGGCTGATGCTGGGCCTGACCACCTCGGCGGCCTATGTCGCGCTGGTCCAGACCGCGGCCAGCCTGCCGGTGCTGCTGTTCGCGGTGCTGGCGGGCGCGGTCGGTGACCTGGTCGACCGGCGCCGGTTCCTGCTGATCACCCAGACCTTCATGCTGGCCGCGGCGGCAGCGCTGGGCGGGCTGGCCATCGCGGGGCTGATCACGCCGTGGACGCTGCTGGCGCTGCTGTTCGCGGTCGGGACCGGCCAGGCCCTGACGTCGCCGACCTGGCAGACCCTGCAGCCGGAGCTCGTCGCCCCGGCCGAGCGTTCTCAGGCGATCTCGCTCGGCGCGGTCAACCAGAACCTCGCCCGCGCCATCGGCCCGGCGATCGGCGGCGCCATCCTGGTCGCCACCGGCGCCGGCACCGTCTTCCTGATCAACGCGGCCACCTTCGCCGCCGTCATCGTGGTGATCGCGGCCTGGCGATCCAAGGCCCGGCCCGCCGGCGCGCTCCCCCGCGAGCACACGGGCGAGGCGATCCGGGCGGGGGGCCGTTACGTAGCCGCCAGCCCGGTGCTGCGCGTCATCCTGATCCGGGCGGCGGCGTTCACCTTCTTTGCCTCGGCGATCTGGGCGCTGCTGCCGCTGACCGCGCACTCGGGCCTGCACCTCGGCTCGGGCGGGTACGGGCTGCTGCTCGGCAGCGTCGGAGTCGGAGCGGTGGCCGGCGCCGCGCTGCTGCCCCGGCTGCGGGCTCGGCTCTCCCCCGGCGCTCTGCTCGCCGCCGGCTCGCTCGGGCTGGCCGTGGTGGCGCTGCTGATGGCCTACGCCCACGTGACGGCCGTGATCGCGGTGGCGCTCGCGGTCGGCGGGGTTTGCTGGATCCTGGCCCTGTCCACGCTGAACTCGCTGTATCAGCTCTCCCTCCCGGCGTGGATCAAGGCCCGCGGCATGTCGTACTACCTGGTGGTGTTCCAGGGCGGCAGCGCCATCGGCAGCGCGGTCCTGGGCATCGCGGCCGAGCACGCCGGCCTGTCACCGGTCCTGGCCATCGCGGCGGCCGGGCTCGCGCTCGGGCCGCTCGCCGGGCTGCACTGGCGCTTCCGGCCCATCCGGCCGGACGAGCTGCTGCCCGCGGGCGACTGGCCGCAGCCCCACCTCGCGCCGACCGAGGAGCCCGAGGGCCCGGTACTGGTCACCGTCGTCTACCGCGCCCAGCCCGGCCAAGAGGACGATCTGGTCGCCGCGCTGCGCCAGGCCAGGTTCAGCCGGCGGCGCACCGGCGCGACCAGCTGGCGGACCTGGCAGGACTCCGCCGATCCGGGGCGGGTTCTCGAGCAGTTCGTCGTCGCGTCGTGGGACGAGCATCTGCGCCAGCACGAGCGCGTCAGCCGCCGCGATCAGGGCCGCCTCGACCGCGTCCGGGCCCTCACCGACGCGGAGCAGCCGCCGACGGTCACGCACTGGCTGACCGCGCGAGCCGCAGGACCGGCCAACGGCGGCGACCAGGCCGCCCCGGCAGGCTGACCGGCTGGCGCGCGCCGGGGCGTAAAAGACGGTCGTTCGGCCGTGGTGGGGCGCGCCAGCGACGCTCTCTATAGTGGGCACGACACGGCGCGAGGGGGGTCTGCGGGTGTTCGGCGCCCACACCGTCCTGATCGGGCGGGAAAGCGAGCTGTCGCGCCTGCGGGGCCTGGTCGATCCGGCGCCGGAGCAAGGCCGGGCCCTGGTGCTCCTGGGCGACCCGGGCACGGGCAAGACCGCGTTGCTGAGCGAGACGGCGCGCGGCGCCCGG
>Ga0335073_10001025_pt1 | contig 36919 bp, 21 predicted proteins | sample Lox_Sample_22_FD_207093 | JGI IMG/M metagenome (GOLD analysis project Ga0335073, IMG submission 207093) | Soil microbial communities from Loxahatchee National Wildlife Refuge, Florida, United States - Lox_Sample_2.2 | ecosystem: Environmental > Terrestrial > Soil > Wetlands | place: USA... | reverse complement strand
ATCGGCAATACCTACCAGGTGGGCATCACTCTCCAAGGTGCGCGTCCCGGACGTCTCGCCGAGATCGTAAATGCGGTGACCAACACCTACATCGAGAAGGCGAAGGATGAGGAGTTCTACGGACGCGACGAGCGCCTGGACACCCTGCGCCAGGAGCGGGCACGCATTCAGTCCGAGCTCGATTCACTTCTTCAGGAACAGGCGACGATCGCCAAATCTCTGGGTGTGGCAATTGTGGGCGGCTCCGATCCCTTCGACAGCCAGCTCGAGAAGATGCGCAGCGACCTGAATACGGCTCATTCGCAACGCATCCAGGCGGAAGCTCAACTCTCCTCCATCGAGAACGGGGATCCCTCAGCGCCCAACTCCGCGTTGAATGCGGCCGCCGATGAAATCATCGCCGGCGACCCTCAGCTGACCGCTTTGAAAACATCGCTGGGCCAGAAGCGCAGTGAACTGCTGGGAACTCTCGCCGGGTTGACTCCTAATAATCCGCTGCGTAAGCAGACCGAGGAACAACTGGCCGACACCGAGGCTGCCCTGCAAAAGATGCAGACCAGTCTTCGCGCCAAGGCTGCAGCACGTCTCGAAGAGAAACTACACGCTGAAGTGAACCGCGCGGCGACAGTGGAGTCCAGACTGCTTCACGATCTGCAGGCACAGACGCATGAGGCAGCGACTGCCACTCCGAAATTCCAGCGCTCCGATGAGATCAAGGCAGACGTAGAGCGCCTGCAGACGCGCTACAGCGCGATTGACGAGCGCATCGGCAATCTGGAGCTCGAAAGCTCGTCGCCGGGATCGGTGCACCTCTTCCAGCCGGCGCGTCCGCCGCTTGGTCCTGAGCCCAGCAAGACTCACAAGTATCTGCTCATGCTGTTCCCGATTTCTATTCTGCTGGGAGTGGCAGCAGCGGTGCTGTTCGACCTGCTCGATCCGCATCTTTACACCGGAGCGGATGTCGAGGCCGTCATGGGATTTTCTCCGATCGGCGTGCTTCTTGACGATCGGGAAGTAACGCAGCTTGTCTACGACGAGTGCGCACTACGGCTGGCCGCGGGAATCGACCACGCCGCGCACTCGGCGGGCGTGAGGACGTTCGTCGTCACCGGAGTCACGGCCGGCGCGGGTACCACTACCATCGTGAGCCATACTGGCAGCACACTGGCCAAGCTGGGCCGCAAAACTCTGACCATTGATTCATCCGGCAACACCAATCCGGTCGCCTATGCCACGGTCAACCTGACAGACACTACCCGGGTGCCCGAGACGAATGGCGAGCAGCCTGGACAACGCGGAACCGGCACAGAACTTCAATCGACGGTGGTTACCCAGCCTCTGAATTCCAAGGTGACCCCGCTCGCGACCAGCTTCATGGCCAAGGCCTTTCAGGAACTCACCAACGAATACGACATCGTGTTGATCGACGCAGCTCCAATCCTGACCTCTGCCGAGACCGAGTACCTCGCCCGGTTCGCCGATGTCACCATCCTGGTCGGTGAATCGGCCAGGACGAAGAAGACGGAGTTGAAGCGCTCGGCGCGTTTGCTCGAAAGGCTGAACGTGGGCGGCGTCGCCGTGATCATCAACAAGGTCGGCCTACTGCGAGCTGAGAAGACGTTGAAGCAGGACCTTTCCGAGTTTGAGACCCGCGTCAACAAGATGAATCTGCGCTGGCAGCCGAAATATCAGCGCGCCCCTGATATGTCTCCGTTCGTCCCCTTTGTGGCCTCCGAAGATGTCGTCGAGGCGGAAGAGGTTCCGGCCGCACGAGAGGCTTAAACCGCAGCCCAAATCGAAATCCCGGTCATGCATGCCCAGGCAGAACGAAATCCCGGAAGGCGGCAACCATCCCGTGTCGAAAGCGGCGGAGACGCACGCCCGGACTTCGCGCGCGGCTGAAAATACGGCTGGAAATCTTTCCCAAGCGATGACCGAAACCTGGCAGCAGGTGCTCGGGCTACCGCGCGTTGGACTCGACGATAATTTCTTCGAGAGCGGTGGCACATCTCTGCTGGCGACGGTGCTCGTCTCGCGCATCAATGAGAAGCTTCGCCGGGAGAATCGGAGCAAACTCCCCATCGCCTCGATCTTCGAACATCCCACACTGCGCGCCATGACTGCGCTGGTTCTGGGCGAGGGGGTTTCAGAGGCACACACGCCAGAAACGCAGCCCCTGTCTTCGGCAAAGACAGCAAACGGTCTGGTTGCTTCGTCGGGCATCGCGATTATCGGCATGACCGGCCGTTTTCCCGGAGCGAACAGCGTCGAAGAGTTCTGGGCGAACCTGGCGAACGGTGTGGAGTCGATCACCTTCTTCGATCGCGAGCAGCTAGACGGCTTTGAGCGCGAGACCGCCAGCCGGAACGAGAACTATGTTGCGGCGCGGCCGATCCTGAACGACGCAGACAAGTTCGATGCCGCTTTTTTCGGGATCTATCCGAAAGAGGCAGCGCACATGGATCCGCAGCACCGCGTCTTCCTTGAATGCGCGTGGGAAGTACTGGAGCGCGCCGGCTACGATCCGGCGCACACGACGCAATCGGTAGGCGTCTTCGCCGGCTGCAGCATGAACACTTACTTCATGCGCAACCTCGCCACCGGCCGCGAATTTCTTGAGGATTTCACCGGCTCCTATCAAGTCGGTAACTACGTGACCATGCTGGGCAACGATAAGGACTTTCTGCCCACGCGCGTTTCCTACAAGCTCAATCTGCGCGGGCCGAGCATGACAGTTCAGACGGCCTGCTCAACGTCGCTGGTGGCGGTCTGCCAGGCGGCGCAGAGCCTGCTGACAGGCGGCTGTGACATGGCTCTGGCCGGGGCTGTCTCGATTACTGTCCCGCAGCATCGCGGATATGTTCCGCAGGAAGGCGGGCTGGCCTCGCTGGACGGACACTGCCGGCCTTTCGATCGCGCTGCCAGCGGGACGGTCTTCGGATCGGGCTCGGCTGTAGTTCTGCTCAAGCGTCTGGAAGATGCAGTCGCGGACGGCGACCAAGTATTGGCGGTGATTCGCGGACTTGCATTGAACAACGATGGCTCGGTGAAGGTTGGATACACGGCGCCGAGCGTCGACGGCCAGGCGCAGGTGATTCAGCGGGCGCAGAAAATGGCCGGCGTCACGGCTGAGTCGATCAGCTACATCGAGGCGCACGGCACGGGCACGCCACTGGGTGATCCGATTGAAGTTGCTGGGCTGAACAAGGCGTTTCGGGCCTCGACTTCGGAGATGGGCTTCTGCTCACTGGGAACGGCCAAGGCGAATGTCGGCCATCTGGACGTCGCTGCGGGCGGAGTGGGACTGATCAAGACGGTTCTACAGATGCAGAATCGCGCGATTCCCGGCCTGCTGCATTTTGAGGAACCGAATCCGCATCTGGAGCTCGAGAATAGCCCGTTCTACTTCAGCCGCAACCTTGAGCCGTGGGAGTCGAACGGGACGCCGCTGCGCGCGGGCGTGAGCGCCTTCGGCGTGGGCGGGACGAATGCGCATTTGGTAGTCGAAGAGCCGCCGCAGCTTGGGTCCTCAGACGCTGGGCGCGAGCAACAGCTTCTCGTCTGGTCGGCGAAGACGCCCGCGGCATTGAGCGAGCTGACGCAATCGCTGGCGCGGAATTTTTCGGCGCATCCCGAGCAGAATCTCGCCGATGCCGCGTGGACGCTGCAGGTCGGGCGCAGCCGTCATCATCTGCGGCGTGCAGGCGTTGTTGGAACCGCGCAGGAAGCGGCTGAAGTATTAGGTGCGGCCGATGGTGCCGGGGTTCTGAAGCAGGACAAGCCCTTCGAGAATCCTTCGGTTGTCTTCTGCTTTCCGGGCCAGGGCGTGCAGTCGATCGGCATGGGCCGGCGACTTTATGATTCGGAGCCGGTCTTCCGGGAGGCGCTCGATCGCTGCAGTGAATTGCTTGAAACTCCGCTGGGAGTGCGGCTGGTCGACGTGATCTATCCGGCTGAGCCCGGGCCCGAGGCGCAGACGCTGCTCAACCAGACGCTGTACGCGCAGCCGGCCATCTTTGCCTTTGAATACGCGCTGGCCCAGTTGTGGATGTCGTGGGGGATCCGGCCGGTTGCCATGGTCGGCCATAGCGTTGGCGAGTACGTGGCTGCATGCGTGGCCGGCGTCTTTTCGCTCGAAGAGGCGCTGCGGCTTATCGGCGCGCGTTGCCGCCTGATGCAGGATCTGCCACGCGGATCGATGCTGGCCGTGCGTAAGGACGAAGCCACGGTCGCACAACTGATCGCAGATCGGCCCGATCTCGACCTTGCGGCTGTCAACAGTCCTCAACTCTGCGTTGTCTCTGGTCCCGATGCAGCCATCGACAGCTTCATTCAGAAGCTGGATGCCGAAAAGATTGTAAGTCGCCGGCTTGCGACATCGCATGCCTTCCACAGCCGCATGGTTGAGCCTGCGCTTGCGCCCTTCGCGGAAGTCGTGCGAACCATAGAGTTCGCCGAGCCTTCGACTCCCTACGCGTCGACGCTGACCGGCAACTGGGCCACACTCGCCGAGATTTCGAATCCGGAATACTGGACGAATCAGCTTCGGCGCACGGTGCGCTTTGCCGATGCGGTCCGCGAGATTCTCAAGACGCCCGAGCGCATCATGCTCGAGGTCGGCCCGGCGGAGACGCTGGTGCCGCTGATTCGCCAGATCGCCGGACCGGGAGCCGGAGCGCCTGCTGCACTTTCGTCGCTCGGGTCGACCCGCGATAACACGCCCGACGACAAGGCCGTGCTCAACGCGCTTGGGTCGCTCTGGACGCTGGGCGCGAATCCCGACTGGGCTGCGTTTCACGCCGGCTACCGGCGGCAACGGATTTTGCTGCCCACTTATCCTTTTGAACGCCACAGGCACTGGGTTGACGCGCCGGCGTCCAAAGCTGCGCAGCCACAGCTGGCCGCGGCCGCACCACCAACTATCCTCTCGTTCGATCAAATTCAGGCATCTGTGCCACCCGCTGAGGTTCCGACCATGGCAACACCTGCTTCTGCCGCCCCAAACGACACCATGCTGACCGAGCTGAAGGCTTTAATCACCGATCTGTCCGGCACTGAACTCGGCGACGCCGAGCCCGACGCGTCATTCCTCGAACTGGGCTTCGATTCGCTCTTTCTCACCCAGCTCACGCAGGGCATTCAGAGCAAATTCCGCGTCAAGCTGACATTCCGTCAGATTATGGAGAGCTATCCCACGCTCGAGTCGCTGGCAGCACACTTGGATTCGACCATCGCGCCAGGGCTGCGCGCTGCGCCTGCGCCCGCGCCAGCACCAGTGGCTCCGGTTCAAGCTGCTGCTCCGATCTTCGCCCCGGCTACGGTTGCTGCTCCCGTCGCATTTGCGACGATGCCAGTTGCACCGGCGGCTGCACCGGGATCGTATGAAGCGCTCTTTGCGGGACAGCTGCAGGCATTGACGAGCCTCTTCCAGCAACAGATGGCGTTGTTGCAAGGCCATGCGCCGGCAGCGATGCAAACTGTGCCTGCTTCAGTTACAAATTTACCAGCTCCTGCGAAGTATATAGCAACAGAAGTTACGAATACACCTGCACCAGCTCCGGTTCCGGCACCAGTCGCGACTCCGGCGCCTATTGCCGAGACAAAGCCGGCGAAACCGGCCTTCACGCCCTTCAAGCCGCTGCAGCGCGGTGAGACTGGCGGGTTGAATCCGGTGCAGGAGACTTATCTGAAGGGCCTCGTCGAGAGCTATACCGCGCGGACGCCGGGATCGAAGAAGTTTACTCAGGAGCACCGCGGTGTTTTCGCCGATGGCCGTGTAGTCTCCGGCTTCAACGCGCAGACGAAGGAGCTGGTGTATCCGCTGGTCGTCAACAAGGCGTCGGGCGCATATCTCTGGGACAACGATGGCAACCGCTACATCGATATTTTGAACGGCTATGGCGCGATACTTTACGGACATTCGCCGGACTTCATCGTTGAAGCAGTTCGCAAGCAGCTCGATCTTGGCTTCGCCATCGGACCGCAGACGGAGCTGTCTGGTATTTGCGCCGAGCTGGTCAGCGATCTGACCGGGATGCAGCGAGTGACTTTCTGCAATACCGGATCGGAAGCGGTGATGGGTGCGATGCGCCTGGCACGCACGGTCACAGGGCGCAACCTGGTGGTGCTGTTTACCGGCGACTACCACGGCAGCTTCGATGAAGTGCTGGTGAAGGCGGTCGGGAAGCAGCGGTCGATGCCGGTGGCTCCGGGCATTCCGCGCGAGAGCGTTGCGAATATTCTGGTACTCGATTACGGCACGCCGGAGAGCCTTGAGATTATCCGGCAGCGTGCAGATGAGATTGCAGCAGTACTGGTCGAGCCGGTGCAGAGCCGTCATCCTGAGCTGAGGCCCGTGGAGTTTCTGCGCGAGGTGCGCAAGATCACGGAGCGGAGCGGGTCGTGCCTGATCTTCGACGAAGTGGTGACCGGCTTCCGGACGCATTCCGGTGGCATGCAGGAGCTGTATGGCATCCGCGCCGATCTGGCGACGTATGGAAAAGTCGTTGCCGGTGGTCTGCCGGTTGGCGTGCTGGCGGGCAGCCCGGCGTATATGGATGCGCTCGACGGCGGGGCATGGCAATACGGCGATGATTCGTTCCCGCAGGTGGGTGTGACGTTCTATGCCGGTACTTTCATGCGCCATCCGCTGGCGCTGGCGGCGGTTCGCGCCAGTCTCGAACACATCAAGGAGTCGGGACCTGCGCTGCAGACGGACCTCGCCAAGAAGACCAACTCTCTGGTGGCGGATCTGAATGCGATGTTCCGCGACTTCTCGTATCACACGACGATTGAGACCTTCTCGTCGTGGTTCTACATGAGTGCGCCGACGGAGCCGAAGCTGGCTCGGCTGCTCTACTACCACCTGCGCGAGAAGGGCATTCATATACAGGAGGGCTTCCCGTGCTTCCTGACCACGGCGCACACCGATGCGGATCTTGATTTTGTGCGCGAGGCATTTCGGTCGAGCCTGAAGCAGATGCAGGCCGGGCAGGCAATTGGGCATGGCGAGACGCCGGCCGTTGTCGACGTGCCTCCTGCCAAAGAAGAGCCGGCGGTTGTGGCTGGTGTAGCGCCCGCGCCGGTGGAGCGGGATATCCAGATCACCGAGCCGCAGCGCGAGATTCTTTTCGGCACTCAGCTTGGCGATGAAGCCAATTGCTCGTTCAATGAAGGCACCGCGCTGCGTCTCAAGGGTGAGCTGAATGAAGCGGCGTTTGCCCGCAGCCTTGAGCAGCTTGTTGCCCGGCATGAGGCGTTGCGTGCGGTCGTGCGGGAAGACGGCGAGACGGTGCACATCTCGGCGGAGATTCAGCTGCCGCTGGGGCGTGAAGACCTGAGTGGGCTATCGCCCGAAACACGCGACGCGAGGCTCAAGGACCTAGCTGCCGAGCAGGCGTCGACGCCCTTTGATCTGCAGCATGGGCCGCTGTTCCGCATGGGCCTGGTTCGCCTGTCGGCTGCCGAGCATGTACTGATCTTCAGCGCGCATCACATCATCTTTGATGGATGGTCGACGAACGTCCTCTATTCCGAGCTTGGCGAGCTTTACAACGCTGCTGTCTCCGGCCGCACCGCTTCGCTGGCTGCGCCTCTCAGCTTCAGTCAGTATGCGGCGGACGAGAACGCGCGCCACAAGTCGGAGGAAAATAGCGAGGTCGAGGCCTACTGGCTGAACGAGTTCAAGACCACGCCTTCGGTGCTGCAGCTGCCGACCGACCGGCCTCGTCCCGCGATGCGCGGCAATGCAGGCGCGACCAAGCGCTTCGTCTTCCCGGCGGAATTTCTCAAGGCGGTGAAAAAGGCGGGCGCGAAGCAGGGGAGCACACTCTTTGCGACGCTGCTCGGCGGCTTCGCACAGCTTATTCATCGGCTTTCACAGCAGGACGATGTGGTCATTGGCATCCCGATGGCCGGGCAGTCGCTGCTCGAGAACGGCGGCACGCTGGTGGGCCACTGCGTCAACTTCCTGCCTATCCGCAGCCGTTTCGATGCGGCTCAGTCGCTGGCCGACTCGTTCAAGCAGGCACGCAAGAAGCTGCTCGACGCGCAGGATCACCAGAACTACACCTACGGAACGCTGCTGCGTAAATTGAAGATCCAGCGCGATTCGTCGCGGCTGCCGCTGGTCGAGGTGCAATTTAACGTGGAGACGGTGGGCGCGGGCCTCAAGTTCGACGGCCTCGCAGTGGATCTTGCCGCCAACGGCAAGACTCACGTCAACATGGACCTGTTCTTCAACTTCATCGATCGCGGCAACGAGCTGTGGCTGGACTGCGATTACAACACCGGACTTTTCGACGAAGCAACCATCGAGCGCTGGTGCGGCCACCTGCAGGCGATCCTGCAAGCATTTGTCGATGACGCCGCACAGACCTCCGGCCAGGTATCGGTGCTCACCGCCGCTCAGAGACAGCAGCTGCTTATCGACTGGAACCACACCGCGACCGACTATCCGCGGACGAGTTCCATCCATCGCATTTTCGAAGAGCAGGCCCGTCGCACTCCAGACGCAATCGCACTGACCGCCGGGGATCAGTCGCTGACGTACTCCGAGCTGAACGAGAAGGCAAACCAGCTGGCGCGCTTCCTCGAAAGCGGCGGGGTCAAGCCCGGTGCGCGGGTTGCGCTGTGCCTCGATCGCTCGCTCGAAGTCGTCGCCGGTCTGCTGGCGATTCTGAAGGCGGGTGCCGCGTATGTTCCGGTCGACGCCAGTTATCCGGCGTCGCGCCTTACCTTCCTGATTGAAGACTCACAGGCGCAGGCGCTGCTGACCGACCGCACCCTTGCCGCCAAGCTGCCGAAGCTGGCAACGAACGTCATCTGTCTCGACTCCGACTGGCCAACGATTGCGCTCGAATCAGGCGCTAATCTCGCGCACAATGGGGGCGCCGAAGACCTGGCATACGTGATGTACACGTCAGGCTCGACCGGAAATCCCAAGGGTGTGCTCGTACCGCATCGGGCTGTGGTCCGGTTGGTGAAGAACAACTCGTTCGCCAGCTTCTCGGCTGATGAGGTCTTCCTGCAACTGGCTCCGCTGTCGTTCGATGCAGCGACGTTCGAGATCTGGGGCGCGCTGCTCAATGGAGGGCGACTGGTTCTTGCTCCCGCCGGCCGGGTGACGCCGGAAGACATCGGCACGATTGTTCAGAAGCACAACATCACGACCATGTGGCTGACTGCAGCGCTCTTCCATCTGATGGTCACCAACCATCTCGAGAGCCTGCGTTCTCTCCGCCAGCTACTGGCGGGCGGCGATGTGCTCTCCGTTACGCACGTGCGCCGGGTGCTTGAAGAACTGCCGCACCTGCGGCTGATCAATGGCTATGGGCCGACGGAGAATACGACCTTCACCTGCTGCCACACGATTACTCTCGAAAGCCTGACTTCGGGAACGGTTCCGATTGGCCGCCCGATCTCAAACACCCGCATATATATTGTCGATGCGGCGATGCAGCCGGTTCCGGTGGGAGTGATCGGCGAGCTGTTTGCCGCCGGTGATGGAGTTTCGCTGGGCTACCTGAATGCTCCCGAGCTGACGGCTGAGAAGTTTCTGAGCCACACCTTCGCGCCAGGTCTTAGCGAACGGCTTTACCGCACCGGCGATCTGGCCCGGTATCGCACCGACGGCACTGTTGAATTTCTGGGGCGCGCCGATACACAGGTCAAGGTTCGCGGTTACCGCATCGAGCTGGCGGAGATTGAATACGCGCTGGAGCGGTCGCCGCTGGTCAAGTCCGCCGTCGCCTGTGTGCGTACGGATTGGGTGACAGAAAATGACACGCCCGGAGACAAAAGGCTCGCGGCATACGTCATTCCCGAAAGGGCGGGAGACACTGCTGGCCTGATCACCGAGCTTCGCGCATATCTGAAGAGCCAGCTGCCCGAGTACATGCAGCCGGCGGCGATCATGACGGTCGACAGCTTTCCGCGCACGGTAAACGGCAAGGTAGACCGCCGCGCTCTGCCTGCACCACAGCCGGAGCAGCTGATGCGCGAACGGGCTATTGTCTACCCGCGCAATCCGCTGGAAGAAAAGCTTGCAAAGATATGGAGCGATGTTCTAAATCTTAAAGAAGTTAGTGTCGAAGATAGTATCTTCGAGTTAGGCGGCGATTCGTTGATGATCTTCCGCATCAACACGATCGCCAACCAGGCTGGTATCAAAATATCTGCCCGGGACATTTTTCAATACAAGACGATCGCGGCGATTTGCGCGCAGGTTCAGGAGAACCGTGACGACAAAGCTGCCGAGTTGATCGGAACAACGATCCAGCCGGTTCCCCGCTCGCTGCATCGCAGACCGCGTACGGTGTTGCAATAGCACCAACGATCAATTGCAACTAAGTCGGTGTGACCGCAGCATGATTCTGGCGTCCTATGGTTCGTTCTGATTCTGTTAGTACGATGCAAAAAGTGAAGTCTGACGATTCTGTGGCCGAGGATGCCGTGGGGGCGGATTCGTCGCTGGACGGGGGCGTTTACGTCTTTCCGGCCGGCCTTGAGCAGAGCCGCTACTGGCTGCTCGACCAGCTTGCCGGTGCGTCGACTGCCTCGAACATGGCCGTCGCCTTCCGCCTTGAGGGTCCGGCGCGGGATGAGCTCGCTGAGGCTTCCGTGCGCGCGCTGGTGCTGCGCCATGAAGCGCTGCGGACTACGTTCCAGATGGTAGACGGAAGTCTCTCGCAGATTATCTCCGAAGAGCCGGCTTACAGCTTTGCGGTTTCGGACCTGCGCAATCTCGAGATTTCCGAACGCAACAAACGCGCCGAAGAACTGATTCACGATCACAGCCGAATCCAGCTCGATCTGGCCAACGGGCCGGCGTTGTTCGTACACCTGATTCACGTAACAGATCGGGAGCATTTCCTGGCCTTCACGGTGCATCACATTGCCTGTGACGGCTGGTCGAACGGAATTCTCATTCGCGACTTTGCCGATTTCTATGCAGCAGCGGCAGAAGAACGTGAGCCTTCGCTGCCGGAACTTCCGTTTCAGTTCGCCGATTTCACGGTATGGCAGCAGGAATGGCTGGAGAGCGACGCAGCGCGGGCAGCGCTGGCCTTCTGGAAGGAGCATATCCAGCGGGAGATGCCGGCGGTCGCGTTGCCGACCGATTCTCCGCGTACAGCGCAGAAGAGCGCTCCCGGTGACATTGAGGGCCGGCTGCTGTCGCTGGAGCTCACCGCGCGACTCAAGAATTATTGCCGGCGGCATGACGCCACCATGCACCAGGTGCTGCTGGCGGCTTTCGAAGGACTCATTTCCCGTTACACGGGCCAGAGCGAGTTCCTGCTGGGCTCGACGATCGCCAACCGCACCCAGCCGGGAATGGAAAACGTCGTGGGACGCTTTGCCCATCCGCAGGTAATTCTGGGCGACGTGCGCGGCAATCCCACCTATCGCGAGCTTCTAGGCCGGGTGATCGACTGGAGCGCAAAGTCCTATGCGCATCAGGATCTGCCGTTCTCGCGGCTCACGGAAGAGTTCCAGATCGATCAGGCGGGCGCAACTTCGCAGTTTCTGCAGGTCTATTTTGTCTATCAGAAGGCATTCATGCAGCCGCAGGCGGCCGGCGAGCTGCGCATCATTCCGCGTCCTTCGGTGAGCGGCGGGGTCAATTTCGACATGCTGGTCAGCATTGTCGAGCGTAATGAAGGCCCTCGGCTGCAGATCGAGTACAACACGATCCTGTTCGAGCGAGCACGTGTATTGCGGCTTCTCGATCAATACACCCGCATTCTCGAAGCGGTGATGGATGACGATGCGCTGCGTGTTTCCGATCTGCCACTGCTCTCAAAAGAGGAGCAAGCAGTCTTAAACACCGCGAGCGGCAAGCTCAGCCTGAAGACCTCCGCGAGTGCCGAAGGCAACCTTGCTTCGCTTACAGAGATATTCGATCGCCACGCCGACGCTCTGGGCAACGCCCCAGCCCTGGTCTTAAGCGAATCGCAGATCAGCTGGAACGGTCTTCGCAAGCGCAGCAACAGCTTCGCTCAAGCGATGGAGAGCCGGGGTCTGCTTCCGGGCCAGACCGTGGCGCTGCGCCTGCTGCCGGATGTCGATTCAGTGGCTGCCGCAATTGCCGCTTTGCGCATCGGCGCCGTGGTTCTGCCGGTGCCCGCGAGCGTCAGCTCCGCCGAGTGGCAGGATATCCGTACTCAGTTAAACCCTGCGTTGTGCCTGGCGGAACGCCGCTTCGCCGAGAAGTTCTCTTCGGTAACCGCGTATGAGGAACTGGAAAGCGATCCTGCGGCAGACCGTCCGAGTAACCATCCGCCGGCTCCACAAGATGCCGCGTGGCTGGGCGTACAGATAAGTAACGATAATCGCTACGAATTCACGCCTGTCTCTCACACTGCTACGTTGACAAGCTCGCGCGGAGCTGCGCAGGCGCTTGGAATCGAGTCGGGCGACCGCATATTCGTTTCACCGGCGGCCAATTCCTCGCCGCTTTCGGCGACTGACGCATGGACCGACCTGTTTCTGCCACTGCTTTCCGGAGCGACCATTGTCTATCCGGGCAGCTCGAAGACAGAACAGCTCAACGCGATTTTCGATCGTGAGCAGGTCTCCTTTGCATTCGGCACTCCTGCGGAATGGTCTCATCTTCTCGATAGCTGGCCCGGCGATCGCAGGATAAACCTGGTCTCTCGCGGATCGCGCCTGTTTCAGTCAGTCGCTGCCAAGCTTGCAAGGTCCCGCTGTCGCGCATGGTCGCTGGTGTCATCTGCCAACACGGCGGGCCCGGCAGGTGTGGCGCGGCTCGACGCGTCGGCGCAGGCCCGGCACTGGCCAATTGCACCACTGCCCGACGAGGCTTTGCGCGTTCTCGACGAAGCGGGCAATCCGGCTCCGTTTGCAGTTCCGGGCGAGCTCGTTCTTCATCGTGGTTCTGATCAGCTGCGCACAGGGTATGCCGCAACTTACTCCCCTGATCGCGGATTCGAAGTGCTGGATCAGCTTGACCGCACGGTCAGTCTTCACGGACACCGCGTCCGGCTCTACGAACTGGAAGATCTGCTTCTTCAGGAACCATCTGTTGCCGACGCCGAGGCCGCCATTCGTCCAGACATAAGCGGCACGCCCGTGCTGGTCTCCTATGTTGCCGGCCGAAGTGGAGAGCATCCTTCGATGGCGGCGATCCGCGCGCATATCAAGTCTGTCGCTCCGCAGCATCTCGCGTCGGCAGAGATTGTGCCCGTCGTGTCGATTCCGCGGCGGCTGGACGGGACAGCGGATGTCGAGGTTCTCCCCATACCCGGATCTTCGCCCCAGGTTTCGGTTGAAGACAGCGGATTTGTTCCGCCGCGCGATGAGCTTGAGACTACGCTGGTTTCGATCTGGGAGTCGGTACTGGGCGTTCACGGCGTCGGCATTCGCACCAACTTCTTCACTCTTGGCGGCTATTCGCTGATGATCGTACGGCTGTTTGCGAATATCAACCGCTCGCTCAACTTGTCGCTCCCCATCACCACGATATTCAACGCGCCCACGATTGAGCAGCTGGCGGATATCATCCGCGGCCGCACGCTTTACTCGCCTCTCGTTCCGGTGCAGCCCAAGGGCTCGAAGCCGCCCTTCTTCCTCATCCACTCGTATCTGCTGTACGGCGGCCTGCCGGCAGTACTGGGAGACGACCGGCCTTTCTATGGCCTACGCGAGCTCAACGAGTCGATGGGAATGGAAGAGCGCGTGGCGTTGTATGCGAAGGAGATCCGTTCGGCGCAGGCCCAGGGGCCGTATTACATCGGCGGATGGTGCGCAGCCGGCCCGCTGGCTGTGGAGACTGCGCGGCAGATCATGGAAGCCGGAGAGGAAGTGGCGATGGTGGTCCTCTTCGACTCCTGGCGTCCCGGGTACGCTGCAGAACTGGCGGTCCAGCAGAGGCATATGCCGGAGATGACACTGCGGGCACGGCTGGACAGGAAGATGCGTTTCCACCGCGGTAAGCTTCAGCCGCTGTCGCCGCGTGGACGGGCAAGATATGCATGGAACGCGATCAAGCAGAAGGTCTCGTCCACACGCGGCAAACTGTATTTAAAGCACTGGGCATTTGCGCAACGGCTCTTTCAGTCGCTCGGACTGCCGTTGCCGCATTTCATGCACAACGTGAGCCTGCAGACCTTTGAGTCGATCCGCACATACAGCGGCAAGTCTTTTCCGGGTCGTATCACACTCATCCGCGCAACAGACGCTATCTACATTCCGGGAGCCGAGCCGGCGTGCGGCTGGGGAGCGATGGCTTTCAAGGGCGTCGATGTTCAGTGGGCTCCTGGGAATCATGAGACGATGTTCGTCGAGCCGAATCTGCGCGTGGTAGGCGATATTCTTCGCCGCAGCCTGGAGACGCATCAGCCTGCCGACGCCTGAGTCTCATCGTCATGGGTGACCCTCCTATTGCGGACCCACAACCCGTCTGCCGCCTCGGAGCTAACGAAGTCCACATCTGGAGGCTGGAGCCAGAGCCTCTGGTGGATCTCTCAGGTTATTCCGCTCTGCTCAGCAGCGACGAGCAGCAGCGCGCCGCGCGCTTCCGTTTCCCGTATCTCACCCGTAACTTCATTGTCGACCACGGCAGGATGAGGCTGCTGCTCAGCGCTTACACCGGAGTCGCGCCTCGGGATCTTGCATTCACCTTGAACGAATTCGGCAAACCGGAGTTGGCGAATAACCCCGCGTCCCTGCGCTTCAATCTTTCCCATACAAATGAGCTGAGCCTGCTGGCGCTCTGTCCTGATTCGCCAGTCGGCATCGATGTCGAAGCTGTGCGGCCGATGGATGATTGGCGTGACATCGCGCAGTCGCATTTTTCGCAAAGCGAGATTTCGGCGCTGCAGGGAACGGCGGAGTCTGATCAACAGAACGCCTTCTTCCGATGCTGGACGCGCAAGGAGGCTTTCATCAAGGCTCACGGGCGCGGACTCTCGATACCTCTTGACTCCTTTGCGGTGAGCCTCGCCCGGGAAGAAACGCCGGCGCTTCTCGAATGCAAATGGGATCCGGAGGAGACGAAGCGCTGGCAGTTCGTGTCGCTTGACCTCGGAGCGCGGTTCGCCGGAGCGCTTGCTGTCAGGGGAAAAGACCGGACGGTTCGCCACTTCGACTGGATCGCGGATCGAGCTCTCGTCTCGGCGCCCACTTAGTGCGATTCGTTGGAGAGAACCGCGACGCCATCGGGCGGGAGGAAGATTTTTTCTGCGACCACCTGCACTCCATCCGGCGATGCAAGCACGACGGGCAGGAGGTCAGGATTGGGGAGTTCGACCGGATGATCGCCGAGGTTGCAGAGAACTCTCATTGAGCCGTGTTCTCCCTTGCGGTCTACAGTGAGCCAGTGGCGGTCTTCGTCGAAGACAACGGTAATGTTGCGGAGATCGCCGTCGTTGAGCGACGGCGAGTGACGGCGCAGGCGGATGAGCTGGCGATACCACTCGAGCATTTCTGCATGGCGGCCGTCGCCGATTTCATCCCAGTTAAGCTTTGAGCGGCGGAAGGTCTCGGGGTCTTCTGGATCCGGAATGCTTCCGGGATTCCAGCCAAAGGCGGCAAATTCGCGGCGGCGACCTTCGGAAACTGACTTCGCCATTTTGGGATCGTCGTGATCGGCGAAGTACTGGAAGGGCGTCGAGGCGGCGAATTCTTCTCCCTGAAAGAGCATGGGGACAAAGGGCGCGGTGAAGACGAGAGCTGCAGCAAGCCGGGCGCGCTGCATGCCGACAATGTGTTCGACACGGTCGCCGATGGCGCGGTTGCCGACCTGGTCGTGGTTCTGGATATAGCCGAGGAAGCGGTGCGCAGAGAGTCCTTCAACCGGACGGCCATGGTGGCGCCGGCGATAGAGGGAGTACGCACCGTCGTAGACGAAGACCTGGGTGAGGGACTTGGCCAGCTGCTCGAGGGTGCCGAAGTCCTGGTAGTAGCCCTTACCCGGCTCGGAGTGGAGGACAGTAAAGAGAGCATGGTGGAAGTCGTCACTCCACTGCGCGTCGAGGCCGTAGCCATGAGCCTCGCGCGAAGTGACGACACGGGGATCGTTGAGATCGCTCTCGGCGATGAGGACCAGCGAGCGGCCAAGATCGGCGGAGAGAGTCTCGGTTTCGGCGGAGAGCTGCTCGAGAAAGTGAACGGCGGAACGATCGACAATCTCGGTGATGGCATCGAGGCGCAGGCCATCGATGTGGTAGTCGCGCATCCACATCAGGGCGTTATCGCAGAAGAATCGGCGCACCTCATCGCTGCCCGGGCCTTCGAAGTTGACGGCGTCGCCCCATGGGGTGCGATGCCTGCTGGTGACATAGGGTCCGAACTTGCCGGTGTAATTGCCTACGGGGCCGAAATGGTTGTAAACCACGTCGAGCAATACGGCCAGACCACGCTCATGGGCGGCATCGACAAAGCGCTTGAGCCCATCCGGACCGCCGTAAGCATGGGTCACAGCAAAAAGTGAAACGCCATCGTAGCCCCATCCATGCTCGCCGGGGCATTCAGCAACCGGCATCAGCTCGACGTGGGTGATGCCCAGTTCGACGAGGTAGGCGAGGCGAGCGATTGCAGCGTCGAAGGTGCCGTCAGTAGTGAAGGTCCCGATATGCAGTTCGTAGATGATTGCCGACGAAAGCGGACAGGACTGAAATCTCGCGTCGTTCCACGAAAAAGCTGCCTGATTGTAGATGCGCGAGGGGCCATGAACTCCGTGAGGCTGCCAGAGGCTGCGCGGATCAGGGTAGGGAGTTGGATCGTCGTCGAGAACGAAGGCGTAATCGTCGCCCGGCTCGGCCGCCTCGACGGAGACTTTCCACCACCCTTTAGAATCGGGGCCGGCCATGGGGTAGGTGGCAGCGCCGACCTTTACAGAAGCCCGCTTGACTCGTGGAGCCCAAAGAGTGAACTCATGCATTGGCATCCGTCTCCCGGGTGAGCAGCGCGACGGGAAAATGGCGCAGCAGGTGTTCGATTTCGATACTGCCACCGGTTAGACTTTCCCGCGTCAGCAGGTTTTCCCACCGGCCCTCGGGCAGGGTGAGGCGGGTTCTTCTCCAGGCGCCGTCGAGCCTGATGATCAGCCTGGGAACGACGGCGATGACGGAATCGCCGCGCATGCATGCGATGACATGTTCAGCCTTCGAACCTTCAGCCATCAGCGGCCGGTAGCCAGCTTCGGCGCCGAACCATTCGGGGTGCTCGCGGCGAAGATGAAGAGCGTGATAAATGGTCCACATCTTGGCCAGACCCTCATCGGCGCGGCGCATGATCGGGGTGGCAACGTCATCCCCGGAGAGCTGCTGCAATTCCTCCAGGGATCTGCTGCGTAGTTCGTAGTCAACAGGACGCCGGTTATCGGGATCGACGAGGCTGAGATCCAGGAGTTCGCCTCCCTGGTAGAGATCGGGAACGCCGGGCGCGACGCACTTAAGCAGAGTCTGGGCGAGGGAGTTGACGCGGCCGGCTTCTGCGATGCGGGCAACAAACTCCTCAAGCTTCTGGATGAAGGGCTCATGCGAGAGAGTTTTTTCAACGAAGCTGTTCAGGGCGTCTTCAAATTCATTGTTGTTCGCGACCCATGAGGTTTGCTGCTTGGCTTCGCGCACCGCTTTGAGCATGTAGGCCTGCGCGCGGTCGAGAGGAAGCGGCCATGCGCCGATCAGGGTCTGGTAATAGAAGTACTCGGTGTTGCGATCCGGATATTCGACGCCCGATGGGGACTTGGCGCGGAATTCGCTGTTGAGACGAGACCAGCGCTGGATTGCGGAGCGGAAACGTCCCGGCAGCTCCGAGAGAACGGCAAGACGGGCGCGCACGTCGTCGCTTCGCTTGGTGTCGTGCGTGGAGAGAGTGGTCATCGTCAGCGGGCGCGTTGCCTGCATCTTCTCGCAATAGGAATGAAAGTCGGCGACAGAAATTCCATCGCGGCCGGGATCGCTGCCCACTTCATTCAAGCCAACCAGGCGATTGAAACAGTAGAAGGCTGTGTCTTCGACACCCTTGGCCATCACGGGTCCGGTGAATTGCTGGAAGAGCAGGAGAAACTCCGTCTCTTGCTTCCCGGTTACAACCATCGTGAGCACATCGCGCAGGAAGTCGAAGAGACCTCCGTCGATGTCTTGCCGGTGCTGTTTCGCGCATTCAGCAGCTTCGGCGATGCGGGCTCTATCTTCTTCGGTGATCTCATTGCGCGAGGGAACAACGTAAGTACGGTAGATGCGGAAGCACGCGGCCATCTCCCGAATGGCACGACGGACTTCCGCGCGGGTGTAGTCACGCTGGTTGCGGTTGGCCTCGCAGATCTCAACAAATAACGATGTAAGGCGGTTGACGTCGCTGCCGAGCGCCTCCTGGGTGACGGCAATTTTCTTATCGTGCGCGACCGTCTCAAAATCGCCGGGCTCCCCGGTGAAATCGACATAGATGCTGCGCAGCTCCGCAACGCCTTCGCGGTGAACAAGGACGCCGTTGACGGTGTTAAGAAAGTCGTAGCCGCTGGTGCCTTCGATGGGCCACTCTTCGCGGAGAAATTCTCCCGGCTCAAGAATCTTCTCGCCGACAAGCCATGCTTCCGGCGCTTGTTCGCGCAGGCGACGAAAGTACTCCAAAGGATCGCGCAGGCCGTCCGGGTGGTCGATGCGGACCCCATCGAGCACGCCGCGGCCCAGCCAGTCCAAAACCAAGGCGTGGGTTTCCTCAAAGACATGCTCGCGCTCGACGCGCAGACCTATGAGCGTGTTCACGTCGAAAAATCGCCGATAGCCAAGTTGCTGATCGGCAGCTTTCCAATATGCAAGGCGATAGTTCTGCTGGTTGAGAAAGTCGTCAAGAGCGTCGAGATTCGCGTTCAACTCGGCTACAGCACGGTCGATCATCTCGGCCACTTTTGGTTCTTCAGCACACAAGCGCTCAAGCAGGCCAAGGAGCACAAACTTGTCGCGGTCGCGCGCAAGGATCGTTCTGCGATCGACATATTCAGGAGACGGCAGACGGCCAAACGAGGCGGCGAGAAAATTCAACGTGTCCGATTTTGCGTAATCGGCTGCGCGATGCAGGATGACGGGGAGGGAGACAGGGGCAACAGGAAATGTCTGACCCGCTGCTTCGACCTGAAAGCGGATACCGCTGCGGGAGACCTTGATAGTTCCATCCTGAAGGACGCGGCCATACTGATCGGCGAGGACAGGCACCAGAACCTTGTCGCGCAGCCGCTCTTCCTGCGGTCGCCAGTCGATGTCGAAGTAGGAGGCGTAGCGGCTAAGCGGACCATTCTCGAGCACGTCCCACCAGTAGCGATTCTCCTTGCCAAGGGACATGTGGTTAGGCACGATGTCGAGGACTTGCCCCAAGCCTGCCTCCGCGAGCCGCGCACCAAAGCGTTCGTGCGCCGACGCACCGCCAAGTTCCTCGTTAACGCGTTGCGGGTCGACGACGTCATAGCCGTGCGTGCTGCCAGGCGAGGCCTGCAGATAAGGCGAGCAGTAGACGTGAGAAATGCCGAGCTTGTGCAGGTAGCCGACGATGGCAGATGCGTCATCGAAGGTGAACTCCTTGTGGAGCTGCAACCGGTATGTAGCAGTAGGAATCCGTCGAGTCATCGTTCGAACCCAGCGTAAAACAGAGCCGCGTCAGCGGGGATGCTAAAAAGGGCAGTAGCCTGTTAGAGGACGAACGGCTTGCCGAGGTTGCAAATCCGGATTAGAACAGCACGGTGTGGCGTGACCATCATAGTGTGAAGATGGTGAAAGGATGGGGCTCGCCGCGTTTGCGCAGGACAGGAAGCGCCACATTACAGACGCGGACACCAGACGGAGATTCCGCAGAAAAAGAACCGTGATGAGCGTGGCCGTGAAGGGCGAGCGTCGGATTATGCCGGGCGAGCGCACGTTCCAGCCGTGAGCTGCCAAGAAAAGGAAAGATCGGCTCTGGTTCACCGACCACCGTCTCCCTGATGGGAGCGTAATGTGTGATGGCGATTTTGACGGGTGTTTTTAGCTGAGCCAGTCCGTAGTCAAGTTTGACGGCTTCTCGCTCTGCAATTTCGACAAAGGTCTTGATCCCGCCTTCACCGAAAGGCATCAACTCGTATGGGGTAAAGCCACCGCAAAATCCCTTCGTGCCAGCAAAGCCGACGCCGTCGACTTCAAAGCAGTGGCCGTCGAGCAAGTGAATACCGGCCAGCCGTACCATGCCGGCGAGTTCATCCTGATGCCCGCTTTCATGATCATGATTTCCGAGCACCGCAATGATAGGGATCCTGACGTGCTCAAGCACGGCAAGACAGGCCTGCATCTCGTCGGGAAGACCGTGATTGGTGAGGTCCCCGGCGACGACGAGTGCGTCCGCGAGCTCGTTCACGGCGAGAAACCGGCGGATATTCTCCTGCCGATCATCGTCTCTGAAGTGGACGTCAGCCACCGCGGCAACTCTCATTTCCGCTTTCCCTTCGTGGATTCGGCGGCCTCGAGAAGAAACGGGTGACGCTCGCGATATTCGGTGTAAAGATCGTGCTCTCCCCATTCTGCGACGTCAATCGCAAACATGTTGGGATCGATCAGGGTGCCGCGGAAAAGCTGGTCAGAGCGCGGGTGGCGCAGGTTGTCCTGCAGGCGGTAAAGCAGTCCGTTCCAGATGGATGCCGGAACAAGGGCAGTGTGAGCGGGATACGCATAGCTAAAGAAAAGAAGGCTCCATAGCAGCATTTCCCAGTGGGGCTCGATGAGCTGCTGCACGCGCGCCCAGTCCAGCCGGGCGCCGCAGGCGCGAATCAGGTGAGCAACATCCGCACCGTCGAAGCGTTCTCGGCGACAGATGAATATTTTGGAGGCAATCATCTCTTCGACGTTGAGGACGCGGCACGGCCGGCCGAGCACTTCATGAGGTATAGCGCGTTCGATCCAGCTCGCGTCAATGATGAGCAACGCATTGCCGAGGGCCGTGATCAGATCGACGAAGTGATCTCCACGGAAGGCCTTCGCCAGCCAGACAGGGTCTTCGATGTGGGTCTCGAATCCCGCGTCCTGGAGCCGGCGGAGCGCCGCGGGAACCGACTTTGCCTCCAGGACAATGTCCAGATCCTTGGTCGCGCGCCATATGCCGGTATGCATGTGAAGGGCATAGGCTCCGGCTATTGCATAGGGAATCCCGGCTTCGGTGAGTGAATCGAGAACACCGCGATAACACTCGAGCGCCGCGGGGATGAGTGGTGGCGGCGTGGACGAGCTGACCGGAAGTGGCGAGTCGCCGGAAGGCATACGATCTTGAGACGCCGCCAGCATGCCGGTTCGTCGCCTGTTATCCGGCTTATTTTCCGATGCAGAAGGTGGCGAAGATGCGGTTTAGGATGTCGTCGGCGGTGGTTTCGCCGGTGAGGCTGTCCAGTTGGCGCAGCGAGGCGTAGAGATCGAGGAGCAGCATCTCGTGCGGGATCTTCGCACCCACTGCAGTCTTCGCCGCGGTGAGTGATGCAAGAGCAGCCGTGACTGCTTCGTGATGGCGGAGATTGGTCAGCATGCCGCTTTCCGCTTCGGAGGCCGGGCTTCGCACCATCTCGAGCAATGCGCTGCGCAGCTCGGCGATCCCCTGTCCGGTAAGGGCGGAGGTGAAGACAGAAGAAAGTCCATCTGTCGGGCTCTCTTCTTCTGCAACGTTTACCAGGCCTGAGTCTCGGGAGTTGAGATCGCTCTTGTTGCGAGCGATCAGGGCGCGGCGTCCGGAGAGAGTGTGGATCAGGGCGGATTCGTCTTCGCGCATTGGAATTCCGGCTTCGAGCACGACAAGAACAAGGTCCGCATCGGCGAGCGCTTCGCGGGATTTGCGGATTCCGATGAACTCGGCCTCGTCGGTAGCCTCGCGAAGGCCGGCGGTGTCGACGAGTTCGACAGGGATGCCTCCGAGAGAGACGCGCTCGGTGACGAGATCGCGGGTGGTTCCGGGAGTGGCCGTGACGATGGCACGCTCCCGCTCGACGAGGCGATTGAAGAGCGATGACTTGCCAACGTTGGGTCGTCCGACAATGGCAAGAGTCAGGCCGGAGTGCACGAGGCGTCCATGTTCGAAGGAGCGGGCGAGTTTTTCAAGGTCGGCGGCAATTGTATCGATGCGAGTTACGATTTCGGAATCCGGTGTGACGTCGACGTCATCTTCGGCAAAGTCGATGCCGGCTTCGAGCAGCGAGATCAGCTCGACGAGCATTTGCTTTGCCGGCTGGATGCGGCGAGAGAGTGCGCCGCCCATCTGCTCGGCGGCGATACGTGCCTGATAGAGCGTCTGCGATTCGATCAGGTCGCGCACAGCTTCGGCCTGGGTGAGGTCGATGCGGCCAGAGAGAAATGCGCGCTCGGTGAATTCGCCGGGACGCGCGAGGCGAGCACCGCGCTGCAGGGCGAGCCGCATCAGTAATTCAAGGATGACCGGCGAACCGTGGGCGGCGATTTCAACGAGGTCCTCGCCGGTATAGGAGTTCGGACGCGCGAACCAGGTGACGATGGCCTCGTCGAGCTTGTGTTGCGTTTCGGGATCGTGGATCTCAGCGAAGAGGGCGCGGGCGTGGGTGAGGGGATTGCGAAGAGTGAGCAGGGCGTTGGCGATCTCGAGCGCGTGCGGTCCGGAGAGGCGCACGATGCCGATGCCTCCGCGGCCGGGCGGCGTGGAGATGGCAGCGATGGTCTCGTTGGCGACCGATTCCTGCTCGGCGAGTTGGGGATGGGGTTGCATTTCGCAGGGCTCAGGGCTCAGGGCTCAGGGCTCAGGGCTCAGGGCTCAGGGCTCAGGGCTCAGGGCTCAGGATGAAGCTAACGGGCGAATGCGCGCCAGGCAAGGGGACAAGGTGTTTGCAAATGTTCTGCGAACTTAGCGCCGGCCCCGGCCGCCACCGCCACCGCCAAACGGACGGCGTGCTGGCGCGACAATCTTGCTCGTGTCATAGCCCTTGGGATGTGCGACGACGAAACGATTGAGGCCCTCGCCGGTGGAAGAGGTGGCAAGGTCGTCATACGTGCGGAAGGCAAGATGCAGCATGCGACGCTCGCGGGAACTCATCGGGGCAAAGCTGAAAGGCTGACCGGTGCGCCGGACTTTTTCGGCGGCGGTCTCAGCGGCGAGTTTCAACTCCCGGGCGCGCATGGCCTTGAAGTTGTTCGCGTCGAAGGAAACCTTGTCGTGCTCTTCGTTTTCGAGGCGAATCATTTTTGCGGCAACGTGCTCGAGGGCGCGCAGCAATTCACCGCCGCGTTGCGTCAGCAGGCCTGAATCAGGACCAGCCAACTCCACGTAGATCTCGCGCGCTTCAAGTTGATCGGGATCGGCCGCGCCCGCACCTGCGGTTATCCGGTACTTGAGGCGAAGCCTTCCGGGAGCGGTGAGAGTTTTAAGAAGATCAGCGATGCGTTGCGCGGCTGCTGAGTAATCCTCGATGGGCATCGCCTTTTAGTATCTCATTCCCGGTCTAATTCGTCAGTGATAACGACTAAGTGAACAGGCGCCTGGGAAACCCGGACGCCAAATTGTAGTTAGAGGAACTTACTATCTTCGTGCGTTAATCACTTTACCACTGCGCCTGGCCGCGCGTTTGGCGGCAATCTCGCGCATCTCGCGACCCATCTCAGTACGATTGATGACCAGCTGCGTGCCAACGCCGATGAAGTTGCTGCAGGCCCAGTAGAGCGAGAGTCCGGAGCCGTAGTTCCACATCATGAAGCCGAAGACCGCCGGCATGGTGAAGGCCATCATCTTCTGCTGCGCAGGGTCCATGCCCGGCGAGGGCGTGAAGTACTGGGTAAGGAACATGGACAGCACAACGGAGATGGGCAGTATGTGCCACGGATCGGGAGCGGAGAGATCGGGCAGCCATAGCCAGTGCGCCTGGCGCAGCTCAATCACGTTGCCCAGCATGCGATAGAAGCCGAAGAGCAGCGGCCACTGGATAAGCATGGGCAGGCAGCCACCGAACATATTGACTCCCTCACGCTTCTGCAGGTCCATGATCTCGCGCTGCATCTCCTGCTTGCGCGGGTCGGTGGCCTTGTACTTGGCATACTTGGCCTTGATGACATCCATCTGCGGCTGAATGCGCTGCATTTTCAGCGACGACTTCATCATCTGGAAGCGCGTGGGCAGCATGGCCACGTTGAGGATGATGGTGAGCAGAAGGATGGCCCATCCCCAGTTGGGGACAATGTGCTCGTAGATAAAACGGAGGATGATGAAGAGCGGTTTGGCAACAACTCCCCACCAGCCGAAACTGACGACCTTCTCGAGGCTCGGTCCGGTGACGGCGTGCACTGATCCGAGCACGTCGAGAGATTTCGGCCCGGCGAAGATGCGGAGGCTGTCGGGCCCGTCGGTGTCGCCCATGGCCGCGCCGAGAACCGAGGCCTGATCGGTCTGTCCGGACTCAGGCTTCTTGAGATTGCGTGGGACCGGGATGCTGTTGTGCAGGCTTACCAGCGTGGCGTTCGAAGGATTGTCGGGCAGAAAGATAGCGGCGAAATAAAGATCGCTGACTCCGGCCCAGTCGAAGGGACCACGCAGCGTCTCACCGCCCACCACTTTCTTATACGCAATCTGATCCTCTTTGCCGTTCTGCGAGCTGTCGATCGTGCCACCGGCATATTGGGGCAAAGTGCTCTGATCGCCAAAGCCGGACGGCCACGCGAGCAGCGCGGTCACGGGTGCTCCATTTTGCGTGACGGAGACCTGGGCATGGATGACGTAGGTTGAATCAAAACGGAAGGTCTTGTGAACGGAAAGGCCGCCGGAGGAATATTCAAAGCTGATCGATCCGGGAGCGGCAACAGTCCCTGTGGCCGAGGACACGTAGAGAGCATTGGCCAGGCGGTTGCGCAAGCTCTGGTCGTAGGTATAAAGCGAAAGCGGGTAGCCGAATTTCGGAGCCGTTGCGTGGTTCACGAGGTCGAGCGGCTTGCCGTCGTCGTCCTTGTACTTTTTGAGAATCCAGGACTTCACCTGCGCGCCCTGATTGGTGAAGGTGATGCGGTAGAGCTCGTTTTCGACGACGGTCGTGCTCTCGGTCGAGGCGGCGACGGTGTTTGTTTCCGGAGCGGCGGCAGGAGCCGGCGGCGCTGCAGGCGCGTTCGCGGCATTCGGGGTCGTGGCAGATGCAGGAGCCGGCGTTGGTGTGGCGGCTGTCTGCGAGTGACTGGGGGGCGTGGGCGGCGGATTCTTCGTCTTGAAATATTGCAGGCCGACAAACAGCACGAGAAAAACGGCTGTAAAGATCAGTATGGTTCGCGAGTCCTGACCGCCCCCGCCTTGTTGACTTGGATTTTTTATCTCTGCCAAAACTGCATTCCTATCGATTGCGTTGTTTTTCTATCCATGGCTGGGTGGAGTGCGGCTTTCTTCATGGTACCTGTCGCTGCGCCAGCGAATGGTTGCATGAGTGTGCTGCCTCTCCGTGCCGCGATGGGTTGGCGGGTACGGGGTCGAAGCCTCCGCGATGAAACGGGTGACAGCGCAGCAGCCGGAGGAGCGCCATCCATCCGCCGCGCACGACGCCGTATTCACTGACGGCGATGGCGGCGTATTCCGAGCACGTGGGCTGAAAGCGGCACGCTCCGGCGACTCCTGGCATGGCGTGAAGCACCGGCGAGAGCGCCCACTTGTATACGCCGAGCACGGCGGAGATGGTGCGGTCACGCAGACTCATTGCCGTTCACTTACCTTCTTCGCGGCGGGTTTCTGCGCGAAATTGGAAGTCACCGCAGAGAAGATACGCGCCACTTCGCTCTGAAGTTTCGCGAACTCCATGTCGAGGACAGACTTGCGTGGATGCAGCACGACATCGACAGTTTGCGGCAGGCGGCTGATGTTCAAACGCACAGCCTCGCGCATGCGTCGCTTGATGCGATTGCGCTCGACGGCCTTGCCGAGCACGCGACCAGCGGTGAGGCCAACGCGCGCGCCACTGGGCGCGATGTCACTCGCCGACCTTACCCGAAAGAAATAGCTCATCGACGGGGAGAAGTGCTTGCGGCTCTCCTGATATACACGCTGGTAGTCTGCGTGCTTCCGCAGACGGGCAGTGCGAAGATCGATCGATCCTTCGGGCATATTCTCATTGTCCTCGAAACCGGCAGCGACCGTCCTCCCCCGTCTTCTCCGTAGTGTCGCAAGTCGGGTCCGTTTCGTCGACACCGCGGCAACGCAACTTGCCTCGCTGCCGTTGCACCCACTTAATGCCAGAATGGGAATCAAGTTCGTCGATGCGAAGATCAATAAGGAGGGAATGGCTAGTCGCGGTAGCCGGCGCTGACGGAGACGCGCTTGCGGCCCTTGGCACGGCGGCGCGAAAGCACGGCGGCTCCGCTCTTGGTCTTCATGCGAGTGCGAAAGCCGTGGACCTTCGAGCGGCGACGGCGGTTCGGTTGAAATGTGCGCTTCGGCATGGAACTGCGCTCCTGAACTTTTTCTGTGGAAGATGCTGCCCGGCAGACACGCTTAAGAAATGCCACATCCGGACAAAGATTAAGTATATCGTATCCGCGCATCTGCGGCAAAAAGGGTGCATGACGACAGCAATTTCACAATGTCTGGTGCAACCTCATTACTTTCGACAAAAATGACGCAAAACCACATCCTCCAGGCCAGCTGATTGTGCTAGTATCGGCATCGATTAGAAGAGAATTTCCTGACGCCTCGCGGGTGTCAGTCGATCGACCGAAGCACCGGAGTCACATCAATCCGATGCACCTCCCGGCCAGCGAGAAATGCCCCAGCGCTTCCCTTCCTCGGGCCAAGCGTAATTTGGGCATTTCACTTTTGTCCGGATTCGACCTGCCCGCGAGCGATCAAGCAAGGAATCGCGATGTCTTTTGTCACTACCCCCGCCGCCGTGCTCAACCCATGGGTGCGGATCCTGGGCGCATTAGAGAAGAAGGTCAACCGCCAATCTTTCGACACATGGTTGAAGCCGACACGCTTCAGCCATGCGAAGGACCGCATGCTTTTCGTGCGTATTCCCACGCCGGAGTTTCAGCACATAGCGGAGCGGTACACCGATCTGATCCAGGAGGCGATCGACACGCTCAAGCTGGAATTCGACGATGTAACGTTCATCACTCCTGAGGAAGATCCGACGCTGCCGCGTGTTCGCGAAGATGGTGGATTCGCACCGGCTTCGACGCATGCTCCAAATGCGCCGGCAAATCATTCGCGCAGTGCTGGTTCGCGTCCTGGTCCACCCACGCCGCAACAGGGCCGCTTCGACTGGTCGACTGCAGCGCAGCTCAATCCGCGCTATACGTTCGATGCCTTCGTCATCGGCTCCGGCAACCAGTTTGCACGCGCGGCGGCAGAAGCCGTGGCCGAGCGGCCATCGAAGGCCTACAACCCACTTTTTCTCTACGGCGGTGTCGGCATGGGAAAAACACACCTGATGCATGCCATCGGACACGAGGTTAAGCTGCGTCAACCCACCGCTTCGATCAGCTACATCTCGGCTGAGAAATTCACCAACGAGATGATCAACTCGGTGCGCTACGACAAGATGACCGGATTCCGCGACAAGTTCCGCACCGTGGATCTTCTGCTGATCGACGACATCCAGTTTCTCTCGCAGAAGGAGCGGACGCAGGAAGAGTTCTTCCACACTTTCAACGCGCTGCACGAGAACATGAAGCAGATCGTCATCGCTTCGGATCGACCGCCCAAGGAGTTGCCCGAGATCGAAGACCGGTTGCGCTCACGATTTGAGTGGGGCTTGATCGCCGACATCCAGCCGCCGGACCTCGAAACAAAAGTTGCGATTCTGCAGAAGAAAGCCGAGAGCGAGCACGTCACGATTCCGACGGATGTCGCGCTCTTCATCGCATCGAATGTGCGGACGAATGTGCGCGAACTGGAAGGCGCACTTACGCGGCTGTTCGCGTGGTCGAGCCTGAACGGCGTCGAAATCACACTGCCCACTGCACAACAATGCCTGAAGCAATTTATTGATACTCAGGTGCGCAAAATCACCATCGAGGCGATTCAGCGGGCGGTGGCGGAACAGTTCGGCATGCGCATCGCTGAGCTCAAGCAGAAGAACAATTCGCGCGCCGTGGTGGTGCCGAGGCAGATCGCCATGTATCTCGCGAAGCAGATGACTGAGGCGTCGCTGCCCGAGATCGGGCGTCAGTTCGGCGGCAAGCACCACACGACGGTGATGCACTCCATCGGCAAGATCGATGAGCAGCGCCGCACGGACAAGAACCTGAACAGCACCATCAACAAGCTGCAGGAGACGCTGAACGGCTAGTGCTGACCGCACGGGCGGACGCGCCCTTGGCGCAAATGCTTCCGTTCGGGTGTCAGCGTTCAGATTTCCAGTTGCGCGCCCCGACAGCAGCGCCAATATCTGCAGGGTTGATTTTGCCGCTCGATAAACCAGAATGTATGGCGTACCCGGAACCGGGAACTCACGTGTACCCGCACGCATCCCGTTCCGGCCCATCATCGGAAATACTGTGAGCTGAGTTACGCTCTTCTCGATAAGGTCAATCTGGCGAGAAGCAGCGTCCGGATTATCGATGGCGATGTACTCTCGGGCTTCGCCAAGCTGGCGCAGGGCCGGGCGGGTCCAGACGACCTTCACTTCTTCCGCCAGCGCGCGAATTCAGCTCGGACCTCGTCCTCTGTTGCAAAGTCGCCCTGATCGGGCAGCTTTGATTCCCTCGTCGATCTGCTCTAAATACAGCTTATGGAGAGCAATATACTGTTCAATCGCTTCCTCGATGACCTGAGTGCGATCTCTTCTCTGCTGTCGAGCGAGGGTATCCAGCTTGCGCAGTTCAGCCTTCCCGGTTCGAAAGCTCACGCTGACGCTTGGTTGCTGTCTGGCCATGTCTACATTGTATTGCATTGCAAGACAGTGTGATTACAATCCCGGCAAGCCCGCGGCCTGATAGATCTGCGACAACAGCTCCGTATCGCGCAGGCCCTCTTCGCCCGGGGTCTTCGGAGTTTTGTTGTTCCAGATGCAGTCGGCGAAGTGATCCGCCTGGCGGGTGAATTCCATTGGCTCGCGGACGGGGGAGATCTCGTCGATTTTCTGGTCGCGGCCGATCTGCCCGGTCAGGTGCATGCCATCGTAGTTGAAGGCGGGAGCCATCTCGATCTGCCCCTTGGCGCCGTGCACGCGGAAGAATCCCATCATAGGCGCGCCGTAAGTGGTGTTGCAGGCGGCGACGATGCCGGAAGGAAATTTCATGGTCCAGGAGACGTTCTCTTCGACGGTATTGAAGCGTCCATCATGATCAATCACAGACGAATTGGCTTTGATGTCGCCTGGCTCCTCCCCAGTGAGGTAGCGAGAGGCGTTGAGACAGTAGATGCCGACGTCCATCAGCGGGCCACCGCCGGCCATTTTGCGGTCTAGACGCCACTCACCGGGGGAGATGTTGAATCCGAAAGCGCTTTCGATAGCCTGCACCTGGCCGAGCTGTCCGCTGCGGATCAGCTCTATCGCCTTCAAATGTTCCGGATCGAATTGGCAGCGGTAGGCGATCATGAGCTTTTTGTTCGCCGCTTTGCAGGCGTCGATCATAGACTTCGCATCGGCAATGCTGGTGGCCATCGGCTTTTCACAGAGCACATGCTTCGCGGCCTTGGCGGAACGGATGGTGTACTCGGCATGCATGCTGTTGGGCAGCGCGATGTAGACGGCATCGATCTCCGGGTTATCGCGGATCCCGTCCATGTTTTCGTAGTTGTAGATCGCGCTCGATGGCACACCGTAGATGGCTGCCTGCTTCTCGGCTTTGTCGCGGTGACCACTTACCAGGGCAACGATCTTGCCGGTCTGCGACATCTTTACACCCGGCATGAAGTGATCCATGGAGATGCGGCCAAGCGCGATCACGCACCAGCCGATGGGCTTTCTTGTTTGAGCGCCGAGCGGAGGTATGGCGGGCAGAACGGAAGAGAGAGCGGTCAGACCTGCGAGACGGCTGAAGCCGCGGCGAGAAAGATTCATCGTGAGTGCCTCGGGCAGTGCTATTGTTCGCGGTCCAAACAGTATGCCTGCCGGTGAGTGCGCCGGACAAGCCAACATAATTTTGCGTGGCGTCGAGGGTGCGCAATGGAATTCAGCAGGTGTTCATCGCACATTCACGATATTCTGGGCGGCAATGAGAGGGCGCCCCTATGCAGGTTGGCTGATTGCAGCCGCGATATTGCTCAGCGCAATCCCGCGTGTGAGCGCACTCCCGCATCACCATATCGACACCGGCTTCCTCAATCGCCAGGTGACCGTCAATGGCATCACCTACCGGTACCAGGTGTATCTGCCGGAAAACTGGAATGAGCACTCACTTTGGCCGATCATCCTCTTCCTGCACGGCTCCGGCGAACGCGGCTCCGAAGGGATGGACGAAACGCAGATTGGGCTGCCTCAAGCCATTCGGTTGCATCCGGATCGCTGGCCCTTCGTCGTCGTAATGCCCCAGGTACCCTTCAGCCACCATCACTGGACCGATCCGGACATGATGCAGATGGCGATGACGGCACTCGACCAGGACACGAAGGAGTTTCACGGCGACCGCGACCGCACCTACCTGACCGGGCTTTCGCTCGGGGGCTACGGTGTCTACGAACTGGCCCGCTACAACCCGCACCGCTTCGCGGCGATAGTGCCGGTGAGCGGAGGCGTCTTCTGGTCGTACAAGCCCGACCGCTGGCGTGAGAGTGCGACGCTGCCGGCCGAGTATGCGCGGGCAATCGGACGCACACCGGTGTGGATCTTCCAGGGCGCGGAGGACAAGGTTGTCAGCGCGAAGCAGGCCGACCTGATGTATGAGGCGCTGAAGGCAGAGGGCGGCAACGTTCGTTACTGGGAGTACGCCGGCTGGCGCCACAATGCATGGGACAAGGCGTACGCCAATCCTGAACTGCCGAAGTGGCTGCTCGCGCACCGGCTCAGCACCACGCCAAAGCTGCTTCCCGCCGCGGAGGAGATTATCGTGCCGCTGCACCCGGTTCCGGCCAAGATTAACCCCGAGATTTACGACGACTACGTGGGCGACTACGAGGACTCAGGAACGATTATCGCGACCGTCTTCCGGCAAGGGGACCGGCTCTTCACCAAGAATCGGGTCGGCGATACCATCGAACTGCTTCCTGAGAGCGCAACCATCTACTTTTATCCCACGGGAAGCGTAACCCGGCTGACCTTTGAGAAGGATCCCGAAGGGGAAGTGAAGGGAATTCGCTATCACGACGACCGCCATGAGGAATTCTGGGAGAAGAGACGCTGATTGTGTGATGGGTGTCCATTCGCGGACAAGTCAAGCCTGAATCGGACACTGCGTTTCTTTACGACGCGATTAATCCGCAGGATTCGAGAGCGATTACACGCCGCGGATTTCGGCCCATAGCGTGCTCGTTTCAGTTTCAAGATTTTTCGGGGAACTCCCATGACACAGCCTCCGTATCGTCCCTCAGAGGGTCATCCCATGAGGCGCTTCGCAGTCTTCGCAGCCGTCCTGCTCGTGGTAGTCATCGCCGGCTCCCAGCCGTGGAAAGCTAACTCGTCGAAGGAGTCCTGGTGCGTCTGCCTCCCATCCCGGGCAGGCTTGATGCTGAAGTCCTTTGCCAACAAGGCAGCGACGAGCACGGCAACGATCACCAAGACGGCGGCACCGTCACAGCGTTCGGCTGCCAGTACCGCGACTGTGTCCACTTCCAAGGCGTCGCTCTAAAAGCGCGGCGATTACTGTCCGCTCTCGAACAGCGCGTACCGCCGCTGGACACTGTTCCTGTTGTAAAAATCCGATAAATGCATGAAACCGGATGCGTTACCGGCCAAGCCGTTTGGATGGTGACGTGCAGTTGCTAGTGGTCGAAGTTTCGAGGAACTCCCATGACACAGCCGCCGTACCCCTCTTCAGAGGGTCATCCCATGCGCAGATTCGCGATCTTTGCGGCCGTCCTGCTCATCGTCGTCGGCATCGGCTCCCAGCCGTGGCACGGCGGTGGGACACACGGCTTACGCGGTTTCTTCAACGGTTTTCGCGCGCACGCCAAGCCGGTTGACCAGCGCGACGGCAAGACCATTGCCACGGCTGATGGATGGACCATCCGCGACTGTTCGGGCGAAGACAAGAATCACACCAACTGGGGCTGGGGCGGCCACCAGGAGCACGTCTGCGAGGTACGATCCATTACCATCGCCAAGCCGGAAAGCCTCAACGTCTCCAGCATGAACGGCGGCATTCATGTGGTCGGTGAAGACCGGCAGGATGTACATATTGATGCGCGCATCGAGGCCTGGGCGAACAGCTCCTCTGAAGCGAAGGACATCCTGCGCGAGATTGAGATCGAAACTACCGGTGGCACGATCCACGACAAGGGTCCGAATTTTCACTGGGGCCATCAGGGCTACGGCATCAACTATGTGATTCATGCTCCGCGGCAGCTCTCGGCCGAGCTCAAGACCATGAACGGTGGCATTGGCCTCGAGCATCTGAACGGCGACCTCAAGTTTGACACCACCAACGGCGGAGTGGACCTGACCGATCTGGCGGGAAATGTCCACGGCAGCACCGTGAATGGCGGGCTCGACATTTCGCTCTCTGGCGACCGCTGGGATGGCAAAGGACTTGATGCCGAGACCACAAACGGCGGGATCACGCTCAATATCCCCGAGCACTATGCGGCGCACCTTGAGACGGGAACTGTCAACGGCGGGATCGAGGTCAACTTCCCGATCACCATTCAGGGCGAGATCAAACACCACCTGGCTACGGATCTCGGCGGCGGCGGACCAACGATTCACGCTGAAACGACCAATGGCGGCGTGACTCTGAGTCACAGCTCCGGCACTGCAGACAACGGCAGCGATGGCGGCGACAACAGCAACGGCGAAGCGTAGAGCCGGCTAGACGTCCAGCCGGTTCGACGCGGCCACGCGACCGTACCATAGACCGGAATCCTTGACGGTGCGCTTCTGATCCCGGTAGTCCACGTAGATCAGCCCATAGCGCTCCGTCTGTCCATTTGCCCACTCAAAGTTGTCGATCAGGCTCCAGGCATGGAAGGAGCGAACTTTGGCGCCATCGGCGATAGCCCGCGCAAGTTCGGCCAGCTCTTCGCGGAAGAATTCGATTCGCCGTGTATCAGGAACACGACCATTCTCTTTTTCATACGGGGCGTCGAGATAACCGGACCCGCTCTCGGTGATCTCAATGATCGGATGGTCATACTCGCGCGAGATCTGCGTTACGAGGTCGTAGATGCCACGCGGCCAGACTTCCAGTCCAGACTCGGTGAGCGGGCCCTGGGTTGGCATGATGGCACGGAAGCGCGTGTACGGATCGCGTCCAGTCGATGGATCCGCCTCGATTTCCGTGCCGCTGAAACCTCCGCCTGCGAACGCCTGCACGTGGCTAGCATCGGAAACGATGCGGCGCGTGTAGTAGTGGAATCCCACCCAGTCGAGCGGCGCGTGCATCAGCTTTTCGTCGCCCGGCTTGACGCCCATCTGCTCGTATGGCGGCTCGCCGACGAACGCTTTCGGATAGCGGCCCTTCATTGCCGCTTCGAGAAAGAAGACGTTGTTCATGGCGTGATAGCGCGCCGTGGCTGCACGGTCAGCATCGGAGTCGGTTGCCGGATATGCGGGGCACATGCCGTAGGCGCTGCCGACGGTGGCCTTCGAGGATGCCGCCTTGATCGAACGAAGCGCCTCGGCCTGGGCAAGTGTGACCGTGTGCGCGGCCTTGAGAAAGTCGCCGAAATTCGCGCGGCAGGGCGGAAAAGCTCCCACGCCGTAGCCCATGTAGGTAAACGACCAGGGCATGTTGAAGGGAGCCCAGACGGTAATGCGATCGCCGAGATGTTTGGCCAGAATTCCGGCGTAGTCGGCGTAGTAGCCGGCCAGGTCGCGATTGGGCCAGCCTCCCCGATCTTCGAGCCCTTGCGGCAAGTCCCAGTGATAGATCGTGCAAAAGGGCCGCAGGCCGTTCTCAAGCATGGTATCCACGAAGCGGCTGTAGTGGTCGATGCCCTTCATGTTGGGCGCACCGGTTCCCGAGGGCTGAATGCGCGGCCATGAGATCGAGAACCGGTAGCTCTTCTGGTTGAGGCGTTTCGCCAGCGCCATGTCCTGCGGGTAGAGATGGTACTGATCGCAGGCGACATCGCCGGTCATTGCGCCCTTCACCTTGCCCGGAGTGTGCGTGAACCTGTCCCAGATGGATTCGCCCTTGCCGTCCTCCTGCCATGCGCCTTCTACCTGATAGGCGGCGGTGGCAGTTCCCCACAGGAAGCCTTCGGGAAAACGCGCTGAGCTGATTTGCCCCTCCGGGACGGCACCGGGCACTTGTTGCTGAGTGGAAGGCCCCTCCGCTGCGGCAACTCTTCGTGCACCCAGTAAAGCTCCGGTTGCTGCACCAGCGGATGTGCGAATAAAGTTACGGCGATTCATTTTCCCTCCAGTCGTCCTGGAAGGCGAAGCTATCATCGTGAAATAGGCCAGTCAAACGTTTTAGCTATTGAAAACTGAATGCTGGCGCAATCAACACGCAAAGCCTCTGTTGTGGAAGATTAGGATAAAGCAATATCTGTGGAAGGAGGGTGTTCCGCGTGCCCGCGACTGGACTGCTCCGGACCGCGCTTTCCACTGCACGCGGGGTGGTTTCCACACGGCTTGAGAATGGCTCTGTGAAGAATGAGGAGAACCGCTCCCGCTGCGTGCGGGTTTCGGCTGTTCTTCCTGCTTTTGCGTTTTCACGGGACGGCTTTTCTAAAACGCGTACGCCCCTCGCGACGGCTCCGGTAGCGGTTTCCGCTCAGCTTTCCACTTTTCCAGCGCGAACGACTACTGCTGCTAAGTAAAATATCTCTTTCAATTTATTTTTAGTAGTAGTCGTTCCTTCTTCATCAGCGCTGTACGGGCGGGTTCGACCGGTCATCCGACGACAAGTAGCTTTCCCTGATAAAAGACATGTTTTCCAGAGAGCGCAAGCCGCACTTTGTTACTAGAATGTAGCCATTGAAAAGACTGTCTGCCGGGCCAATCGAAGTTTGACGGGCGAGTGGTGTACAGTGAGCAAAACCGCACTTGGGGGTTGAAATGGCAAGCGTAAGCGTAGAGCAGGAAAAGTCTGGAGCGGGCGCAACGTCACCCTCAAATCAGGGATCTGTCATGGAAATCAGCATCAGCCGTCAAGATCTGTTACGTGAGCTTACTGCCACGCAAGGCGTTGTGGAACGCAAGACGACGATTCCGATCCTGTCGAACTTCCTCATTGAGGCCGAAGGCGATAAGGTCGTCATCACGGCGACCGACCTCGACCAGAGCATCAAGACATCATGCGCGGCGAAGGTAAAGAAGGCTGGTTCTTGCACCATCCCGGCTCGCAAGTTGTACGACTACATCAAACTGCTGCCGGATGGCGATATTTCCATCAAGTTGATGGACAACCACTGGATCCAGATCCGCTGCGGCCGTTCCAACACCAAGATGGTGGGCATGGCGCGCGCCAACTTTCCGCAGGTGCCGGAGTTTCCGCAGACCAGTGTGACCAGCATTGCCGCGGCGTCGCTGCAGAACTGCATTGCGAAGACGATCTTTGCCATCTCGAACGAGGAGTCGCGCTACACGCTCAATGGAGCGCTGCTCATCCTCAAGGCCGAGTCGCTGGCCATGGTGGCGACCGATGGCCATCGCCTGGCGCACATCGAGAAGAGCGGAGAGACACTGTCGAATGTCAGCGGTGAGCGGAAGACGCTGATTCCGCGCAAGGCCCTGGCAGAACTGCAGTCGCTTCTGGCGAACACGGATTCTGAAACCATCGAGTTTGCCGATGACGACAACACGCTCTTCTTCCGCATCGGCCATCGCGTGCTGACCAGCCGCAAACTCACTGGGCAGTTTCCCAACTACGAGGCGGTCATGCCGCGCGACAACAACAAGTTCGTCGTGGTGCGCAGCGAGGATCTGATGGGCTCGATCCAGCGCGTGGCGCAGTTTGCCGATGAGCGCTCGGGCGCTGTGAAGCTTCGGCTGGAACAGAACGAGATGAAGATCTCCTCGTCGTCAACCGACTCGGGAGAATCGGAAGACACCATCGAAACGCCCTACAACTTCGATCCTCTTGTCGTGGGATTCAACTCGTCGTACCTGATCGACTTCCTGAAGGCGATCGGCAACTCCGGCGAAGTACGCCTGGAGTTCAAAGACGCGCAGTCGGCCGGGCAGGTGCGTCCGGAAGATGCCGACGACGAGTACAAGTATCGCTACATCATCATGCCCATGCGCATCTGAGGACTGGCCGTCCAGGCAATCTCTTTGGGGAGCCGCGGCGATGTGAGAGGTGCATGCGCGTAGGGCGACACGCGTCTTTGGCGGCCTTTCACTCCTGAAGAAGCGTGTTGGCCTTGTGCTCTGTTTTTCTTCGTGGAGATTAACGGCCGTTCCGCTATCAGCGGCGTAAGCTTCGAGCGGGATTTTTCTTACCCTGCCTTTTGCTAGTCTTAAAGAAGATCCCAACGATAAGAACCGGATGGCCACTCCCCCAAGTGAGAATCCTGCACGTAATTCCCTCGCTGTCCCCGTCATCCGGAGGCCCTCCGGAAGCCTTGCGCCATCTCACGACGGCTTATGAAGAGGCGGGGGTCGAGGTGGAGATCGCCACCCAGGACGATCCGGCTGCGCAGTACCTCGCGAACTTCTCTGTGCCAGTCCACGCTACCGGATCCAAGAAGAGCACGTATGCCTATTCCCGAGAGCTGCTGGAGTGGCTGAAGCAGAACGTGGCGCGGTTTGACGGTGTAGTCATCAACGGCGTCTGGACCTTTCACGGTCTGGCCGCAGCCATCGCCGCTCGCGGACGAGTGCCCTATGTGGTTTTCACCCATGGCATGCTCGATCCCTGGTTCAAGCGCAAGTATCGGGCCAAGCACGTGAAGAAGTATGTCTACTGGCCAGCGC
>Ga0335073_10001024_pt1 | contig 36939 bp, 34 predicted proteins | sample Lox_Sample_22_FD_207093 | JGI IMG/M metagenome (GOLD analysis project Ga0335073, IMG submission 207093) | Soil microbial communities from Loxahatchee National Wildlife Refuge, Florida, United States - Lox_Sample_2.2 | ecosystem: Environmental > Terrestrial > Soil > Wetlands | place: USA... | reverse complement strand
GTCGATCGGTCGCAACCAGCCGGATCAAATCGACCAGGTTTCGGACACCGATCATGGATCGTTGGGCCCGCAGGGCGCCGACCGGCAGGGGCCATCCTTTGAGCGCGAGGTCCATCAGCCGCATGAAGTTGCCCTTCGCTCCCGGGCCATAGATCAGCGGGGGCCGCAGGATCGCGAGTTGCATCCCCGCGCAGAGCTCTGCGCTCAACCAGTTCTCCGCCTCCAGCTTGGAGGCCGTGTATGCATCGTGCGGGTGGGGAATGGAATCTTCGGCGAAGCCGCCCGCGGGCGATCTCGAGCCGAGCACTCCGGCGGAACTCAGATACACGAATCGTTTGACCCCCGCGAGTTGCGCCGCGCGTGCCGCCGATTGCGTCAGGCCGACGTTGACCTTTCGAAATTCTGCCGAGGGGTCGTTGCTCGATTCATTCAGGATGTGAGCGCGGGCGGCCAGGTGCACGAGAACGTCGACCCCCGCAAGCTTTCGATGCAGGTTCTCGGAGCCGAGATCCGCGCGCGAAATCCCCAGAAATTCATGGCCGCGCGCAACGAGTTCCAGACCCAGATGGCCGCCCAGGAACCCCGACGCGCCGGTGACGGCGATGACGCTCATGCCGCGGCACCGTCCGGATCCAGCGTCGAGCGTATGGCGGACTCGTACTTTGCCAGTCCGCTCGACCTGGAAAACTGGGCCTCGTAGAATTGCCGTCCACTGCGACCGAGCGCCGCAAGCCGCCCCGCGTCCGCGGCGAGATCCATGAGTGCCGATGCAACACCTTGAACATCGTTGCACGCGATCGATACGCCGCATGAGGAGCGTTTGATGAATCGGTCGGCATCGCTGTCGGGTCCCACGTAGAGCACCGGGACGCCCCTCGCCATGTACCCCTGCAACTTGCTGGGTACCACCAGCCCCTCGAAACCCGGCTGCAATGTGACCAAGGCCAGATGCGCCATGCCGAAACTCTCAGGCAGTCGCGCCGCCGCCAGGGGATCGCTGAAATGCACGATCGAGTCGATCTCGAGCTCGGCGACACGCTGCTTCACTTGAGTCAACCGGCTGCCGCGGCCGATGAACACCACCCGCAGAGCCGGCATCGAACGATGCGCCCGTTCGACCCCGCGCAGTACGGTGTCAAACTCGTGCGCTATACCCAGATTGCCCGAATAGAGCACCACGAACTTGCCCTCGAGCTGCCACTCGCGGCGCAGCGCGTTGGCGGCGCCCGTGACCAGACCAAGATCCCCGGTGGCCCAATTGGGAATTTCGGTGATACGGGCGGGCTCGACCCCCTTCGATACGAGGCGCGCCGACATGACCGGACCCAGCGCGATCACGCGCCGCGCACTCCGATATGCCCATCCGAACGCGCTCTTGAGAATCGTACCGAGCGCGCCGTGATCGCGGATCGCGCCGTGAGCAATCAGCACCTCGGGGTATACATCCATCGCGATGATCATCACCGGCCGGCGACACGCCCATCCGACCGCCGCGACCATGACTGCCGCGAGCGGAGGATTGGTCTGGGTCACGAACAGGTCCGGCGGGCGGCGCAACAGCAATAGAGGGAGCAACGCGCAATAAAACCATAGTTGCCGCAGGAATTTGCCGCGATGGATGCTGCCGCCGAGCAGCGCGGGAATGCGCCGAAGACGAATTCCCTCGTTTCGCGGGTCCGGAGGCGGCGCTCCCTTCAAGGGAGCATATTGGTCGGCGCCACAGATCACCTCGACCCGGTATCCGGCGCGCGCCAGATGAATCGTCAGATCCAGCGGGAGCTCCGCTCCTCCCCAGCCGTCCGGATAATAAAATTGCTCGACGAACAGAATTTTCCGGCCCGCTGCGGCGTTCGGCATCGACTCGGATGAGCGGCGCGGCACGGTATCGGCGCGAAGGCTAGCCGAAGCTTGCCAGGGTGCGGGTGCACGCCTGCGTGAACTGGACGGCGAACTCGCGAATGCGCAGCTCAGCCGCGGCCGCGGCCGACCCTTGTTCCTCGACGGTGGGCGCAACCTGGAACTCGGACCACGCCATCTGCAGCGCGCGGGCGATGGCGGCCGGATCATCGGGATCGAAGAACACGGCAGCCGCGCCCGCTTGTTCGCGATGTACCGCAAGATTCGACAGCACCATGCGCACGCCGAGAGCCTTGGCCTCCTCGACCGTGGTGCTCCACCCCTCGAAAAGCGAGGGATTCAGCATCGCCACGCTCGATCTCATAAGCACGGCCACTTCGCGCGAAGGAATGTCGCCGAGGAACAGGAAATGGGCGGAAAGCCCGTCACGCGCGACCTTCTCTCGCAAGCGCCCGTAGTGATCCATGTGCCTGACGTCACGCGGATTGCCGCTCGAGGCAACCACGATGTCCATGCCTCGATCACGCAGCAACCGCAACGCGTCCACCACCCGCACATGGTTCTTGTGCACCCAGTACTGGCTGGGCAGATAGAAAAAGCGCGCGGGCAGGCCATGCTTGTCCGCAACAGTCGGATCGCTCTCACCCGGCTGCAACCCGGGACGAACGGCAAACCGCGCCACCGAGATCCTGCCGCGCGAGCGCGGATAGAAGCGCTCGCAATCGCGCCGAGCGTCCTCGCTGCTCACCAGGATCGTGCGCCCCGCAGCCAGTTGCAGCTGCAATCCAAGCCATTTTCCATACAGGCTCTTGCGGGAAAACAGCTGCGGAAGATGCCGGTCCTGAAAGTCGGGCACCCACACGAAGCTGGCGACCGGGAAACGCCAGCCGAGAAATTCGGCCGCTTCCATGATGAGATCGCAGCGATTTCGCCTGCACAGAGAGAGCACCGCCTCATTTCTTCCGTATAGCAACGCTTTGCCGAGGCCGCCGCGTCTTGCCCGTGCGATCGCCGGATCGTGGACGAGACGCGTGCCGATCAGCGCCTCGAAGCGCGCCAGCAGCGCCGGACTGCCGTTCGTATTGCAGAACACCACCGGCTCATAGCCCAGATCGGAGTGCATCAACAGAGCGCGACACACGGTCTCGAGATAGTTGACGCCGCCGGTCCAGACACCCTCGTCCGGAAGACGGAACGCGACGCGCAGCATTACTCGTTCCGTGCGACCTTGAACCAGTCGGCGTAGCGTTGCACTCCGACGGCGAGCGGAATCCGGCAGGAGATCCCTGCCGCGCTGCTGCGCACCGCGTCCGCCACGAGCACCGGCGGATCGCCGCTGCGGGAGATGGCGGAAAATCGCACTTCGACGCTACGCCCCAGGCATCTCGACAGCAACTGCACCATTTCCCGCACCGGAAACGCGATTCCCGATCCGCCGTTGAATAGCGGGCACTCGACGCTCGCCAGCTGGGCTGCCCGGTGCATCATGCGTACGGCGTCATCGACATGAATCCAATCGCGAAGCTCTTCTCCCGTTCCGCCGAGAACGATGGACTCGGTCTGCTGCATGAGCTTCACGCTGCAATCCCACAGAAGCTGCTTGCGCAGACCTTCCCCGTAGACCGAAAACATCCGCAACACCGCGGTATGCAGCCCGAATACTCGAGAGTACTCCCGGCAAAGGTGCTCCATCATCAATTTATGATAGCCGTAAGGCGATACCGGCGCGGGTTGGCGCGATTCATCCGCGGGCGCGCCGCCCGTATCGCCGTAGATCGCGGCGCTGGAAGCGACCACCAGTTTCGATCGGGGTGCGTGGGTTCTGAGCCAATCCAGGAGCCTGGCCGTGGTGTTGGTGGTCCGAGTGAAGTCTTCGAATGGCGCGGCCAGCGAAACTCCGACGGAAGACCCGCCGGCCAGATGAAACACGAGGTCCGGTATGCCTCCCTCGCTCGCCAATTGCCCCAAGGCTTCCGCGCCGATTTCCGCATTGGACCACAATGCGAGCCCCGCTTGGCGCCAATATTCGGCGGCCAGCTGGCCATGCCCTATCCCGCAGACGACGAGCCCTCGATCTCTGAGGTGCAGAGCGAGGTGGCGTCCGATGAATCCCCTGGCTCCCGTGACCCACGCAATCGCCATCGTCAGGCTCCGCAACGCTCGGCGACGAACGAATACAGACGCCCGGGGCGGTTATCCACGCGAGCGAGCACCTTGAGCGCCAGAGCCAGGGCCGAGCGCGAGCGCAGCAACCGATGCGCGATGCGTCGGGCGCCGAGCAGGCCGGGGACTCGATCGGCCAGCGCTGCGGGCAAGGTCTCGCAGGTGAGCGGCGCAAAGTTGATCGGCGATTCGAATGGGCCGATGACCCGGCGCAGGGAGAAGCCCGCGTTGCGAATCGCCGCGACGTATTCGTCGAGCCGGTAGGCGTGTTCGCCGCCGTACAGGCGGTGCAGCGAGTGCACCGCGTGGAAACGGGCCAGGTCCTCCGGCCTGCTGATCACGTGGTCTCTCAGGGCAACCAGCCGGCCACCCGGACGCAGCACCCGATACAACTCTCGCAGCAGCTGCCCAAGGTCGCGCGCGTGATGCAGCGCTTGCCGAGCAAGGATCAGGTCAAACTCCCCTCCTTCGAACGGCAGGTTCTCCGCGAAGGCCTCCACGGTCTCGATCGGATACCCGGTCGCCGCCGCCAGGTTCCTGATGGCTCCTGCGCCGACGAGTGCGCTGCCGTCGGGCTCGAGGGCGCACACAGTCCACCCGTCGCGCGCCAGCGCATAGCTCGCGATACCGCGGCCCGCGCCGACATCCAACGCGCGCCCCGCTGCGGTGGGCAACAACGCTCGGGCCGCCCGCCACTCTTCGCTGGCCCAATAGCGGGCGCCCGCATCGACGGCGGCGCCATCGAAATAGCAATCGCGCGCGAGCGACGCCTGCCGCGGATCTCGCAGCACGGTCTCGACCGCCTGTTCCCAGCTCAAAGGCCCGCCATGTGATTCCACCGGCACGCGCCTATGAACGCTCATCGGCGGTCAACTCCCGGATCACGCGTGCGGGGTTGCCGGCCGCGATCGTCCATGCCGGAACGCTTCTGGTCACCAGGGAACAGGCGCCCACGATGGCGCCCTCGCCGACGACGACCCCGGCCAGGATCGACACATTGAAGCCGAGCCACGCCCGATTCTCGATGCGGACCGGGGCAATCTTGACTCCGGTCCAGTCCTTGCCCCCCTTTATCCACTGTTCGACGTCATTCGCCCGGTCGCGGGCATGAAGACTGTGAGAATGATGATCGACGATGGTCGCGCCCCACGACACCAGGACATCGTCGCCGATATGGACGCATTCAGCGATCGACATCAGGCCAAGACCGACGAACGACCTCGAGCCCACTCGCAGCTGAGCGCCCGGCCTTTCGTAGATCACACGAGTCGCCAACATCGAGTTGGCGCCGACTTCGATCCGATTGTCGCACTTCGGCTTCAGCTTCCAAAAATCGACGCGGCTGCCCTTGCCGATACGGACGTCGCGATACTTCCTGCTGGTCGCCGCCCGGTAGAATGCGGATAGCGTCCCGCCGATCAACGCGGCGTCTCTGTCGGAGCGATGCCGAGCGCCGTCCGATAGTCGGCGATCCGCCGCCTGACCAGTGCCGCCCAACTGAACTGCCCGGCCATGCGCCGGGCGCCGACATCTCCCAAGTCCCGTCGAAGCCGACTATCCAGCAGCGTGGACAGCACGCGCTCGAGAGCAGCCTGATCGTTCAATTCGTAGGTCAGCCCGTTGCCCTCGATCCGCTCGGTCGCGCGCAGAGTGTTGTTCACGACCACGGGCAATCCGCATGCCGCTGCGTCGAGCATCGAAGTCGATTCCTGCGTCGGCCACACCCCCACATCGGCGGCTCGATAATAGCCGACCAGTTCCTTGTGCGGAACGAATGGCAGCGCGATGCTCGACGGATGCGCGGCAATCGCGGCACGTTGTTCGCCGTCGCCCAGAAAAAGAGCCTTGACCTTGGCGCCGCGCGAGCGCATGGATTCGACCGCCTCCGCCAGCAGCAAGGGATTCTTCGCGGCCGTGAACTGGCCGGTGTATACGTACAAAACCTCCTCCGGCTGCACGCCCAGGCGCGCGCGTAACGCGACTCTGTGCTGCTCGTGCTCGGGGCTCGAGACGGGACTCAGCAGGTCCGTGTCCACCCCGAGCGGCGCCACGTCGACTTTTTCTGATTGCACGCCGAAGAACCGGATGGCGACATCGGCGCAATCGGAAGTGGCCGCGTAGCATTTCTCCGTTCGAGTGCTGACGAATCGTCCGGGGATCCAGCGAGCGAGCAGGTTGCGAATTCTCGCCGGCTCCGTCCATCTCGACTCGCGAGTGGCGAGCGGAAACACCGAAGCAGTCGTGTGCGCCGCGGTGAACAGTTTGTATCGCAGCCGCGGTTTCAGCAGGGCGGCATCGAGGGCGACCCAACCGATCGCCAGGAACGACTGCACCACGTCGGGACGGATAGCCGCCAGTTTCTCACGCAGGCCCATGAAGCGGGGATGACCCGCGACCAGGCGGTGCTTCAGGCAGTGCAGCCGGAATCCGTCGTAGGTTTCCTCCTGCCCAGGCGACATCGTGGTCAGGCCCTCGAAGTTGGAATACGGGTTCGCGCGCGTATCCGCAAAAAAATAATGCGGCATGTCCATGGTCACGTAGTGAACGTCGATGCCCTGACGAGCGAGATACCTCGGCAGCATATTGACGATGTAGCCCATGCCCCGCGGGAACCAGTAACTCAACAACGCGACCTTCAATATCCCGCTCCGCCGCTGCCGTTGACGCGCGACTGGACCAAAGCTCTAAGTATATCAGCGCCGCCACGGAATCTGATCCAGCCGCCGGTCACCGCCGCCAGCAGCAGCGTATACATGGCCAATCGCAACGCCAGGTCGGTGATCGGGTGGATCAGAGCGCTCAAAATCAAGGTGATGCCGAGTGAAAATCCCGCCGTGACACAGGCCCGGCGAAAGTCGGAAAGCGGAAACCCGCACGCCACGAAGGTCGAGAGGAAATAGATCCAGTAGTAGGCAAATGCAAGCAGGCCGAATACCCATACCGTCGACACGGCGCCCAGCAGCCGCGACGAGACACCCACGGCCAACACCGAAACCAGCGTGAAGGACGCCTCGAGCGAGAATGCCACCCGCTGCCGATTGAACGAATCGAACGCGCGGTCCAACCAGCATGTGGTCGCGAGCACCAGCGCGGGGCCTGCGAGTGCCTGGAGATACGGTCCGGTACCCTGCCATTTGTGCGACAGCAATCCGTCGGTGAGGCTCGGCGCTTCGATCGCAAACGCCACGTAGGGCACCACCAGCGCCACGAAAGCCGCCTCGACGAGGCCCGCGGCAAAGCGGCCCACCGCCGGCCGGCTGCCGCGGCTGGCGATGCCAAAGAAGACCGGCGACACCGCGCTGTAGACCAGCGAATTCGGCGCGAACATCACGCGATAGGCCAATCCGAACCGCCCGACGACGGCGGCTCCCGCGCCGATCCCGAGCGCGACCTGAACCAGCCTGTCGCGCACCGATGAGGCAAGCGCATAGCCGACCATATAGGCCGGAAACCGACGATATCTGCGGGCGGCGACGCGCATGCCGCGCAGCGACGCTGCGCGCGTCCATCGCAAGTCACGCGAATCCAGGGTGAAGATTGCGAGGCAGCCGGCCTGAACTCCCATGGCGCAAACGAGACCCCAGATGAGCGCCGCGAGGCCGCCCGCGAGGTGCGCCAGAGAGAGTTGCGCGCCGACCGTCACCAGCGCAAGCAAGAATTGCCCCCAGCCCATCACCAGGAATCGGCCACGCCGGATACACCATGCGGTCAAGCAGCGCTGCAGTGTGCCCAGCGCCGTCGCCGCGGCCAATCCGTATCCGAAATGACCTTCTCCGTGGGCCCAGCGACCCGGCATCAGCCCGGGCGCGCGCGTCACGGCGAGCACGGTGAACATCGCAATGAGTGCCGCTACGGCCATGCCGATCGTGATGACCACGGCGGATAGCGCCGCAGCGAGGCCCTCGCTGCGCGGCAGGACGATGGCCGAGTCGTAGCGCATACCGGCAAATACGCTCACGACGGTGAATGCCCCGACGAAAATGACGTACTCGCCGTAGGTGCCCGGATCGAAAACCCTCGAGTAGGACGGCAACGTGCCGACGATCAACAACTGCCCTGCCGCCGTCAGGGCGCCCAACCCAGCCACCCTCGAGACGACTCTGGATGCCATGTCCCGGGGTCAACCGATCCAGCGAAGTCTGTGCTTCAGAAACCGGAACAGGTCGAGTCCCTTGCCGAACGCCCAGTGATTCTGCAAGTTCGGATAGTCGCTGTAGCGCTTCTTCGGCGCCGCCATGATCGACGCGAATTCTTCCCGTGAAATACCCAGCTTCTTGACCACGAAAGCGGTGTCCGGCTCGATCCATTCAGGGGGGTACGGCGGCTCCGATATGTCCCGCAGTGCCTCAGCGCGCGTGATCTGCCCGCTGCAGACCAGGGTCGAAAGATGCATGCGCCGCTTGTCGTAGCCGAATTTCTGCGGGAGGATCCAACCCTGATAGAAGCGCGTATACATCGATTCGTAATGCTTGCCGCCGTAATCCTCCCAACCGTAATCCTGAATCAGCATGCGCTTCGCCGATTGTTTATCGTAGTCCAGGTAGTCGAGCAGATAGACCGCCTTCGGCCGGTGCATGACGATGTTGCGCACCAGCGTGGGCACCGGAATCAGCGGGAAGTGCCGCAAGCGCTTGCCGGTGAATCGCTTGTACACACTTTCTATGTAGCGCCGGTCGAGATGGCCCTGGGACCACTCGCGCACATGAATTCCCTCGGTGCGAAAATTGATTCCGCTGATGTAGTAGCCCACGCGATGCTTGCTGGTGGCGTTGTAGAAGGACGCCACGATCGCATGGTCGGATGGAATTTCCGAATCGGGGGTCGAGGCGCGCAGGAACGCGAGTTGCAGATCGCGGAATTCCTTCCAGTTCAACACGACCGTGTATAGATCGATGTGCAGGCGCTCGAGCACGCGCTTGATGTTTCCGACCGCTTTGTCCGAATTCCATCCGTTGTCCACGTGGATCGCCAGGGGACGCAATCCCAGTTCCTTGACCTTGATGGCGACGAAACTCGAATCCACGCCGCCACTGACTCCAATGATGCAATCATAGTCCCTGCCGCGCCCTCGCCGCTTCATCTCCTCCACCAACGACGATAGACGGGTGGCGCGCTCCTGCGGCGAGAGGGTGTAGAGCTGCGCGCGCCGGAACCAAGCGGTGCAGTGATTGCACCATCCATTCTCATCGAACACGATGTCGGGATCGGTCGTGTCCATGATGCAGCGCGTGCAGATGCGATACCCTTGGTTCACGTCGTCCCCCGGGTGGCTCCGGCCAAGGACGCGATCTCGTGCGGCCGCGGGTAGCTGATGAGCGGTGCCTTGTGTTTGCCGTGCAGTACGAACATCGTGCCCGCCGCCGCCGCCGCCACGCCGCTCGACTGCATGAGATGCCTGATGTCCTCCAGGCTGCCCGCGCCTCCGCAGGCGATCACGGGAATCCTCACGGCCGCGCTGATCTGCTTCATGAGCGCCAGATCGTATCCGCTACGGGCGCCCTCGAGGTCGATCGACTGCACGAACAGCTCGCCGGCGCCGTATTGCTCCATGCGCAGAGAATAGGTGCGTGCGTCGATTCCTGCATTCCGCGTTCCACTTCTGGTCCACACCTCATGCCGGCCGAGGAAGGTCCTGCGAACGTCCACCGCTACCACGATGCTTTGCGAGCCGAACGTTGCGGCCGCCGCAGAGATCAAGTCTCCATCGACCGCTGCCGCGCCGATGACGACCTTCTCGATGCCGATCGAGAGTATGCGGCGTATCTGCTCGACCGACTGGATCCCTCCGCCATAGGCGAGCGGCATGAAGGCCTCCGAGGCAAACTCCTCGATCAACGCGTAATCGGGCTCGCGTCGGGCGAGCGTCGCACGGATGTCGACGACGACCAGTTCATCGCAATCCAGGTCGTTGAATATCTTGACGGCGTTGATCGGGTCGCCGAGATAGACCGGATTCTTGAACTGGCGCGTCTTCAACAACTCGCCTTCCGCGACCTGCAGGCACGGAATCAGCCGGGGACGCAGCGACGTCATGACGCGGCGAAGTTGCCCAGAAGCCGCAGACCGTAGCGGTGGCTCTTCTCGGGGTGGAACTGCACGCCGGCAACGTTGCCGTGAACCACGGCCGCGGAAAATTCGCCCCCATAATCGCACACCGCAAGTGAATTCTCGGGCGATTCGCAGATGACGCGGTAGGAGTGGACGAAATAGAAGCGGGAATCCGTCGACAGCTCGCGCGCGAGCGGATGATCGGGAATGAGCCACTTCACTGCGTTCCAGCCCATGTGCGGAATTCGCAAGCCTTCCACGTCGGGGAATCGCCTGGTATGCGCGCGGATCAGTCCGAGGCCGGCCATGCTGCCCTCCTCGCTGTCAAGCGTCAGCATCTGCATGCCCACGCAAATACCCAACAGCGGGCGCTGCGTCGCCGCGAATTCGAGCACCGAGGCTCTCAGACCCGAGTCCTCGAGCGCGCGCATGCAAGCATCGAATGCGCCGATCCCCGGAAGAATCAGGCGCCTTGCGCTCGATACGGATTGCGGGCTCGTCACGACCTCCGAGTCGATGCGAAGCTTGCGGAACATGTTGCATATCGATCCGGTATTTCCGATACCGTAATTGACTATACTTACCTCGGCCAAGGCGTCCCCAAATGCTGGCGGTCAGCGACGTGCGATCGACTGGGTCGCGCGCTTTCAGAGGGTGGATTGTACGTCAAAAAGCCGCACTCGGGCCTTCCGGCTCCTTTGGCCGCCCCGCCGCCGGGGCGCGACTCGCTGCGCGATGGCCGGTAGCGCGGTACAGATCGTTGAATAAGCCGGTCGATGCCAAGGCGAGCAGAGGGATGAGCAGCAGCCCTCCCGAGAAAAACGCCGTGAATGCGGAGGTCACTTGTAGCTGATACACGCCATACATGCCGCTACCCAGCAACGCGATCGCGAGTGGCACCTTCCCGAGGCTGAGCACGAAGATATCCACCGCCTTCACCACGTAGCCGACCAGCAAGGACAGTGCAATCACGCCTCCGTAGGAGAAATCGACCCACGCATCGCCGATGAAGAACGAGTCATACGTGGCGCCGTCGGATCCCCAGAAACTGGCCACGCGGCTGTGGGCCGATACCAGCTCGCCGCTGCCGAACAATTCATGCACCAACCCGATATTCATGCCCCAGGTGTGAGGCAAGTACTCGGGATAGACATAGTAAGTCTGATAGACGACTTCGTTGTTGACTTGAAAAAAACGATAGCCGAGCCATTCGAGGATCCCGGTGGGCTCCAGATCGGGAATGGCAATGAGCGCCGCGAGGGACGCCCCCACCAGCACGACCCCGAGGAACAGCAGCACCCGGCCGAGTCCGAATTCGAGCCGCCGGGTGGCCTGAAAGACGCCCATCAGCTGCAGCAGATACACGAGCCATGGGACTTTTTGGAAGGTGCCGATCTTTCCGGCGAACACGGCCGCACAGACCAGCAGGCCGATCGCAATCAAATAGCGCTGCCTCGTCGCGATCCCCTTCACCAGCAGCAGGAAACTCAGGAAAGGCGCCACCGAAATGAACAGGGTCTGATAGAAGTAGCCGCCGCCGCCGGCAAATTCGGCGCGATACTGCATCTTCTCGTGCGTCAGGTCGAACGACAGGAAGTTCCTGAGCTGAGACGGCTTGCCGAGATAGAAGAACACTGCAAAAATGATCAGCGCCACCACCACGCCCAGCAATGCCAGCAGCTGGCTGCCCTCGGGCCGATTGATTATCGGTGCGCTCCTCCAGCGTCGGATCACGAGCTCCGCCCTGGCGTTCAGCGAAGGCGCGGCAGCTCTCGCCAATTCCATACCGATCACCAGCGCGATCCACATGAGGATCAGGCATCGCGTGACGGTGGCGCGAACGCCGGGAACCAGATCATCCGCCTCGACGACGCAGTAGATGATATTGCCGATGCCGTACAGCACGAAAAACGAAATCAGCATCAGCGGCGTCAACAACAGCCGCGGCGGCTCGCGCACCCAGATGTAGATCGCGATGCCCACCAGGCATAGTGCGTGGAGGTAATCTAACGAAAGCATGCCGGCAGTCCTGCTGCGGAGCGCCGCGTGTCAGCGCTCGCGGATCGCCGCAATGACCACGCCGAGGATGACTCCCAGCAGCAGGCCCAGCACAGCGATCAAGGGCTTGTTCGGGCTATAGCGATCTTTCGCGTCCGGCGCCACTGCCGGATCGATGACCTTGAACGCGTATGCGTCGCGGGTACGCGCCACCATGGCGTTCTTCAACTCGGTTTCCATGAGCTTGGAGATCGCATTGCCTATCTCGACCGTCGGCGTTTGCATGGCCTCGGATTTCAGATATTCGACGCTGCGATTCTGCTCCGCGATGGCCCTGTCCCGCAGTTCCTTGTCCGCTTCGGCGATCAAGGAGTTCGCCCAGTCGGCCGCCGCCACGCGATCCCACCAGACTATCGACAGCGTCACTATACCGGTGCGTTTGTCCTCGGCGATCTGGCGGATGTCCTTGGAAAACTTGCGCACGCCTTGTGCGATGGTCGGGACATCGCGCGGATCGCGCCATTGTTGGCGGCTGGCGTCCCATTGCGCCGCGAACAGCACCGGCAGGAGTGCGTGGCGCTGTATGAACCCGGCGGTGAAGGCGCGGGAACGCAAGAACTCCAGCGCCTCCTCCGCCTTCCTGTTGCCGGTGCCGCCCAAGCTGATCCCCGCCAACGATGCGAGCCCTCCCAGCTGACCACCCAATTCCCCGAGGCCGCTCGACCCGTCGGCCGGCGAGACTACGATTTCGGCACGGTACTTGGGCTGCAGTGTAAAAGCGATCGCCACTGCGCCGATGATGCAAACGACCGTGCAAATGGCGATGATGCCCTTGTTGCGCAGAAAAAAGCGCATGAGCGCGAGCAAGCTCATATCGTTCCGCGAGTGATCCGCAAATTCGTTCATCGTGTCGACTCACACAGGTGACAGACCGCCTCGACCACTTGCTCGGCCGCATGCCCGGTGCCGAAAGGCCCGCCGGCGGCGCGCGGCGCGCCACGCGCGGCGCGCGGCTGCTGCGCCAGCTTGCTCAAGATCTCCGCGAGCCGCGCACCGTCGCGTCCCGCGATGGAATTGGCATCAGCCTCGAGGGTTTCCAGCCATTCGGTTTCGTCACGCAGGGTAACGCAAGGGCAATTCAGAAAAAATGCCTCTTTTTGCAATCCTCCCGAGTCAGTCAGCACCCAGCGTGCGCTTTGCACCAGGGCCAGCATGTCGAGATAGCCAAGCGGGTCCGTCAGAACCAAATTGTCTGCCGGAGACCAATCGGGCAGATCGGCTCGCAAGATCGAGGACGTGCGTGGATGCACGGGAAAAATAATGCGCCCGAAACGGCAGGCAGCCGCGTTGAGCGCCTGCAGCAGCGTCAGCAGCTCCTCGCGCCTCGTGTTCTCGGCGCGGTGAATCGTCGCCACCCCATACTCGCCGGGGGTGAGATTCAGACTGCCCAGGATGCTCGAGTTGTTGCGCGCGAGCTGCGCGTGGAAAAGCACGGCGTCATACATGACGTCGCCGGTCAACGAGGACCTCGCCGACAAGCCTTCGCGTTGCAAATTATCCATCGCTGTTTGGGTCGGCGCCAGCAGCAGATCCGACAAGTGGTCGGTCGCAATCCGATTCAATTCCTCCGGCATCATGCGGTTGAAACTACGCAGTCCCGCCTCGACATGCGCCACGGGGATGTGCAGCTTGGCCGCCGCCAGCGCCCCCGCCAGGGTCGAGTTGGTATCGCCATACACGATGACCGCGTCGGGCCGCTGCTGCGACAGATAATCTTCGATTGCTTCGAGCATTCGCGCGGTCTGCCGTCCCTGCGGACCCGATCCGATGCCGAGGTTCACCGCGGGCTGCGGAATCTGCAGCTCCTCGAAGAATATCCTGGACATCACATCGTCATAATGCTGTCCGGTATGAAGGATGCGGTCATCGATCGCCAGCCGCGCGCGCCGCATGGCTCTCGAGACGGGAGAGAGCTTGACGAACTGCGGGCGCGCTCCAACGATGCTGGCGGTGCGGATTGCGCGCCCCCCTTGCGAGCTCACCAAGGCGTACCATCGATGCCGCAGACGCCGTCGCGCAGCACGTAGACTTCGCCGCTCTCATCGCATCTCGCGCGGGCCTCACCGCGCGCACGCGCGGCTGCGTTCAGCGGGAGGTCGAGCCGATGGCCGTAGCGGCTCATCCAGCCGATTTGCCGTGCCGGGACGCCCACGACGAGCGCATGCGCGGGAACGCTCCTGTTGACGACCGCACCGGCCCCGATGAAGGCATGCTCGCCCACGGTAACGCCGCAGATGATCGTGCAATTTGCGCCGAGCGTGGCGCCCTTTTTGACCAGCGTTTTCCGGTATTCAGCCTTGCGTACCACGGCAGAGCGGGGGTTGTATACGTTGGTGAACACCATGCTGGGACCGCAAAAAACGTCGTCCTCCAAGGTAACTGCGTCGTATACCGACACGTTGTTCTGTATCTTGACGTTGTTGCCGATTGAAACGTCATTGCCCACGAAGACATTCTGGCCGAACGAACAGCCCGTCCCGATGCGCGCACCGGAGCAGATGTGCGCGAAATGCCATACGCGGCATCCCTCTCCCAGGACAGCGCCCTCGTCCACGATCGCCGACGAATGCACGAAGATTGCCGACACGTCGTCAATACTCGAGCGGCAGGTTGACGCGTCGCCCATCGCGCGCGGATCTGTACATCGCGATGAGCAACTCCAGCGAGCGTAAACCCTCGCGGCCGTCGGTTTCCGCTTCGGCCTCGCCGCGCAGGGTGCGAATCACGTTGTCGTAGTAGAGCGGATGGCCATGTCCATACACGGACGTCGTCTGGTAGTTTGCCTCCGCGATTTGAGCGTCCATCTCATGAGGCTCCGCAAACTCCCAGCGCTGAATCTCGTTGACGGCAACGCCGCCGATCCTCACCGTCCCGGCCTCCCCGAGAACGGTGATCGATCCCTCGAGATTTTTCGGATAAGTCAGCATGGTCACGTTTATGGAGCCAATCGCACCGTTGCGCCACTTGAGCGCCGCAGCTCCGGTGTCCTCGACCTCGATGCGCCGGGCCAGTGTTCCAGTATAGGCCATCACGCTTTCCACCGGACCAATCAGCCAATCCAGCAAATCCACATAGTGGCTTGCTTGGTTCATGAATGCGCCGCCGTCGAACTCCCACGTACCCCGCCACTTGGCGCTGTCGTAGTAGCTCTGCGGGCGGCTCCAGAAAACGTTGACGCTGACCATGTAAATCCGCCCAAAACGGCGCGCCTCGATGGCCCGCTTCAGCGTCTGCAAGGTGCGATTGTGCCTGTTCTGCTTGACCACGAAGAGCCTGGTGTGGGCGAGATCGCATGCTCGTACCATGGCCAGCCCGTCCTGCCAGCGCGTCGCCATCGGCTTCTCGGTCATCACGTGCCGACCGCCCGCCGCGACGCGGATGGCCTGCGCAGAATGCAAGCCGGAAGGTGAGGCGAGCACCACGCAGTCTGCGCGCGTTGCCGCCATCATGTCTTCCAGGCTCGCGTGACCCGCCGCGCCCGTCTTGGCCACGGCATCCGCCAGCACGGATGCGTCGACATCACAGACGTCGACAAGTTCACAACGCTCGTGGTGCGCCTTGATCGCGGCAATATGGCTGGCTGCGATGCGGCCGCACCCGACCAGCGCGAAGCGTATCTTTCTATCGGTAACCGGCTTGTTCATGCAGCCAATATAGCGCGAGCCGGCAAGGGCCGCTCATCCCTTGCGGCGCGATTCCTCGCGATGATTTTCTTCTTGACGTATTCTATCGATCTTTATGCCCGACTTGGAGACGATGGCCGATGCGCTGGGGTGACGTGCTGCGCGTCTCGCGGCTTCCGTTGCCCGAACGCAAATTCATCGTGCTCGGCATCGCCGTCATCATTGCGACCCGATTGTCGGTAATCGTTGCGACCCCCCGAACCGCGGATTTTCTGGATCCCCGCATTTATCAGGGCGTCGGTCAAACCGTGCTCGAGGGAGTCAATCCGTACGATTATTCCGACCGCCCCGCCTTGCGCGCGCGCCTGCGGGCCGACATGGCCGCGGCCCACGGGATCGACGACTTCACCCGCACGCAGCAATCCTGGGACTACTACGTGTCCGGCAACCCTCCCGCATCGACCGCGCTGTATGCGCTGTTCGAGAAGCTCTCGGGGGGCTCGCGGTTTGGTTGGCGGCTGCTGTTCATCCTGGGGGACATTGCCCTGTTCTTGGGCCTGGCTCAACTGATAAAGGCGACGCGCGGCAGCATCGAGAACGCGGTCGATCAGGCGGGCATCATATGCCTGGCGATCATCAACCCGGTCTTGATCGTGGCGGGCTGCGCGATTCCCGAGGAGAAGCAGTTCCAAACCGCGCTCATGTTGTGGAGCGCGGCGCTCGTGCTGGCGCCGGTCGCGCCCGGAGCGCGCCGGGCGGTCGGCATCGGGTTCGCCCTCTCGCTGTCGGTCCTGTTCAAGCTGCTGGGAATCTTCCTGGTGCCGCTCTGGCTGGCACGCGCGAACCGCGAGAAGCTCTCGTTCGCGGCGTGGTGTGCGCTCGGTGGGATTCTCCCCGTGATCGCGGCGTTCGCCGCGTTCGGGGATCATTTCCTCGGTGCGCTGATCGCCCGCGGCGTGCAAAACAGCGTCCTGGGGGCGGAGCACGCCTCGCCGTGGGTGCTGCTGCCGTGGCTGGAGGGGAGCGCGTACGTCGCGGTCAAGGCAGCGGTGGTCTCGCTATTTTGCGCTGTATTCGCGGCATTGCTCATCAAGCGCCGCATTGATTTGCTCAATCTCTGCGCCGGCCTCACCGTCGCATTCGTTTGTCTGTGGCTCGACAAGGGCGCGATGAACCGGATGAACATCGGGATCGTGTTTGCGGTGGCCGCTCTATCGTCCCTCTCGGGCCGCCTGTTCCTGGGCTTTTCCGCCGCGATCGTGCTGCTGGGCGGGATCGGCTACGCGCTCGGCGTAGGAGTGCTTCGATTACGTCTCGAGATCGTGGACGCCGCGCTGACGCTCACGTTCTTGGCGGCCTACCTGCTCGTTCTGCTGGGTCGCGAGCCCGGGATGTCACCGCAGGGATGGCAGTCTCTGAGGACCTCGACGCGTTGACCACCAGAATCGGCATCATAGGCTGCGGTTACGGGGCCCAGGTTCTGGTGCCGGCCTTCCGGGCCGACGCGAGGACAGAGGTGGTGGCGATCGCGGCTCGCAGCCGAGCGCGAGCGCAATCAGCCGCGCAAGCTCTCGGCATTCCCGGCTTCGCGGATGACTGGCGGGAACTCCTCGATCCACGGCGCTTGGACGCCCTGGCAATCGCGGCTCCGCCGGACGCCCAGGCGGAAATCGCCCGTGCCGCGCTCGAATGCGGCCTGCACGTGTTCGCGGAAAAGCCGCTTGCGTCGACGCTCGACGGCGCGCGCCGCCTCGCCGCCCTGGCAGTGAGGTCGGGCCGTGCGCATGCGATCGATTTCAATTTTCGCGAGGTGGCCGCGATACGCAAAGCGCGGGAAGTATTGCGCTCGAACGCGCTCGGCGCGCTGCGCCACGTGGCCGTCGTGTGGCAGGTGGAGAGCTTTGCAAACCAGGCCCGTCTCGAGAGCTGGAAAACCGATCGGGGGGCCGGCGGCGGCGCCCTGTCGAACTTCGTCTCGCACGCGCTCGACTACCTCGAGTGGCTCGCAGGGCCGATTATCGGTTTGTCGGCGCGGCTCGCCGGAATGCCAGGCGACGGCCGCCCCAATGACACGTTCGTGTCGATGGCATGCCGGTTTGCAGGCGGCGCGGCCGGCAGCCTGCTGATGAGCGCTGCGGCCTACCGCGGCTCGGGCCACAGGATCGAATTCTACGGGGAGGGCGGCTCGCTGGTGCTGGAAAATCCGGGGCGCGACTACATGCGCGGCTTCGATCTGAGGCTGGCCGTCAGGCCGCGGGATTTCGCACGGGTCGTGCCGCCCACGGACGAGGATGCTTGGGAGGATGGACGCGTCCTTCCCACCTCGCGCATCGTCAGCGGGTTCCTCGACTGGATAGATGGCGGGAAGCCGGCGGAGCCGAATTTCACCGCCGGATTGCGCGTACAATGTTTGCTGGACCATGCGCGCCGTTCACACGAGACGGGCCGGTGGCTCGAGGTCGGCGCTCAGGATTCGGGAATCTAATGACGGCAAAACGCTATCTCGTCACCGGCGGAACCGGTTTCATCGGCGCCGCACTCGTGGTGCGATTGCTCGAGCGTGGTCACCGGGTCCGCGTCCTCGATGACAATTCGCGCGGCGCGGAACGGCGCCTCGGCAAAGCCGTGAGCGACGTCGAGCTCTCGATCGGCGACATACGATCCGCCGACGTCGTCGAGCGCGCGGTCGCGGGCGTCGACGCCGTGCATCACTTGGCCTTCGTCAACGGTACCGAGAATTTCTACAAGCACCCGGACCTGGTTCTCGAGGTCGGTGCCAAAGGCATGATCAATGTCGTCGATGCGTGCATCAAGCATGGCGTTCCCGAGCTCATCCTGGCTTCGAGCTCCGAAGTCTATCAATCGCCGCCGCAGGTGCCGACGGATGAGAGCGTGCCGCTGGTGGTGCCGGACCTCATGAACCCGCGCTACTCCTACGGCGGCGGCAAATTGTTCAGCGAGCTCTATGCCATCGACGTGGCGGCGCGGCGGCTCGAGCGCGTCGTCATCTACCGGCCGCACAATGTCTACGGACCGGACATGGGCTGGGAGCACGTCATTCCGCAGATGGCGGTCCGCATGTCCAGCCTCGCGCTGCAACTGCCTTGCGGGGAAATCGATTTTCAGATCCAGGGCAGCGGGCAGGAGACTCGAAGCTTCTGCTTCATCGCAGATTTTATCGACGGCCTCATGCTGGTTCAGGAACGAGGCGCGAATTCCAACGTCTACCACATAGGAACGACCGAGGAAGTGACGATCGCCGATCTGGCGCATCGGATCGCCTCGCGGCTCGGGCGCAAAATCAAGATTCTGCCGGGTCCGGTCGCGGCCGGGGGCACGCTGCGGCGGTGCCCGGCCATCGACAAGATCGCTGCACTCGGATATCGGCAGAAAACTTCGCTGGATCAAGGACTAGCGATGACATGCGGATGGTACTTCGAAAATCAGAGGATGAGCGCGTGACGGGTCATAGCAACGTTGTGAACGGGAAAAGCATTCCACTCCAGACGGCCTTCGGTAGCGGATCGAGCGTGGTCATCGATTCCTGCCAGGTTTGCGGCAGCCCCAATCTCAAACCGGTGGCGTTCTTCGGCTACCTGCCCCCGGTGAACGAGATGCAACCGGCCGGCGCGGTGCCTCATGAGTTGCCGTCATATCCCGTGAACCTGCTCCATTGCCGAACCTGCGAACTGGTGCAGCTCGGCCTGTCCATCGATCCGAAAGTGCTGTTTCCGCCGAGCTACCCCTATACGAGCGGCACGACGCGCATCCTGCGCGAGAATTTTGCCGCGCTCTACCGCGAATGCCGCGAAATTGCCGGGCTGCGGGCGGATGACCTGGTGGTGGATATCGGCTCGAACGACGGCACGTTGCTGTCCAACTTCGCGGGACATCATCGCGTGCTCGGCATCGAGCCGACCGATGTCGGTGCCATCGCCTCGAGCCGCGGAATCCCGACGATTCAGCGCTACTTCGGCAAGGATACGGCGCTCGAGGTCCGCGCCGAACACGGGCGCGCAAAGGTCATCACCGCAGCCAACTGCTTTGCGCACATCGAGGACGTGCACTCCGTCGTCGACGGCATTCTCGAGCTGCTCGCCGAAGACGGGCTGTTCATCTCGGAGAATCACTACTTCATCGGCGTCCTCGATCGCCTGCAGTACGATACGGTTTATCACGAGCATCTGCGCTATTACTCGTTGCGCAGCATCAAGTACCTGCTCGAGATGCATGGCCTCGAGGTGGTGCATGCCGTGCAAATCCCCACGCACGGCGGCTCGATACGTGTTTATGCCGCCCGCAAAGGCACCCGCCCGGTGCAAGCTTCGGTCGCACAGATACTCGCTTCCGAGCCCCAGGGTGAGGCCATGGTCGAGCGCCTGGCTCGTTTCCGCAGCGATGTCCTGCTCTCCAAGTTGCGCCTCATGTCGATGCTGCGCGACGTGAAGGAAAAAGGCGGGCGGGTTTGCGGGATCAGCGCCCCATCGCGGGCCTCGACACTCATCTGCTACACGGGCCTCGATGACGGCACTCTGGATTACGTGGCCGAGATCAAGGGCTCCCTCAAGATCGGCAAGTACATGCCGGGAACCATCATCCCCGTGGTCGAGGAAGCCAAGGTGTTCGAGGATCAGCCGGAATACGCTCTCATCCTGTCCTGGCACATCGCCGAGGAGCTGATGCCGAAGCTGCGCGAGAAAGGTTATCGCGGCCGGTTCATCGTGCCGCTGCCGGTGCCGCGTCTGGTCTGAGCTTCGCCGGCCAATGCAGGACAAGCGCAGCGAGATCGAGTTTTTCGATGCCCACGCAGCCGCGGATGACTACAACGTTTTCAGCGAAGCGGCGAACGCGCGGCTGATCGATTGTTTCGTCCGCCTCACGGGCCTTGCGCCTGGCGCGCGCGTCGTCGACCTGGGCTGCGGCTCCGGCATTTTCACCTATCTGCTGGGAGAGCGCGGCTATGAGGCTGCCGGACTCGACATCAGCCCGAAACTTCTCGCCCTCGCCAGAGGCAAGTATCCGCATCTGCGATTCGACGAGGGCGACGTCGAGGCCTTGCCCTACGAGGATGCCTCGGTCGATGGCGTGTTGCTGAGCGGGATCGTGCATCATCTGCCCGATGCCCGGCGTTGCGCCGCAGAGGTCATGCGGGTTCTCAAGCCCGAGGGGCGCTTCGTCGCTTTCGATCCGAACCGGGCAAATCCCTTCATGTACCTGTATCGAGATCGAAGCTCACCGCTGTACAGCTCGGTGGGAGTCACCGCCAATGAGCGGCCCATCATTGCGCGCGAGGCAGCCGAAACGTTCCGGGCGGCGGGCCTCGAGGTCGGCACCGATTACCTGTCGGGGCTCTCGTATCGATATGTTGCATCGCCGGTGGCGCGTGTCGCGCTGCCGGTCTACAACTTCATAGATGACTGGGTGTTCCGGCCTGGGTTCATGAAGCCGCACAGCGCATTCGTCTTGACCCATGGCGTGAAGCCATCGGCGCACCCTCAGCGGAGAGCCACTCAATGACCCCCGGCGGGATTCTCGATCTTGACGATGTCGATCTCACCGTCGTCGGCGGCGCCGGCCACGTGGGGATTCCTCTTGTGCTCTGTTTCGCGGATAGCGGAATGCGGGTGCTCATCAACGACCTCAATGAGACAGCTCTGCGTTCGCTGCGCGAGGGCGTGCTGCCGTTCATTGAGTACGATGCGCAGCCGGTGCTCGACCGGGTCCTGAAGAAGGGCACCCTGCGCTACGGCACGAGGCCATCGGAGATCGGCCGCAACGGTCCGGTCATCGTCACGATCGGCACGCCGGTCGATGAGTTCCTGAATCCGGTGCTCGCGCAGGTGAAGAAGTGCCTGGACGGCATCGTTCCCCATGTTGCGGATGGCCAGCTGCTCATTCTGCGCTCGACCGTCTATCCAGGAACCACCGAATGGATCGCGCGATATCTCGAGCGCCTCGACCGCAAGATCCTGGTCGCATATTGTCCCGAGCGAATCGTGCAAGGTTACGGCATCGCCGAGCTCAAGAGCCTGCCGCAGATCGTGAGCGGCACGACCCCCGAAGCCGAGGACCAGGCGGCCACTCTGTTCGAGCGCATCGCCCCGGACATCGTGCGCTGCAAGCCCCTGGAGGCCGAATTCGCCAAGCTATTCACCAATGTCCATCGGTACATCGAATTTGCGACGACCAACCAGTTCTACATGATCGCAGAGTCCGCGGGGGCCGATTACAGCGCGATTCTGGATGCCATGAAGCGCAACTACCCGCGGGCATCGCGAATCCCGGGCCCGGGATTCTCCGCCGGGCCGTGCTTGTTCAAGGACACCATGCAGCTTGCGGCATTCTCGAGAAACCAGTTTGCCTTGGGTCATGCCGCGATGCTCGTCAACGAGGGCTTGGTGTTGCATGTGATCGACCGGCTTCGCCATAGGTACGATCTGGCGAACTCGACCGTGGGCTTGCTAGGCATGGCTTTCAAGCCGGAAATCGACGACATCCGCTCCTCGCTCAGCTACAAGCTCAAGCACGGACTCCTGCATCACGCAAAGCGCGTCATCGCCACCGATCCTCTGGTGAAAAGCGATCCCGATCTGCTGCCGCTCGATGAGGTGGTCGCACAGAGCGACATCATGGTTCTGTGCACGCCCCACAAGCTGTACAAGAATCTCGACACCCACGGTAAACCGCTTTTCGATGTCTGGAAATTCGTTGAGCCGATCCGCGCCGCCTGACGCACGGCCGGCCGTCTCGCCGGGCGGTGACTCGGCGCGCTCGGCCGCCGCGGCGGATGCTTGCGTGCTCGACATCGTCATTCCCGTCTACAACGAAGGCGCAAACATCCTCAGAGTATTGAAGGCGCTCGACGCCGCGGTCGCAACGCCGGCGCGCGTGTTGATCTGCTACGACCGGGATGATGACGACACTCTCACCGCGATCGGCACACACTGGCGCAACGGCAGGCTGCCGATCGAGCTGGTGCGCAACCGGAGCCAGGGCGCACATGGCGCGGTGATGACCGGCTTGCGTACCGGACCCGCGCCGTTTGCCCTCGTGTATCCCGGTGACGATGACTACAACGCCGGCATATTGGATTCAATGGTCGCGAAGGCGCGCGAGGGCAACGACATCGTTTGCGCCAGCCGCTTCATCCCCGGCGGGTCGATGATCGGCTGTCCCTGGCTGAAGGCGTTTCTGGTGCGCGCGGCGGCAAGCAGCCTGTTTCATCTCGCGCGCGTGCCGACCCATGACCCGACCAACGGCTTCCGCCTGTTCTCGCGCCGGGTCATCGAGCAGATCAAGGTGGAATCGAGCGTGGGCTTCACCTACAGCCTGGAACTACTGGTCAAAGTGCAGCGCCTGCGCTGGGGAGTGGCCGAAGTTCCGGCGCGCTGGTTCGAGCGTACCGCGGGTCAAAGCCGGTTCCGGGTGCTGCGCTGGTTACCCGCCTATCTCACCTGGTTCTTCTACGCCTTTGGTACCACCTATGGCCGCCTGTCTCCCGCCCGTGTCGCGCGCAACGAGAATGCGCGGTGATCACCGGCGCGGCCTTGGATTCGAAGCGTTTGTTCGCCGCCTCGACCACGCGCGTCCTGGTCAAGATCGTCATCACCGCGGGATTGCTGGTTGTGCTTGCGCGCAAGGTGAATCTGCACGCGGTAGCCGGCAGGATCGGCGCAATCGGCTTCCTGTCCTGCGCCGTGTGCGTCCTGGTAACGCTGGTTCTCACCCTCCTGGTCGCTTGGCGCTGGCAGATGATACTGGCGCGCATGCGAAGCCCGGTGCCATTCGGCGAAAGCTGGCGGCTCGTGCTGGTAGGGCTCTTCTTCAATCAGATCCTGCCATCCGGCATCGGCGGCGACGCCGTGCGTGTCTGGCTGCTGGCACGCGGCGGCAGTCGGCTGCGCACAGCCCTCTTCAGCGTTGCCGCCGACCGCATATTCGCGCTTGGCGCCGTCGTGCTCTGCATGGCCGCACTGCTTCCAGTGCTGCTTTCCGGGCCCGCGAAATGGGCGGTGGTGTCCTTGACGGTGGCCGGTGCCCTGGGTATCGCAGGGCTGTTCGCGCTTCCGAAAGCGATCGGCATCCTGACTCGCGCCTTGCCCGCTCGACTGTACCGGCCCTTTGAGAAGCTGATCGCGCGCGCGGTCGACCTTGCGGGCGGGTTCGCCGCCGTTCTACGACTGGTTTTGCAGGCCCGCCCCCAGGGACCGGCCGTGATCGGTATTTCCGTCGCGAACCAGCTGGTCCTCGGATGGATCGTCTACTTCCTCGCCAACCGCCTGCACGTCGAGATCGGATTGATGACGGTCATCGCCCTGTTTTCGCCGGCGCTGCTGCTCAGCATGATGCCGATCTCGCTCGGCGGTTGGGGAGTTCGCGAGGCTGCCCTGGTATGGCTGCTCGGCACGGCTCATGTTCCTCAGGATGCCTCGCTTGCAATCTCGCTCCTGTTCGGAACCGTCACTACCGTCGCGAGTCTCCCGGGGGGTGTCTTGTGGCTGTTCGAGCGGCGCCTCGGCGTGCCGGCAAACGCACCCGCAACGGGGTCGGCGAGGGAGCCGCCGGCTCCGGCCGTTCGCGAGCGCAAACTCAGCGTGCTGTCCCCTTGGGTCAAAGTCATGGCCCGCACCGTCGACTTCGGCGGCGGAAGAGTCGAAACCTACCACGCCATCGATCAGGCGGATTACATCGCGATCGTCGCGGTGACGCCGGATTTCCGCATCCCGCTGGTGCGGCAGTATCGGCCGGCGCTGGAACGCTTCACTTGCGAGTTGCCCGCAGGCATGGTCGATGCGGGCGAAAGCCCGGCCGAAACCTGCGCGCGTGAACTTCGCGAGGAGACCGGCCTCATTGCGCGCAGGATCCACGCGCTGGGCACGCATGCGGCGGATTCCGCGCGGCTTGGGAATGCCATCCACTCGTTTCTGGTGGAAACCGAGGACGCGCAACCGATTGCCCCGCCCGAAAGCGGAATCACAGTCGAACTGGTCAGCTTCGAGCGCCTGCGCATGCTCATATTGGCGGGCGAATTCGATCTGCAGTTTCACGTGGCCGCCGTCGGATTGGCATTGATGCAGCCGCAGTTCGCGAGGCTGCTCACGGGGCCCTCACCCTCCACGCAATAACAACGATCACGCAGCATTCAAAGGAGTGCTGGTGCCGCCGGGATAAAGAAAGGCCCCGCGGACTACACGCTGCGCACCGCGAGCAGCGCAACCGCCAGGTTGTACAGAATCGTGGTGACCGCCTGCCACAGCGGCAGGGCCCTCACCCTCTCGGTATCGAGCGGCACGACGATGGTATCGCCCGGCCTGATCTCGATATTCTGGGTGCGACGGAACCAGCCTTGCCGTCCCCCCGATACCACATCTCCGTTGGCGCGCACGATGTAGATACGCTTGCGATCCGCCTTCTGAGTGGTTCCGCCGCTCTTGGCGATGTAGTCGTCACGGGTGAGTCCGGGCGCATACACATGCGAAGTGGGGCTCTGCACCTCCCCGAGAATCGTGACTTCCTGGGTCTTCTTGGGGATGGAGAGCTTGTCGCCATCCTTGACCAGCACGTCGTCCGGACCGCCGGCCCGCTCCTTCATGACGGCCTCGATATTGATGACCAGCCGGCCCACCGGCTTGGCATTACGCAGCTGCGCGAGCAGCGATTGTCCCACGACAAGACCCTGGCTCGCGTTCGCTCCGCCTCCCGAGTTGGTGACCGCCCCGCCGGCGACGGCCTCGAGTGACAACGCCGCCAGATCGCTCTGCAGCCGGTCCGCGAGCAAATCAAGCTGCTCCTTTTCGCGCTTTTTCAGCTCCTCGCGCACGAACACGGCCCCTTCGGGGAACCCGACCGGCGTGATGCCGCCGGCACGCGCCATCACCGAGTGCAGAGTCTCACCCTGATGAATCGGGTACTTGCCCGGGAAACGCACCTCGCCGCTCACTTCGATCACGCCGGGTTCGGTCCACAGCGGTACCGGCTTGATGACCAGTGTGTCGTAGGGCCGCAGCCGCAGATCGGCGTCGGGATCCCCTCGGCGGATGGCCGACAGGTTGACCTGGATCAGATCGGTCTGCCGCACGTCGCCATCGACCACGGCGTAGCGGGTGAGCTCCGCCGCGCCGCGATACGCCGCATCGTCGAGGCTGCCGCCGGCTCGGATCAAGTCGCTGACGTGCATGGTCGGCTCGAGCGGATACCGGCCCGGCGCCTTGACCTGCCCATCGATTTGCACGACCTGTTCCGGCTTGTCCGGCGTCGCCTGAATCTCGAGGTCGCGAATGATGGGCTCGAGAATCCGGGTACGGCTGGTCGATAGATCGAATACCAAGATCTGATCCCGCGGCTCGAGCACCGGATCGTCGGCGGATCCTGGCTTGGAAAGCGCGCGCTTCAGATCCGCGGACAGCACCTCGACCCGCTCTTCGGGCGGAACCTGGCGGCGGATCATGATGTAGTGCAGGTCGGCCTCCGGCTTGAGCTCATCGAAGCTCGGAAGTACGTCGCTCAATCGCAGCCCCGCGCGGTATTCGAACTGTCCGGGCCTGAGGACATATCCCGACAGAACCACGGAATTCTCCAGCGTCGGCCGGATCTCCGGAATTCGCAGCTTGTCGCCGTTGGCCATCAGGGTCTCGCGCCCCGCCGGCACGTCGAGATTGACGTTGCGCATTTCCCGCAGCCGCGACGGCAGGATTCGCTCCAGCTGTCCAAGCTGGGCGTCGGCATCGGGCATCAACCCGCCGGCAAGCTCGATCGCCTGCTGCACCGTCTTCTCGTGCTTGAGCTCGTAGATCGCCGGGCGGCGGACTGCGCCGTACACCGATACCGTGTCACCGATCGGAGGAATGAAGATCACGTCGCCCGGAAGCAGCTGTCGATCGCCGCTGGTATCGCCGTGCAAGAGCAGATCGTACAGATCGAGCGTCGTCACCAGACGCCCGGCGCGCTTGAGCTCGATATTACGCAGCGACCCTATCTTCTTGACGCCGCCGCTCACGAACAGCGCGTTGGTCATGGTCGAGAGCCCGCTCACCGAGTACGAGCCTGGCTTCTGAGCCTCGCCCAGCACGAATACGCGTATCGACCGCAGGTCGCCGACCGTCACGCTCACGCGCGTGCCGATGAGCTGCTTCGCGACGCGTTGCTCGATCGTCTCGCGCGCCTCCTCGAACGTCATCCCGTTGAGCGAGATCGGGCCCAGCTTGGGAAAATTGATGCGTCCATCGCGCTCGACCGTGAGCTCGTACTTCGAGGAGTCATTGCCGAAGAGCTGGATATCGAGGGTATCGCCCGGTCCGACGAGGTAGTCGCGCGGAACTTGAATGTCGGACACCGGTGCGAACGTGCTCGGCACCCCCTCGAACAGGTCGTAACCGAACGGCTTGAGCGCTTCCTGCCCGTAAGCCACCAGGCGCAGGAGCGTCAACTTGACGAAGTAGTTGGCGAGATCGGGATCCGCCGCCAGGCGCTTGGTGGCCTCCGAGGCGGTGAGGCCCGCGAGCGGCATTGCCGGCAGTCCGGGAACCTCGAGAACGCCGAAGCGATTCAGCTTGTAAGGGTTGCCGCCGAGGATGCGGTTGCGGAATTTCTGCGCTTCCTTCTTTTCGTCATCGGATTTCGGCTTCTCCTCCGTCCGGCGACAGCGGTTGTAGTCGAAGACGATGGTGGGTGCCGCGTTCGGCGTATTGTTCTGGGTGATGAGCGGAATCGTGGGAGTCTGCAGGCTGCTGCCGTTCCCGCCGCTCTGATCCAGGCCCGGAATTCCACTCAGGCCGGTGATGTTGCCGCTGATCGAATTCGATCCGTTGCCGTTCGGGCTCAAATATCCCGGCGGAAAGATTCCCCGGCACATCTCCTCGAGCGGCGTCAATTCCACCATCACGGAATCGTCGGCTCGCAGCTCCGGGTCCTCGTCCGCCTGGCGCAGAATGCGCCCGTCATAGGTCTCCTTCTTCTTGGAGATCTCGGTGTTGTCGGTGCCCTTCTGCAGCACCGTCTCCGGCGTCTTCAGCTTCGAATCGGTCTTCTTGGTGCCGTTACTGCTCTTGCCGAGCAGATTTTGCAGGATGGCGTCCTGCTGATCCTGAGGCAGACTTTCCTTCAAGGCCTGCAGCTGATCGGCTGTGTTCGAGTTTTGCGCCGATGCCGATAGCCCAAGGGTCAACAGCAGCGACAGAAGCCAGGTAATTCTCGTTCGCATAACCACCCAGTGCAGGGGAGCCCTCATCATATCCTCTGCAACGCAGAGGGTAAAACGGCCAAGCTAGCGCCTTTTGTAGTTGGTCTCCACCCAAGTGGCGTAGTCGCGCCCCAGAAGCGCCTCCCACCAGCCGCGATTGGATAGGTACCACTCGAGCGTCTCGCGCAAGCCGCGCGCCAGATCGCGCGTCGGCGAGTAACCGAGCTCGCGCCGCGCCTTGCGGAAATCGATGGCATAGCGGCGGTCGTGGCCGGGCCGGTCCCGCACGTACGTGATGAGCTCGACCGCGGCGCGACCTTGCGAGGGCGGCGACTGCGGGAAGGCGGCGCGCAGCTCCGGCCGCTCCGCCAGGATCTCGTCCGCCAGCTCGCATAGTGCTCGCACGACCTCGATGTTGGCGGTCTCACTGTTTCCGCCGATGTTGTAGATCTCACCCGGCGAGCCGCGCAGCAGCGCGAGCGTGATCGCTTCGCAGTGGTCCGCGACGTGCAGCCAATCGCGCCGTTGCAGGCCGTCTCCGTACACTGGCAAGGGGTCTCCCCGCAGTATATTGATGAGCGTCAACGGAATCAGCTTCTCGGGGAACTGATACGGACCGTAGTTGTTCGAGCAGTTCGTGACGGTGACATCGAGCCCGTAGGTTTCATGGTAGGCGCGTACCAGATGATCCGATCCCGCCTTGCTCGCCGAGTAGGGCGAGTTCGGGGCATAAGGGGTCGCCTCGTGGAACGGCGCGTCGGACGGGCCCAAGGAACCGTAGACCTCGTCGGTCGAGACATGATGGAAGCGGTGCGCCGGTACGATCTTGCGGTCGAGCCAGAGCGCTTTCGCCACCTTGAGCAGCGCATGCGTGCCGACCACGTTGGTGCGAATGAAGTCGTCCGGCCCCAGGATCGAGCGGTCGACGTGCGATTCGGCCGCAAAATGCACGAGCGTGTCGATGCGGTGCTGCTCGAGCAGACTCCGCACGGCGCTCTCGTCGCAGATGTCCTGGCGCACGAATCGGTAACGCGAATCACCCTCGAGACCCTTGAGATTCTCGGGATTGCCGGCGTAAGTGAGCGCATCGAGCACCAGCACCAGGCCGCCACCACCCCGTGCCAGCCAGTGGCGCACGAAGTTCGCGCCAATGAAGCCGGCGCCCCCCGTGACGCAGACGTTACTCGGTTCGAAGCTCATCCAGCATCATCCTCAAATGGTGCCGCCAGTGCAGCGCCGGTGTGGTCACTCGTTCCCGTGTCGCCGAGGTATCGAGCACGCTGAACGCCGGTCGCCGCGCACGGGTCGGATACTCGGCTGTCCCGATCGGCTCGATCGACGCTGCCCGCTGCAAAAGACCGCGCTCGAGCGCCTCGTCCTGAATCGCCACGGCGAAGTCATACCAGCTGGCGACGCCGAGATCGGTCCAGTGATAGATTCCGCTCGGAGCCGCCCCGTCCACCAGGTCCCAGACCGCGCAGGCGAGGCCTCGTGCCCAGGTGGGCGTGCCGATCTGATCGCTGACCACCCGCACTTGTTCCCGCTCGCGCATGAGTCGCAGCATGGTGAGCACAAAGTTGCGGCCGGCGCATGCGTAGACCCAGGCGGTACGCAGCACGATCGCCCCGCAATCCGCCTCGAGCGCCCTGATCTCGCCATCGCGCTTGCTCGTGCCGTAAACGCTCAAGGGCCGGGTCGCATCGTCCGGCCGGTAGGCACGGTTCGCGGCCCCGTCAAACACGAAATCGGTGGACAGGTGCACCAGACGGCTCGAGGCGGAGGCGGCGGCCTGCGCGAGCGTGCCGACCGCGGCGTCGTTGATCGCGGCCGCACGCGCGGGCTCATCCTCGGCGCGATCGACCTGGGTGTACGCCGCGGCGTTCAGGATCCAATCGGGCCTGAGCTCGGCGCTCTCCCGCCGGACCGCGGCGGCATCCGCAATATCGAGCTCTGCGCGGGTTCTCGCGATCACCTCATGGCGCGACGGGGCGGTGCGCGCGAGCGCCTGACCAAGCTGGCCACCGGCACCGAGCACCAGCACCCTCACGGGAATTTCTCGATGTGGTCAAGGTTCGAGCCGCGAATGTCTTTGGCCGACAGCAGCGGCTCCCTGCCTCCGGGGAGCGGCCACTCGATGCCGAGCGACGGATCGTTCCAGGCCAGCGTGCGCTCGTGCGCGGGACTGTAGAAATCGGTGCACTTGTACAGAAAATCAGCCATCGGCGAAGTCACCAGGATGCCGTGAGCGAGGCCGGGAGGGACCCACAGCATCCGGTGGTTTTCCGCCGAGAGCTCGATTCCCCACCACTTGCCGTAGCTCGGGGAGCTGCGCCGAAGATCGACGACGACGTCGAAGACGTTGCCGGATGAGACGCGCACGAGTTTCCCCTGCACATGCTCCACCTGCATGTGCAAACCGCGCAGCGTCCACTGCTTCGAGCGCGATTGATTGTCCTGTACGAAGGTCGCGTCGATCCCGGCGGCGGCGAATCTCTCGGACTGCCAGGTCTCCATGAAGAAGCCGCGCGCATCGCCGAATACCTGCGGCTCGATCAGGCGCACGCCGTGAATCGGAGTCTCGAGAAACTTCATTTCGAAGACCGAGTCACGGCTGCTGCGGCTCGCTCACCAGCCGCTTCAAGTACTCGCCATAGCCGCTCTTCGCGAGCGGTGCGGCTAGTCTCAGGAGCTGCTCGGCGTCGATGAACCCGTTGCGCCAGGCGATCTCCTCGACGCACGCCACCTTGAGGCCCTGCCGCTCCTCGATGATGCGCACGAACACGCCGGCATCGAGGAGCGAGTTGTGCGTGCCGGTGTCGAGCCAAGCCGTGCCGCGCCCGAGCCTCTCGACGTGCAGCGCGCCCAAGCCGAGGTAGGTGCGATTGAGATCGGTGATCTCGAGCTCACCGCGCGCCGAGGGCTTGAGCGACTTCGCGAGCGCCGAGGCGCGCGCGTCGAAGAAATAGACTCCGGTCACGGCGTAATTGGACGGCGGCCGCGCCGGCTTCTCGAGCAGATCCTTCACTTCACCCGCGGCATCGAACTCGATTACGCCGTAGCGCTCCGGATCCTGCACGTAGTAGCCGAACACCGTGGCACCCTCGACCCGGGCGGATGCGGTCTTCAGGAGCTCGGACAGGTTCGCGCCGTAGAAGATGTTATCGCCGAGAATGAGCGCCGACGGTGCCCCGGCGAGAAACTCCTCGGCGATGATGAGTGCCTGGGCAATGCCGTTCGGTTGCGCCTGCACTGCATAGTCGAACGTCACGCCCCACTGCTCGCCCGACCCCAGCAGGCCCCGGAATGCTTCCCGATCGCGCGGCGTGGTGATCACCAGAAATTCGCGGATACCCGCGGACATCAGCGTCGCGAGCGGGTAGTAGATCATCGGCTTGTCGTACACCGGCAGGAGCTGCTTGCTCTGCGAGAGCGTGATGGGATGCAGTCGAGTGCCGGCGCCTCCGGCCAGGATGATCCCTTTGCGGCGTGATTTGGACAAATGCTACGGGCCTAAGCTGGGAGGGGCGGCATTATAGTGGATTGCGCGCCGTAATAAGCGAGATACCACTCGACGAAGCGCCGCACGCCCTGCTCGAGAGCCGTGCTCGGCCGGTAGCCGACATCGTGCGCCAGCGCGTCGACGTTCGCCCAGGTGTCCTTGATGTCGCCCGGCTGCATGGGCACGAAATGCTTGTGCGCCTTGCGGCCGAGGCACTCCTCCAGCACCTCGATGTAGCGTAAAAGACTCACCGGCCGCTGATTGCCGATGTTGTAGATCCTGTAGGGCGCGTAGCTGGTGCTCGGATCCGGGGCCTCCCCGCTCCAGCGCGGGTCGGGCGCGGCCACTCGATCGAGCGCAGCGACCACGCCCGCGACGATGTCATCGACATAAGTGAAGTCGCGCTGGTGATGCCCCTCGTTGAACACTTCGATCGGACGGCCGGCGAGAATGCTCGCCGTGAACAGATTGAGCGCCATGTCGGGCCGGCCCCAGGGTCCATACACCGTGAAGAAGCGCAACCCCGTCGTCGGCAGGCCGTGGAGCGATGAATAGCTGTGCGCCATGAGCTCGTTGGCTTTCTTGGTCGCCGCGTACATGCTGAGCGGATGATCGACGTTCTGCCCTTCGGAATAGGGCAGATGGGTGTTGGCGCCGTATACCGAGCTGGTCGAGGCATACACGAGATGCTCGAGCCGCTGTGCGCGGCAGCCCTCGAGCACGTGCAGGAATCCGCTCACGTTGCTCTGCACGTAGATGTGGGGATTCTGGATCGAGTGGCGCACGCCGGCCTGTGCCGCGAGATGCACGGCGCGGTCGAAGCGCTCGCGCGCGAAGAACTCTTGCATGGCGGCGCGATCCGCGATGTCCGCAGTGACGAAGCGAAAGCGCGGCTCGCGCTCGAGGATCGCGAGCCGCGCGCGCTTCAGTGCCGGATCGTAATAGGGGTTCAAGTCATCGAGACCCACGACCTCATCGCCGCGTGCGAGCAGCGCCTTCGCGGCGTGCAGGCCGATGAAGCCGGCGGCGCCGGTGACCAGCACTCTCACAGCGCCCGCCACACCGTCTTGCCGGCCGATGCCTTGTCGAGGATCGCCAGCAAGCGCTCGTGCGCGGCGAGCTCCTCGGCGCTCGCTTCGATGACCGCAATCCTGACCGCGCCGAGATCCGGATCCGGCATCTCGAGCCGCGTGCGCAGCCGGATGGTGTCGGTCTCGGCGGAAAGCACGAGCGTCGCCTGGCCGCCGGTCATCGCCAGATAAACTTCGGCGAGGAGCCGCGCATCGAGCAGCGCGCCGTGATAGTCGCGCTGCGAATTGTCGACCGAATAGCGCTTGCAGAGCGCATCGAGGCTGTTGCGCTGTCCCGGGTGCATCTGGCGCGCGAGCGGCAGGGTGTCGAGGATCTGGCAGCCGGCCAGGGACAGACCCCCCGGAAGGCGAGCGAGCTCGGCATTCAAGAACGCGACGTCGAAGGGAGCGTTGTGGATGATGAGCTCCGCATCGCGCACGAACTCGAGGAACTCCGCGTGGATATCCGCGAACTTGGGCTCGCGGGCGAGCTGCTCGCGGCTGAGGCCGTGCACCTCGAGCGCGCCCTCGTCGATGTCGCGCTCGGGATTCAGGTAGCGGTGAAACGAGCGCCCGGTGAGCCGCCGATTGACGAGCTCGACGCAGCCGATCTCGATGATGCGATGCTGCTGCTCGACCTCGAGGCCCGTGGTCTCGGTATCGAGAACGACCTGCCGCATCAGCGCTCAGCCCGCGGCGAGCAGCCGGTCGATGGCGCGGTTCGCGAGCGCATCCACGTATTCGTTGCCATCATGGCCCGAATGTCCCTTGACCCAGATCCATTCGACATCTTGCGCCTGAGCGGCCGCATCCAGCTTCTCCCATAAGTCCTGATTCTTGACAGGTGCGCGCGCCGCGGTGCGCCAGCCGCGCGCCTTCCATTGCGGCAGCCACTCGGTGAGGCCTTGCAGGACGTACTTCGAATCGGTGTAGAGCCGCACCGAGCAGCGGCGCTTCAACGCGCGCAGCCCCTCGATCGCGGCGGTGAGCTCCATCCGGTTGTTGGTGGTCGCCGCCTCCGAGCCCGACAGCTCCTTGCGCTGCTCGCCCGCGACCAGCAGCGCCGCCCAGCCTCCGGGGCCCGGATTGCCGCGACAGGCCCCGTCCGTATAGATCTGCACCGCCGTCATGGACCGACTTTGCTGGTCGGCTCCGAGGCCGGCACCAGCACCCGCTTGAGCGCGCGCCGCCGGGGCCGGACCAGGGTCAAAGTCTGTACGCGCTTGCGCGCCTTCAGGAGGTAGCCGCCGGTCGTGAGGGCAGGGCGACGGCGGTATTCGTGCGAGGTCCCGTCGAGCCAGCGGCGCCCGGCCACCGGCAGGCTGCCGAGATACCCGTAGACATCCGCCACCTCGAAGTCCAGCAGGGCGACCCAGTCGCGCAGCCGGCGCTCGGTGAGCAAGCGGCGGGTCCCGGGGGGGAACGCCGGGCGGCGCAGGAGCTGTCCACAGCGCCGCCTCACCCCCCACCCGCTCCAGGGGTTGAAGCCGCAGATCATGAGACAACCCTCGGCGCACAGCACGCGCTCGGCCTCGCGCAGCACGGCATAGGGATCCTCGACGAGCTCGAGGGTATGGGGCAAGAAAATCGCGTCGATGGAGTCGGCAGGAAAGGGAAGCGAGGTGAGCGGCGCGCACAGCGTCACGCCCGGCCCACGCTGCGGTGCAAGCAAGGTCGCGTGCTGGGTGCGCGCGCCCTCGAGCAGATGCCGGGCAGGACCCCAGCTGCCGATCTGCAGCAGCTCGAAGCCGAAGACATCGTCCAGGGCCACGCGGGCCAGCGCGCGCTCTTCGCGCAGGACGCGGCCGCCCAACGGGGCTTCGAACCAGCTGGCGGCAGCATTTTCGGGGGTGGTTTTCAATACGGTATCTTTACAAAAAAACTAGCAAACTTCGCATGTTACAGGTTAAATACGGCCCAAAATGTCAATCCAATCAATCGTTGTTCGCCCGGTGGGGGCGTTCACCGACAACTATATCTGGGTCATCGATTCGCCCCGCAAGCCCGGTGCGGTCGTGGTCGTGGACCCCGGCGAGGCGGCGCCCGTGCACGCCGAGCTCGCTCGTAGCGGACAAACCCTGGCCGCCATTCTACTCACTCATCATCATCCGGATCACATCGGCGGAGTTGCCGAGCTTCTGGAGCGCACCCAGGTGCCCGTGATCGGCCCGGACGATGCGCGTATCGCGGTCAAGACCCGCACCGTGCGCGACGGCGAGCGCTGCGAGTTGCCAGACTTGGGACTTGGCTTCGATATTTTGCACGTTCCTGGACATACCTTAAGCCATATCGCTTTCTGGGGTCACGGTGCGCTGTTTTGCGGGGATACCCTTTTCAGTGCGGGTTGTGGCCGGATGTTCGAGGGTACACCGGTGCAAATGATTGCCTCCTTGAATCGCCTGCGCGCGCTCCCGCCGGATACGAAGGTCTACTGCGGGCATGAATACACCGCCGCCAACCTGCGCTTCGCCCTGACTGTCGAGCCCGACAACGCTGCAACGCTCGATTACCAGAAGAACGTGGCCGCGCTGCGCGGCCGGGACACCCCCTCGCTGCCATCGCAGATGTCCCTCGAGATCCGCGTGAACCCGTTTTTGCGCTGCGACGCCCCCACGGTGCGCGCCGCCGCTGCGGCGCACGCCGGCCGGACCCTTGCGGGGGAGGCCGAGGTGTTCGGCGTACTGCGGGCCTGGAAAGACCAGTTCCGTTGAATCCGGGGAGGCTCGCGTGACTCGTTCTTCCTTGCGCACGCTTTTCCTTGCCGGCGCGCTGCTGTGCGTGAGCGCGTGCGCCCACCACCCCGCCGCCCCGGTGCACGAGCCGATCGTGGTCGCGCCGGCGCCGACCGAGGCGCCCAGCATGCCGACGGACGGTTCGGCCGCCGAGGCGACCCCGTCCCTCGTCATGCCGCGCGAGTGGCAGCACCATAACGGTGAGGACTATGACGATTTGTTCGACCGGATGCGGGCCGGCTTCGCTTTCGATGAGGTCCAGGAGCCCGCGATCGACCAGCAGCTCGCGTGGTTCAAGAACAACCCCGACTATCTCGAGCGCGTGTTCCAGCGCGCGCAGCGCTATCTCTACCATGTGGTCACCGAGGTCGAGGCGCGCGGCATGCCGCTCGAGTTCGCGCTCTTGCCGGTGGTCGAAAGCGCCTACGAGCCCTTTGCGTACTCCGTGAGCCGAGCCTCCGGGCTGTGGCAATTCATCCCGGACACCGGAGCGCGCTTCGGCCTCAAGCAAGACTGGTGGTACGACGGGCGTCGCGACGTCATCGAGTCGACGCGCGCGGCGCTCGACTATCTGCAGGCCTTGCACGACCAGTTCGGCGGCGACTGGCTCCTGGCGATCGCCGCCTACAACGTGGGCGAGATGGCCGTGCAGCGCGCCATCGATTACAACCGCGCCTCGGGACGCCCGACCGATTTCTGGCACCTCAATCTGCCGGCGGAGACGCGCGCCTACGTACCGAAGCTGCTCGCGCTCAAGCGCCTCATGGCCGAGCCCGAGCGCTACGGCATCGACTTCGCCGCGATCCCGAACGAGCCCTACTTCGCCGTCATCGATACCGAGTCGCAGCTGCAGCTGACGGTGGCGGCGGAGCTTGCCGGCACGAGCTACGATGAGCTGGTCGCGCTCAATCCCGGATTCTGCCGCTGGGCGACCGATCCCAACGGTCCGCACCGCATGCTCGTGCCCATCGATAACGCCGATGCCTTCGAGGCTGCCTTGAAGAGCCTTTCGCCCGATGAGCGCATGCGCTACGAGACGCATGTGGTCGCGAGACACGAAACCCTGGCATCGATCGCCCGTGACTACGACGTCTCACCGGCGGTGATCGCCCGCATCAACGACTTGCCGGGCGGGCGACTGAGCTTGGGCGACAGCCTGAAGATCCCTGCGCTGGGGGTACGCTTGCCGGATAAGGTGCTGCTCGCGGCCTCGCGCGTCGACCGGCCTGAGCCGGTGCGCGGCACGCGCCAGATCGTCTACCGCGTACGCGCGGGCGAGACGCTCAACAGCATCGCGCGGCGTCACGGGATCCCGGTGAGCACGCTCGCTCGGCTCAACAACCTCGGGGCGGGCGATCCGCTCATCAAGGGCCAGCGGCTCGTCATCAAGGCGAGCGCGCGCCACTACCGCGACGAGGGCTTGAAGAGCGGCCGGCGCACGCTGTATACGGTGCGGCTGGGCGACACGGTGTACAGCATCTCGCGCCAGTTCCAGGTATCGGTGACCCAGCTCAAGAGCTGGAACGGCCTCAACAAGCGTCATCAGATCCGGGCCGGACAGCGGCTGGTCATGTACGTCGATCCCGCGCACCAGCAGGGGTAGCGGGCGCGGCGCGCGCCGCGCGGGTAGCGCCGCGCGCGGGTAGCGGCGAGCAGCGAGCCGTCCGCGGCGGCCGGCGGCGGTCAATACAGCACAAGAGGGGACTATGGG
>Ga0335073_10001023_pt1 | contig 36945 bp, 32 predicted proteins | sample Lox_Sample_22_FD_207093 | JGI IMG/M metagenome (GOLD analysis project Ga0335073, IMG submission 207093) | Soil microbial communities from Loxahatchee National Wildlife Refuge, Florida, United States - Lox_Sample_2.2 | ecosystem: Environmental > Terrestrial > Soil > Wetlands | place: USA... | reverse complement strand
GGCCCCCACACCCGCGCCCCACCCTACGTCAGATGGCTTACAAAAGCTAGCCAACCCTTGCAGTCTGGCAGGCTCTCTGCCAAACTCTCGCGCCGAGCCGCGGTTGCCGTGGACGAGGTCGCCACGGGGTTAGCCCGGCGGGAGACCAAAGGGAGCAGTGCCGGGTGGGGCAAATCTTGTACAGCAGGAAGCTGGTCTGGGCATTTCGCGCATCGGTGCGCTCGGCGACGCGATGACGACGACGCTCCCACTCATCGGAGAGGACTTCGCGGGCTACTGGCTGAGGTCGATCCTCGGGCGCGGTGGGATGAGCGTCGTGTACGAGGCGGAGAACATGCGGCTCGGCAGCACGCTTGCCCTCAAGGTGCTGGCGCCGGAGTTGGCGACGCAGGATGTCTTCAGGTCCAGGTTCCTACAGGAGTCCCGGATCGCGGCGTCGCTCAATCACCCGAACGTGATTCCGATCTACGACATGGGGCCGTGCGGGGATCTGCTCTACATTGCGATGCGGTACGTCTCCGGGGCGGATCTGCGTGTCGTGCTCAAGACCTACGGGCACATCACGCCCGATCAGGCGGTGCTGCTGGTCGGTCAGGCGGCGCGCGCTCTCGACGCTGCGCACCGCCAAGGCCTGGTCCATCGTGACGTCAAGCCGGGGAACATCCTGATCGAGCGTGGCGAGGAGGACGAGCCAGACCACGTCTATCTGAGCGATTTTGGGATCACCAAGCACGCCCTGTCGCAGACCGGGTTGACGGCGACCGGCCAGTTCGTGGGGACGATCGACTACATCGCGCCGGAGCAGATCCAGGACAAGCCGGTCGACGCACGCACCGACATCTACTCGCTCGGGTGCGTGCTCTACGAGTGTCTCACCGGCCGGGTGCCGTTCAAAAAGGATGTGGATGCGGCGGTGCTCTGGGCCCACGTCGGCGAGCCACCTCAGCCGCCGAGTGCGGTGCGGCCCGACCTGCCACGCGGCCTCGATGACGTGGTCCTCCGCGCGTTGGCCAAGGACCCGAATGATCGCTACGGCACCTGCCGCGAGTTCCTCGGAGCAGCCCAGAAAGCGCTGGCGGCCTCCGGCGGACGGGACACGACGGTCATGCAGAGCCCGACGTCCGTGCTCGCGGCCCCGCCGCCGACCCGGCCGCAGCAGCCGAAAGAGAGCGAGCGTGTGCCATCCGCCGTGCCTTCGGGTGGCGGCTGGCCGTCTCCGGTCGACCGCGGCTCTTCGCCCCCGGTCGACCGCGTTGCGCCTTCGGGCGGCGGGGCTCCGCCGCCTGACTGGGCTCCCACCACGAGGTCCTCGCGTCCGCGCCAGCCGCGCCGATGGCGCTGGCTCGCGGCGGCAGCCGTTGTCGTCGTTGCGCTCGCCGGCGGCGCGGTCGCTCTGGCGCTGTCGGGCGGGGACTCAAACGCCTCGTCACACGACCACGTCGCCGGCAACACCGGCAAGAGCTCGATGGCCAAAGCACCCGCGCGGCCGCCAAATCAGATCATCCAGGCATTGACGGTGGCAAACGAGAGCGCGGATGCGAAGGGTCTCATCCCACCGCAGAGCTGCAAGCCCATGAGCGCAACGATCGTGTCGTGCACGCACCCGCATTTCGGGGCCGACTCGGTGAGGATCCAGACGTACCCGTCGACCACGGCGCTGTATTCCGCCTACGTAAGCGAAGTTAAGTCAGTGTCAGGGGCGCCATTCCAAGCCAACTTCAACGACTGCAATCCCGATCAGACGAATGGTGAGGTGTCGTGGAATCACGCGCACCAGCACCCCAAGATCTACTCGATTCAGCAGATCGAAATGGGCGACGTTACTGACAACCAGGCGGCAGGGCGCGTGTTTTGCACTTTCGCGAACTCAGAGCTCAACATCGTGTGGACTCAGGATGACGGCCACATGCTCGGGGTCGTGAGCGGTGCGCCACATCTGAACACGTGGTACTGGTGGTACAACGTTCACCACAACATCGACTTGACGGGGTCCGGCATGCAGTCGATGAGTACGTCGGGCATGCAGATGTCCACGACGAAGTGACGCCGCCGCCGGCTCGATTCGTCGAGCAACATGGCGACCACTGACGCCCCTTCGGGCCGCAGCCCGACGGGACCGAATACTGTCCGCGTTGGCACACGGGAGATGCCGATTGGGCCCGCGGGTCTGACCATCGGGCGCGACGAGAGCTGCGACATAACGCTCGACACGCCCCAGGCATCACGTCGCCACGCGCGCATCTACGTGGACGACTCCGGCTGCTGGATCGAGGACCTCGGGTCGACCAACGGCACGTTTGTCAAGGGCCGACGCATTGCCGGCCCGATCCTTCTGAGCAGCGGCGAGAAGGTGATCATCGCCGACCACGAGATGCAGGTCCTGGCGGGCGAGAGGACCGCGCTGGGGCAGGCGGGCCATCTGGCCCCCGTGCAGCCGACCGATCTTCAAGAAGTCCCGCTTGGCCCACGTGGCTTGACGATCGGCCGAGATCCGTCGAACGATCTCGTGCTCGACGACCCCAACATTTCACGCTTCCATGCAGTCATCAACCGCGCGGGCGATGACGTCGTACTGCGCGACCTGAGCTCCCGGAACGGCACGCGTATCGACGGCGAGGTCGTGAGCACGGCAAGCCTGAGCCCGGGAGCCCAAATCGCGATCGGCGGTTACCGGCTCACCTTCACCGGCACGAGCCTGATCCCGCGCGATGATCGCGGCGCGCTCCGACTCGTGACGCGCGGCGTGGCGATGACGGTCAACGGGCGGGTGCTCCTCGCTCCGACCTCACTGGTTGTCGAGCCAGGGGAACTGGTGGCCGTAATCGGTGAGAGCGGGGCCGGGAAGACGACGCTGCTGAAGGCCCTGGCCGGGATCACGACGCCGACCGCGGGCGAGGTCCTGGTAAACGGGGAACCCGTTGCCTCCCGTCTGACCGATGTCGGCTACGTGCCCCAGGAGGACATCGTCCACCGGCTCCTGACGGTTCGAGAGGCGCTGCGTTACGCCGCCCAGCTGAGGCTCCCACCGGACACGTCGGCGGCTGAGGTCGACCGCGCTGTCGACCGGGTCCTCGGCGAGCTTGATCTGGCGGCGCATGCGGACAAGCTCGTCCGCACGATCTCGGGCGGACAGCGCAAGCGCGTTGGCGTCGCCGCCGAGCTACTGAGCCGCCCGGGGATCCTGTTCCTCGACGAGCCCGCATCGGGACTCGACCCCGGGCTCGAGAAGCGTTTGATGGAACTACTGCAAAAGCTCAGTCGCGACTCTCGACCGATCGTCACGATCACCCACTCGACCAAGCACCTCTCGCTTTGCGACAAGCTCGCCGTGATGGCTCGAGGCGGCTTCCTCGTTTACTACGGGCCGCCCGCCGACGCGCTCGAACATTTCGGCGTCACCGATTTCGACGACATCTACACCGTGCTGGACCGGCACCCACCGGAGCATTGGCGGGACCTCCAGCGCGCCGTCACCCCGGACAGGACGCGCACACGGCCAACCTTGTCGTTGAATCGTCCGTCCCGGCAACGGCAGCCCGCCGTCTTGCCTCAAGCGCTGATCCTGGCCCGTCGCTACTCGACGCTGCTGCTGCGGGATCGTAGGAACCTGATCATCCTGCTCGGGCAGGTTCCGATCCTCGCCTTCCTCATCGCGATCGGGTTCAGCGCCCACACATTCGCGCCCACTGGGTCGCGAATCGACGCGACGACCTTCCTGTTCGTGACCGCGATCACGGCAATGTGGCTTGGAGCCATCGCCGCGGCGCGCGAGATCGTCAAGGAAAAGTCGGTGTTCCTGAGGGAGCGGGCCGTGGGGGTGAGCGTCAGCGCATACCTCATCTCCAAGGTCGCGGTGCTGTTCGTTCTGTGCGCCACGCAGACCGCGATTCTGTCGGTGATCCTGTTCTCGCTTCGACCACTGCACGAGAGCGCTTCCGCCTACCTGGCAACGTACGTGTTGTTGCTGCTGACATCGCTCGCGGCAGTTGCCATGGGCCTTCTCGCCTCCACGCTCGCGCGCACCGAGGACCAGTCCACCAGTTTCATCCCGATGATCCTGATTCCGCAGCTGCTCTTTGGCGGCGCGATCATCACGCTCGTCGGCAAGGGAATCGCGATCAAGGTCCTGGCCGCGCTGATGGTCTCCCGCTGGTCCTTCGCGAGCCTCGGATCGGCGATCCATCTGAACGAGAGCCAACCGATCGTGCATCACTACGGGAACCTGTTTGCGCTCTCATCGGCAGTAGGGGGCTGCCTCGTGGCGGCGTTCGCAGCCGCGTTCATCCTCATCGTCACGGCCCGCGTCCAGACGCAGCGCGACTGACACCCGCGGCGGCCCCGAGTGGTTACTCCTGGGGTTCCGCCAGGTCGCGCTCGGTTATCACACCAGCAAGAAATGCGCGCTCGACAAGCTTCGCGCGTTTCTGGTTCTGCGGCAGGTTCTCAACCCCGAACAGGTCAAAGAGTCCGCGCAGATGTGTCTTGACAGCCTCGACGCTTAGGTAAAGCTCGTCGGCGATCTGCTGGTTGCTCGCGGGCGTCGCGAATCCGCCTCGATCTTGAAACGGGCGGGCGAGCGCGATCAGTACCCGCCGCTTGGCGGGCGACAGTTGGGCCACGGTGGGCAAGCTCGCGGAGCGGGCAGTGCTGCCATCGCCCGGAGACATGGGATTGTGGTAGGCGAGAGCGGTAGATCCGACGCGGATGACATCTCCGTCGCGTAGCCGACGACGGCTCGTGACCCGCTCGCCGTTGACGTATGACCCGTTGCGTGACAGGCCATCGTCGGTGAGAGTCCACTCTCCGCCCACGCAACCAAGCTCGGCGTGCACGCGAGAGACGTTCTCGTCCCAGTCGATGCAAATATCGTTGGCGGGTCCACGGCCGATGCTCAAAGGTGAAGAGGGCGGCTGAAGTTGAAAAATCCTCTGGGGCCCGGACCCTTCGCGAAACAGGAGGAACGGGACGCCGGCGCGCTGCGCGTTGTTGCGTTCGACGAGTTCGGCGGGAGAGGAAGAGTGACTGGAACCTGGTGAAACTGCGCGATCGGGCACGTCCGGGTGTCCTTGTGCGGAGTCCGCGGCAGCTTAGTGGATGCGCCACGGGTTAGCAATTCATGGTGGTCGCGGTGGCGCGAAGCGCGATCCGGCTTGGACCGGGGGCTCCCGTCCCCTGGCAACCCGGGTCCGTTGGGGGCCGAGGGTGGGTTCGGACCACCCCTTGGACTCCTAGCGGCATGCCCGCAACCGGCGGAGACTGCCTTTCAAGCAAAACACTCTTGGAGGGCATCATGTCAATCAATCACCGTCTCACTCTCTCAAGCCTCACCCCCCGCCGGCTGCTGCTGTCGGCCGCACTCGCGGTGACGGGCCTTTCAGCCGTTGCCGTCCAGGCGAACGCCGCCACCTTCCGTCCGCGGACGGTCCTGAACTACTGCTCTGCCCGGAGCGGACTCGGCAGAGTCTACCGCGGCACGTATCACGGCCTCGGCTACATCGCTTGGGACACCAATTACGACGGCCGGATCGATCACATCGCTCTGGACACAAACCGCGACGGGTACGTCGACCTCGCAATCGCCGACACCAACGAGGATGGGACCCCCGACTGGGTCGGGCTGTGCAACGGGCGCCCGCAGCTGTGGTACTCGTGGTCGTTCATCCAGTCTCGCATCCAGCAGTCTCGGGCGACGAATTCCAACACGTTCACCGTCGGGGGAGTGCCGAATAGCCTGGCCACCGCGCTGAACGCCCCGTACAACGCCGCGTCCAACCAGGTCTGGTCGGAGCTCGGACCGGGCCTGTCCAACCTCATCCTGAGCGGGGACCCGGACACCGTCCCGATCGAGGTGGAGTAAGGCGCTGACCCTTCACGGGCACCTCGTCTCGCCACCGCGCTGGCTTCACGGCCGGCGCGGTGGCCGTTAATCACCCGCTTTCGCCGACGCTTGCGGGGTTGAGCAGGGTTCCGCACAGCGCCGGAGCGGTGGCATCCTGTGACACGGCGCTGTCGAGTTCGCTCCGGTTGAGGACCATGTCGTAGTGGCCGCTGTGGTCGTAGTCGATGCCGTGGATCACTACGACCGCATTCCCGTTACGGATCGCGTTGGCGGCAGCGGTCGTGAGGGTGATCGTGCGCTGGTAGTGGATATTCCCGCTCGTGGGATACCTGCTGAACGCCAGCATGCTGTTCATGGTCGTGTCGCCGCTCAGGGTCAGCGCGGCGGCCATCGGCCCGTAGTACTTGAGGCCGTCCGTGGTGCTGATTGCAAGATGACCGTTGTAGAGCCTGGCGGCCGAGGCCGGTGGGCAGATGCCCTCCCCGAACGCATGGATGTGGATGGGATGCGACGCGCCGTTCAGCAGACCGGTCGTGTCCACCGTGATCGTCGCCTGGTCGCCATGCAGGGTGACCGCCGCGGTCCCGCTGCCGGTCACCTGGTTGTGGGGGACAGGGCGGAGCACGGCATCGAACGTCTGTCCGGGGCCGGTCGTCCCGCCACCCGACGTCAACAGAACCACGGCGACCACGACCGCCGCTACGCCCAGCGCGAGTCCCGCGATCGCCCACCAATACCGTCGCAGCCAGCCGCCGTCGGGCTTACCCAGAGGAGGCGGTTCTCCGGAAGCCGGTGGCGCCTCGGCGGAGGAGCTCGCCGGCTCCTCTGCTGGAGCCGGCCTGGCGTCGCCGGTCGCCACCATCGACGGCGCGCCCTTGAAGCGGGCCCCGTGCAGCGCCGCGGCGGCGTCGCGCGCGAGATCCCCCGCCGACATATAGCGGTCATCGGGCTTCTTGGCCATCGCCTGCTGGACCACCGGCGTGAACTCCGGAAACTCGTCGACGAGCGGAGGCTCGAGCGCGGGCGGCGGATCGTTCACGTGGGCGAACATCGTGGCCAGAGTCGTCTCGCGCTCGTATGGGACCTTCCCGGTCAACATCTGGAAGAACACGCACCCGAGCGCGTAGATGTCGGTTCGAGCGTCCGAGGGATCGCCGCTCACCTGCTCCGGCGCCATGTAGTCGGCGGTGCCCACGATGCTCCCCGCGACCGTAAGCTCAGCCAGCGTGCTGCTGCGTTTGGCGAGCCCGAAATCAGTCAGATACGCGCGTTCCTCGCCGTCCCTGATCGTGAGCAGCATGTTCCCGGGCTTGATATCCCGGTGGACGAGACCCTTGGCGTGTGCGGCGTCGAGCGCGAATCCGACCTGGGTCAGGATTCCCACGGCCCGTGCTGGATCCACGGCGCCGTCGCGGAGGATCAGATGGCGGAGATCCTCGCCGTGCACATAGTCCATGGCCAGGAACAGGAACCCGTCCTGTTCGCCGGCGTAGTGGATCGCCACCACGTTCGGGTGATCGATCGAGGCGGCGATCCGCATCTCCCGCTGGAACCGCCGCCGGAACTGCTCGTCGTCGGCCAGCTCCGGAGCCAGGACCTTGAGCGCGTAGACACGGCCCAGCGCGACGTTCGTGGCGCGATAGACGATGCCCATCCCGCCTTGCCCGATTTGCTGCTCGATGCGGTAGCCACCGACCTCTGTGCCTCGCTCGAGGCGACCGCCGCTTAACGACATGTCGGGATCCTGATCGGCATCCAGGACAACGTCAAGGCAACCGGGTGGCTGCTTTCATCCACTCGATTGACCGGCGACCTCTCTTCCGGACGCTTCGGCGCGCTCTCCACCAAGGCCGGGCACTACGAGAGCTTCTACCTGAAGGTGGCCGATCCGCTCTCGCCACGCGGCGCCTGGATCCGCTACACGGTCCTCAAGCGCCCCGATCGGCTGCCGAGCGGGTCGCTCTGGTGCACGCTCTGGACCGGGTCTGGGCCACCCCGGGCCCGGAAGACGACCCTTCAGTCGCGTGAGCTGTTGGCCGGGCCCGGCGAACTGGTCAGCATCGGCGCGAGCCGACTGACGCCCACGCGGGCGGCGGGTTCGATCGACGGGGCCTCGTGGGATCTCGAGTTCGGCGGCGCCGGGGTGCCGTTCCCGTACCTCCCGCGAGGTTGGATGTACCGGGCGCGGGTTCCGAGGACCAAGGCCGTCTCGCTCGAGCCACACGCCGCCTTCCGCGGCCGCGTGACCGTCGGCGAGGAGACGATCGAGGTCGACGGCTGGCCGGGTATGGCCGGGCACAACTGGGGCACAGAGCACGCCGAGCGCTGGGTGTGGCTACACGGAGCGCGTTTCGTGGAGGCGCCCGACACCTGGTTCGATGCCACGATCGGGCGGATCAAGCTGGGCGCCGTGATCGTGCCCTGGATCGCCAACGGCGGGCTCTGGCTGGACGGGCGCATGTACCGTCTCGGCGGGCCCATCGCGCTCCGTTCGACCTCGGTCGATCCGCAGCCCACCGGCTGTCACTTCACGCTGCCTGGGCGTGACATCGTCATCGACGGCGAGGTGTCAGCTCCCGACGATGCGACTGTTGGGTGGCGCTACTCCGATCCCACCGGCGGAGAACACTTCGTGTGCAACTGCTCGGTTGCGTCGATGGCGTTGACGGTGCGGGCGCACGATCAGAAGCGGCGGGTCCTACACCTCCCTGCGGGTGCCGCCTACGAGTATGGCGCACGCGAGCCGCCTCAGGCCGTCGCGATCCAGCCTTTCACCGACCCCTGAGGGCTGACCGGAGTACCGGCGCACACGCTTGAACGCCGTCGTATGCTGGCCCGACTGATGGGAGGCATCAGTATGTCTGCGTGGCAGAGGAACGCGTGCGCTCTCGCGACGCTCGCGCTCGGTGTGCTGCTTGCGGTGCTGCTGAACAGCGCGCCGGCACGCGCCCTGTCCGCGCCGACGCCCTGGGACGGCGTCAACCCGTTCGACTGCACTGTTCAGGATGCGGGCCAAGGCACCACGGTGCCTGACCCCGGCGCGGACCCGTACTGCGTCCGGTTTGACAAGACGAATCAGAACGTCACCCAGCTCGGCCTGGTGGATTTCTTGAGCAAGGAGCCGGCGCGCGTCGCCGCCGCCGTGCCGAAATGCTTCTACTACCAGGAGGATCACTGGCGCGGCTCACTGATCCAGTCAGATCAGCAGACGGTCGTCTACGAGTTCTACGGTCACTACTTCTTCAACAAGGCCACCGGCGACGGCGGAGTCTGGGTGACGGGCTTGACGGTTGCGGGGCGAACCTTCGACCCGAGGACGCTTCCCGGCTTTCCCCCGCAGTGGGATGCGTACTTCGGTCCCGGCACCGGCGGAGTCATCTCGCACAATGACGTGCCCGTCGACCCGAGTTGCGTAGCGACGGCGAGCAATCCGGCGGCGCCCGTCTACGCCGCGACGCAACTCGCCTCTCCGACCCAACTCGCCGCTCCGTCGCAGACCGTCCCGGGATGCGCCAACGCCTCCGGTCGGGTGAACCGCACGGGGCTCGGTCCGCTCAAGCTCGGGGCGAGCGAGGGCCGCGTCCTTGCCATGCTCGGATCGCCCCAATCGATGGCGCGCGGCCTCCTGCGCTTCTGCTTGATTCGGGGAGGCAGCCTGCTCGTCGGTGAGCGCGGGCGCCATCCTCAAACCGCGTTCCTGAGCACGACGAGCCGAGCCTTCGTTCTGCGCGGCGCGAGCGGCCGGATCGTCGCGGTCGGGGCGACCGGACGCTCCTTGAGGGCCGCGTTCCCTCGCGCGAAGCCGCTGTTGAGACTCGGCCGCACGGAGATCGTGCAGGTTGCCGGCGCCTCGAGTCCGGCCAAGAGGGGCAGGGTCATCGCCGCGGTCGTCGGGGGTCACGTCGCCTATCTCGGGGCCTACGAGCCGACCGCAATCCGTACGACGCGGGAGCTCGCCGCGTACCTGAGGACGCCCGCGTGAGTACTCGCTCGCACGACGACCTGGTCGCGCTGCTGTCCCGTCGCCAGGTGCTGGCGCGGGCTTCGACGCTCGCCCTCGGTCTCGTGGCGCTGCCACCGGTGTCCCTGTCGCTGCCCATTTCACCGCCGAGCACGGGCCTGTCGCTGTCCGACGCGACGTTGCAGGCGTTCGCGGACACGATGCTCCCGGGCTGCCGCGTGGACAGAACCGACCTCGGAAACCCGATCGATCCACTCGCGATCGCGGGCGTCGATCCGTTACCCGGGGCGGTCCAGGCCGACGCGCTCGCGGTCTCGCATCACCCCGAGGTCGGGTTCGATCCACTGGCGCCGGGGTTTCTGTCCGACCTGGAGGCAAGGTCCCTCCCCCGCGGCGGCGACTTTCTCCACCTCGACTTTGCGTCCCGCGTACAGGTATGCCTGGACGGTCTGGACTTCTCGAACCCGAGCCGGACGCTCTGGGAACTGGGCGCGGCGATCGCGTTCATCGCGTTCTGCGCAGCTCCACTGATTCGCAACGCCACCGCGAGTGAGGCGTGTGGCTACCGCGTGATGGGGCTCCCCGGGGTGGCACCGAACGGATACGGCGACTACTCGTACGGACTTCAGCTGAGCACCGAGCGAACGCCGGCGGGCTCGCTACCGTGACCGCGCCCTCCCTAACCCGCACGGCATGACCCAGCGCGCCGACGTGGTGATCGTGGGGTCGGGATTCGGCGGCTCGATCACAGCCTGGCGCCTGGCGGAGCTCTATGTGGCGGCGGGGGTCGACCCGAGTGCGATCGTCGTGCTCGAGCGCGGCCGCCGATACGGGCACACCGACTTTCGCCAGTCGATGGACATCGACCACCTCTCTGACATCTACCTGCTGATCGAGGGTCAGGGCGCGGAAGTGGTGACGGCAAACGCGGTCGGAGGCGGCTCGAACCTGTACCTCGCCGCGTCGCTGCGCTCGCCTCACGAGACGTTCGAGCGGCGCGACCGGCGCCCGGACGACGGCCCGACGCGGCGGATGTGGCCCGAAGCCATCTCGCGGCGTGTGCTCGATCCGTATTACGCGCGCGCCGAGCGTGGGCTGCGCGTGAGCCAGCCGACCTGGGATCAGGTCTCGAAATCGGGCGGTCTATGGGCGGCGAGCCTGAACGCCGCCGGCCACACGTGTGACCGGGTCCCGCTCGCGATCTCGACGCAGCGGTGCGTGAACGCCAAGTGGTGCCACACGGGCTGCATCTTCGGCGCGAAGAACTCGCTCATCACCAACTATCTCTGGGCGGCTGAGAACGCCGGCGTCCAGGTGCTCCCAAACCTCCAGGTGGAGCTGATCACGCAGTCGACGGCGCGTCCCTACCGTTATGTGGTGCAGGCCGACGTGATGGACAACGAGGGGAGCTCGCCGACGCGCGCGCCGACCGGTCAGCAGGTTCAGATCGAATGCAAGGTGCTCGTAGTCTCGGCGGGAGCGATGGCAACCCCGCCGCTGATGCTGCGCTCGCGGCCGTTTCTGCCCGCGATGTCTGCGCAGGTCGGCCGCAATCTGGGCGTGAACGGCGACCACGTCGCCGCGATCGAGTTCGACGACGCGAAGGTCCGATCCGTGCTCGGCCTCCCGGGCTACGACGAGTTCTACAAGGGCAAGCCGATCACAACCATGAGTTACGACTGGTGGGTCGGGCGAAGCGGCCATGCGTACGACGGCACGAGGTTCACGCTTCAGGAGATCTTCCTGTCGACACTGACGAACTTCCTTTACGACAGCGGCCGCACCGTCCCTGGTGGGCCGTCGTTCTGGGGGTTACAGAAGAAGCAGGCCGTCGCGCACTGGGCCAACCGGATTGAGCTGCTGGCAATGGTCGAGGACACGAACGACGGAACCTTTCTCGCTCCGCCTCCGGCGGGAGCAGCCGTCCGGCCCGACCCGGGGCCGATCGCGGTGGGCACGTTCGACTACGCGCTGTCCGACCAGTCGATTGCCGTACGGGCAGCCGCAAACGACGCGATCCAGAAGGTCGCGGCAAACCAGGGCCTCGGACTGTTCATGCCGCTGACCGAGACCCAAGGCGTCTACTGCGCCCATCCACTCGGCGGCTGCCGGATGGCCGACTCTCCCGACCTCGGCGTCGTCGACGACACGGGCTCGGTGTACGGCTACGAGGCCCTCTATTGCATCGACGGTTCGATCGTCCCGACCTCGCTCGGCGTCAACCCGTCCCTGACCATCTCTGCGGTAACCGAGCGATGCGCCGAGCGGCTCGTGAGCCGCGGCGCTGACTTCGGCCTTCCGGCTAAGCCGGCAGGTTTCCGGCCTCGGGTCCCGCCGGAGCACATCGGCCCACGGGTCGTTCCGTCGCCAAGCTAGCCCGGGTAATCTGTCCGCGTGCGACGGGGTCGATGCCAGGCGAGAGCGTCGGTATTCGTGCTGGTTGTGCTCGGTGTGTCGATGGCCGCGGCGGTTGGGGTCCGCACGGCTCGGGCGGCGGCCCCGGCGGTCCCGAAGCTGACCGTGTTTACCGATCAGCTCGCTGGTCCGCCGTTGATGGGGCTCGGAGCCGAGGTCGATCCGTATGACACTGTCACTCCCGCTCAGATCAACTGGGCGCTGGTGACTCAGCGGCTGCAGTTCATGCGCCCGGGATTCCTGCGCGTGGTCGAGCCCGCGTCGACCTACTTTGGGGGCTATGACGCGGCGGGGAACCCCACGTACCGGTGGACGGATCCCCATGTCCAGGAGCTGCTAACGATCCTGTCGATCGCGAAGAGCCTTGACATCACGGTGATGCTCGGGGATTGGGGGAATCCGCTGATCGGAGGCGATGCGCGGATCCCGTTGGAGTTCATCGGCCAGCTCCGCAATACGTACGGGTACACGAACATCCGTTATTACAACGTGACGAATGAGCCCAATGATTCAACCAGCTGTAACTTCACCTGCTGGGTGGGCACGATGAAGACGGTGGCGACCGAGCTCACGCGGCTCGGCTATCAGGGCTGGTTGTCATTGGTGGGGCCGGACAATGCAAACTCGTGGGACGACACCCAGGCCGCCCGGGCCCTGGACCGGACCGTCGGGCTCGATCGCGACAACCCCCTCGGGGGGGACGCGTGGTTGACCCAGACGCTGACATCGATCCCCAGTTTGATCGGTGCCTACGACTCACACCGCTACGCGACGATCTGGGGAGTCGAGAACGGCGTGTATGGAGACCAGGTGAGGGCCCGGCGAGAGCAGATCTCGAACCTCGACTCTCCGGCCAAGCCGTACTTCGCGGGCGAGGTCGGGCTCACCGCGCGGCAGACCACGCCGTTCAGCGCCGGGATGTCGCCAAACGCCCGCCCGGCCCAATCGCTGCTCTCCCTGATGGACCCGAGCAGTCAGACGCACGCGAGCGTATTCGTCGACAGCCAACCCCACATCGCCGAGTTCAACTACGGCGTGTGGATGGGGGACATGATGATTCAGGCGATCGGGGCCGGCCTTGCGGGGGCGAGCGCGTGGGACCTGGACGACGCGATGCACGTCGGCGGGCAGTACGGCACCCAGAACCTGAAGCGGTGGGGATTCTGGAACTCGCTGGGAGGCCAGGATGGCTATCCGGCCTCAGACCTCGCTTTGCGGCCCTGGTACTACGCGTGGTCCGTCCTTTCGCGCGCGTTTCCGGCCGGAAGCGAGGCGCTGGTGGTGCCGAGCACCGGCGTTCCCGGGTTGCGGGCGACCGCGGCCAGGTACCCGGACGGCTCGGGCTTCGATCTCTCGCTCGCAGTGGTCAACGACTCCGACACTCCGCGCTCGGTCATCCTGACCGTCCCATCCGTGTCCGGCGCGGTGACACTGGCTCGCTACGACTACTTCCCCGGCCAGCTGGCCGTCGACGCCGATGGCTTGGCGGTGCCGGACCAGACGGTGCAGGCCCGGCCGAGCGCGGGCGTCACGGTGTCGCTTCCCTCGCGCGGGCTGGTGGTGTTGACCTCGCTCGGCTTCGCAGCGCCGGTCGCATTGAGCCAGGGCACGCGGCCGCTGATCGACAACCTGGGCGACTGGCGCCAGACGTACGCGCACACACGGGACCTGAGGCTGGATCACAGCAACTTTGCGGAGTTCAACGATGCGCCTTCGCGGGTCATGGTGAGCCCTCCGCCCAAGGCCAAGACCAGGAAGGGAAAGAAGAAGACCAAGCCCAAGCCGGAACCGCCACAGTTCCTCGCCTATCGCTCGAGCCAGGTTGCGAGCTTCGTGGTCAAGGCATACAGCACGAGCGCGCCGCATGTGTTGGTGTACGGGTCTGAGGATGGTTCTGTGTGGGCGCCGATCGAGCTCGCGTCGACCAACCCGGCGCCTGCTTTGGGCGGGCGGCAGATGCTCAGCGAGCTACTGCCGGCCGGCTCGCTTCCCGCCGGCGTCAACCGAGTGAAGCTCGTGCTGGGACGGGGTACCGAGCTCAGCCAGGTTGCGATCATGGGCGGCCGCGCGGGCCCGGCATGCCTGCCGCGGGCTCCGGCGGCGCGGGCCAACTCGCTCGCCGGCTTCCTTCCAGGAACGAGCCCCGCCGGGGTGCTCGGCTCGATTGGGCTTCCCAGCGCGAGGTCACGTTTCGTATGGAGCTACTGCGTCGACAGCGGCGGGAAGCTCGCGGTCGTATTCCCCCGCCACGGAGGTGCATCCCTGATAGCCACGACCGCGAGCGGGTATCGGCTCGGCGGCGTCGGTCCGGGTGCCTCGCTCTCCACTCTGGAGCGCAGATACAGTGGCGCACCTCTGCGAACGGTTGGAAGTCGGTTCCTCGTCACATCAACGGGCGACGTGTTCGTCGTCGGGTCTGGTCGTGTGACCGCGGTAGCGCTCGTCAAGCGATCAGTGCTCGCCAAGCCGGGTGCGCTGCAGGCGGCGCTCAGGCTGGCGGCGCTCGGATGAGCGGACCACATGGACTTGCCCGGCGTAGTCCTCACAAGCGGACTCCTCGCGATCGAGCGCCGCAGCGTAGGCGGCGAAGGCGAGTTCTCGATCCGATGCGCAGGCTCGACAGAACCGTTCGTAGGCCGCTCTGACTTCTGCGCACGCCGTCCGCCAGTCGCAGTAGAGCTCGATCAGGCGGTCGACGAGCACATCCTCGACGCTCATGATGCTTCCTCCGCCACCACGACCACGCCGGGCGGCGCGTCGAGCAGTTCCACCGTTCGACGGGCGGCGTCGTCGATGTGGATCCGCGGCGGCGCGGGGACGATGCGCTCTCCGGAGTACGTTCCCGGGCCGTAGAAGGTCCCGTAGCGAATCACCACGCCGCGGGCGTCGAGCACCATGCTCTCGTGCTCGGCGACTGCCTCGCCGCCGGCCGGCGGCCTCCAAGCGATGCTCTGCGCGACGAACCGCCTGGCGCCTGCGTCCCACTTGGCTGAAAGCAGGTTGAGGGTGCCCTCGGTACGGACGCGGTTGTTGCCGTCGGCGAACTCTGGAATTCGCTCGACGTCGTCGGGCAGGTCCGTGATCTGGTGCATGACCAGATCAGGCCCGAAGCTTTTGACGGCATCCAGCAGTCGGCGCTCGTCGAACACATCGCACAGCACCGGCTCGGCGCCGAGCTTCCGTAGCGACGCCACCTTTTCGGGAGAGCGAGTCATCCCGGCCACAACGTGGCCCTGAGAGACGAGCAACGGAATCAGCCGGACACCGATTACTCCAGTCGCGCCTGCAAGAAAGATCCGCATGATTCACACACCTCACACACCCAGGGCACGGCAGCGCAACGGTCCGATTGTGGGTGTCATGTTTGAGCTCTTGGTCGTCGGCCCGCCGGACCTCGTGAAGTCCTGGGCCGGCAGGCCAGCCAAAGCTAGGCCGTCGTTGGACTCTTGAGAAGGACCAATCCCCGCCTGGACGGGCGTACCAAGCGCGGCCTGGCGGTCGAGACCCCAGATCTGGTTCGCTTAGCCGGTGGACATCCAACTGACGCTGGATAGGGAGGCGCCGTTGCGCGCTCAGTTGGAGCGCGAGCTGCGCGCTGGGATCCGCACAGGTCGGCTCCGTGCCGGCGCGAGGCTTCCTCCTACTCGGGTTCTGGCGGCCCAGCTGCAGGTATCGCGCGGGGTGGTGGTCGAGGCGTACTCGCAGCTGATTGCCGAGGGCTACCTAGTTGCCGGAGCGGGAAGGGGAACGAGCATCGCCGACGGGCTCGCGCAGCAACCTCCCGCTCGCCGAGCCCCCTCCGGACCCCGACCCCGCGTTCGCTATGACCTGCGCAGCGGTGTGCCGGACCTCTCGTTCTTTCCGCGACGGGAGTGGCAGTCGGCGACGAGCACCGCATTGAGGGACCTGCCGGACGCGGCGCTCTCATACGGGTCGCGGCGAGGGCTACGTCAGCTCAGGATCGCCCTGGCCGACTACCTGGGTCGTGTCCGGGCCGTTGTCGCCGACCCCGAGCGGCTGTTCATCGCCGCTGGCGCTGCGCACGCGATGGGGATTCTGTGGCACACGCTTCGCCAGCGAGGGGCCCGTCGGATCGCGCTCGAGGACCCCGTGTGGCGTGCGCTGTCCGCGACGGTCGCCCATGCCGGGCTCGAGGCGGTTCCGGTGCCGGTCGACGACCGCGGGCTCGACGTGGCGCGACTGGACAGCCTTGACGTGGATGCCGCGGTCCTGTCGCCTGCCCACCAGTATCCAACCGGTGCGGTGCTCGTACCGGAGCGGCGCGCGGAACTGATCGCGTGGGCGCGGCGCCGAGGGACTTTGATCGTCGAAGACGACTACGACGCCGAGTATCGCTACGACCGCGACCCGATCGCGGCGTTGCAGGGACTCGCTCCGGAGTGCGTTGCCTACGTCGGAACCGCAACCAAGACCCTCGCCCCCGGGGTGCGCCTCGGATGGGTGCTGGTCCCGAGCCACCTCGTCGGCGAGATGGCGGTTCAGCACGGGGTCGCGAGGGCGGTGCCGAGCGTGCTGATCCAGGCTGCCTACGCAACGCTGCTGGAGCGCGGAGATATCGACCGCCATCTCCGTCGCACACGCCGCCACTACCACGCTCGCCGGAACGTGCTGATCGACGCGCTCGCCGAGCAACTGCCCGCGGTATCCGTCCGCGGCGCGGCCGCCGGTCTCCACCTGATCGCCTGGCTTCCGGAGGGGGCCGAGGAGAACGGCGTCGCCGACGCGGCGGCCGACCGCGGCGTCGCCGTTCACACGCTGCACGCGGACTGCTCGGTTACCGCGCCGCTCGGCCCCGCGCTGCTGCTCGGCTACGGGCTGATCGGCGAACCCGCGATTCCACGCGCCGTCGAACAGCTTGCGATTGCGCTCGACCAGTAGCCCCTTGGTCCGGCCACGGGAAGCGTGGTTGGTCCTCCTCAAACCGCGAAGTTGACCGTACGATCGCTGTCCGCAGCGCAGCCAGCGCAGCCAGCGCAGCCACGGCAGGCGGTATCTCATCATGGAAGTCCGAGGAACCAATCGCGCACTCGTCATCGGGGCTCGAGGGGTGTTAGGGGCAATCACGGCCCGGACGTTCGCGTCGGCGGGGTGGGACGTTCGTCCCGCGGCCCGGCACCCAAGGTCGGGACAGACCCCGATTGACCTCGACGACCCGGACTCGATTGCGGCCGCCTGCGACGGGCATCAGCTCGTGATCAACACCGTCCCACACCCGGACCTGCGCGCGGAGCGCCACATCCTCGAGCGGGGAGGCACCCTGATCAACCTTTCCGCGTTGCCCGCGGCGGCCAGTCGCGCGCTACGCGGCGTCGCGGCCGGCGCGACGGGGACCGTGCTGATGAATGCCGGTCTTGCGCCGGGCGTGACCACGGTTGTCGCCACCGATCTGCTCCGGATCCATCCGGACGCTGATGAGCTCGAGCTCGTCTTCACGCTCTCGAGCGAGATCCCCCGCGGACCGGCCAGCGCGGACTTCATCCATCGCGGTCTCACCGCTGTTGCTCGCCATCGAACCACGCGGGTCGCGCTGCCCGGTCCGTTCGGCGAGCGCGTGTGCCTGGGCTTTGGCGAGGGTGACGCGGGCTGGCTTGGTGGCGTCGCCGAGGGCCGGATCGTTCGTCAATACATCGTCCTCAACGAGCTTGCCGTCCACGAGCGGCTGCTCGAGCTCAACCGCGCCGGCGGCATCACCACGTCGCCGCGGTTGTTGATCGGCCCGCGGAAGGCCCCGGTCGGTGGCGCCGCGAGCGACGAGCCGGTCGCGCACTGGGTCGCGGCGCTCAGCCGCGGTCGGCGGCTGAGCGCGCGAACTGTCGAGTGCCGCGGCGACTACGTCCACGCCGCGAAGAGCGCGGTCGCGTTCGCCGACTTGCTGCTCAGCCGGCGGCGGACCGGCGGATGCTTCGACCCGGACGAGATCTGCGCGCTGGCGGACATCGAGCCTGTACTGAGCAGGGCGGGCATCGCGATCGTCCCACGCGGCCTGCCGTTGGCGTCTCCCCGGCAGTAGGTCACAATCTCCGAGGGGAGCGGTATCTAGCTGAAGATGGGACTCGTGCGAGATCGTGCTCGGTGGAGCGATGCGCAGCTGTTGGCCGCGATCGCACGCTGTGATGACCGGGCATTCAGCGCGTTCTACCGCCGGCACCTGGGCATGGTCGTCGGCTGGTGCGCGCGTCGCGCGGATCCGGAGTTGGCCGCTGACCTGACGGCCGAGGTGTTCGCCGCCGTTCTGATCGGGGCGGCGCGATACGAGCCGGCGCATGACTCTGCGGCGGGATGGCTGCTCGGGATCGCCCGCAACGTGCTCGGCCACAGCCTCCGGCGCGGCCAGGTTGACGCTCGGGCTCGCCAGCGTCTCGGCGCGTCACCGCTGACCGTAGACGACGACGATCTCGCTCGGGTTCTGGAGCTCGCCGACAATCAGGCGAGCTCGGTGAAGACCCTGCTGGCCGGCCTGCCGGTGGATGAGCAGACGGCCGTGCGCGCGCGGGTGATCGAGGAGCGCGACTACGGTGAGATCGCACGGTCGCTGGGGTGCTCCGAGATGGTCATCCGCAAGCGCGTCAGCAGGGGACTGGCGCGTCTGAGGACCCGACTGGCAAGCTGATGAGCTCCGACTTCTTCGATCGGCTGGACGTGGAATTGGCGGGACTGACGCGCCAGGCCGCGCATCTGACGGCCGGCGATCGGGTGTATCGTCGAGCAGGTCGACTCCTCAGGCGTGGCGTGGTGTTCGCGCTCGTAGCCGTGGCGCTGGCGGCGGTTCTGGTCAGCGAGTTTCCGGCTTCTGCCAGCGGCCGGGCCCAGGTCGCGCAGGCTGTCACGGCGCAGCGGCTGTGAGCCCGCCGAGCGTGGCCGACTCCACGCGCGATCGCAAGCGGATCCGCGGTCTGGTCGAGCTTGTCGTCACGGTCGCGGTGGCCGTCGGGTTGGCCCTCCTGGTGCAGGCGTTCCTGGTCAAGCCCTACCGGATCCCGAGCACCTCCATGGTTCCGACGCTCGAGAAGGGACAACGGATCCTGATCGACCGGCTCGCGACCCATCCTGGCGTTGGAGACATCGTGGTCTTCCACCCGCCGTCCGGCGCCGACGACGAGTTCGGGGCGCAGTGCGCCGATCCACAACAGGGCCCGGGGCACCCCCAGCCGTGCGAGCGGCCGAGCCGGCGAGCCTCCAGCCAGACCTTCGTCAAAAGGGTGGTGGGACTGCCCGGCGACACGCTCGAGATCAGACAGGGCGACGTCTACCGCAACGGCGTCAAGGAACTCGGGTCCTACATACAGCCCTGCACGGACCCGTCGGCCTGCACGTTCTCACAGAAGATCATCGTCCCCGAGGGCGACTACTACATGATGGGCGACAACCGTGGCGACTCCGACGACAGCCGCTATTGGGGACCCGTACCGCAGTCTTCGATCCTCGGGGCGGCGTTCTTCACCTACTGGCCGCCCAGTCGCATCGGCACGCTCTAGATCATCGGCAGGTGAGCGTCACGAGTTTGGGGGTGCCCCTCCCGGTCCACCAGTGCCGCCGCCGCTGGGCCGGCTGAGGCTCCCGGCGGCGTCGACTTCTGCGATGGCCGCCGCGATGTTGAACACGGCGGTGTAGCCCTTCCCGACAGTGCCCTTCACGGACACGATGTTGGTCGCGAAGTCGCCGCGGGTTAGGACCGTGTCGCTCTGGTCGGTCGTCGGGTCGCTCTGGGGCGAGCGCGCGTTGTACGGCGCCGCCGTGGTGAGAACGTGGGTGTTGTCGGCATCGGAGAAGAAGATCTGGGTCGTGTATCCGGCGATCGTTGCGCCGCTCGAGTGGAGCTTGCGGACGCGGACGTGGATGTGGATCGCACGGCCGGTGTACCAGCCGGGCCAGATGGTCCGGAAGCTCACCTGCCCATGGAGCGGTCTCGTGCGCAGACCTCTGTCCTTGCCGGTGATCTGGTAGCCGCGCAACCAGTTGTCGCTGATCGTGTCGCCGGCCGAGCTGTCGGTGCCGCCGCCCGCTTGCTGTGAGCTCTCGTCGGAATACAGGCCGTGGGCGTTGGCGTGCCAGATGTCGACGGCCAGGCCGTTCATCGCCTTCTTGGTCGCCGCCTCGAACACGTTGATATAGAGCTTCAGGGGAACGCCCTGCTGAAGGCGGCCGCCGTGGCTGTTTCCGACCACGTTGGAGCGGTGCAACATCGTGTTGACCCAGTACGGCCCCTCGGTCAGCTCGGGCGTGAGTCTGGCGGCACTCGCTCCCGCGGTCGCGGCGAACGCCGGCGCGGCCGACGAGACAGTCAACGCGGGGGCGAGAAAGTACACGGCGCCGGTGGTACCGGCGATCTTCATCGCCTGGCGGCGGGTGATGTGTTGCTCGTTGGTCACTCAGGATCCTTTGGTCTGGCGGCGAGACGCCTTCGACTCTCGCGGGTCCCTGTTAGCGAAACGTAGGAGTTGTGATCACGCGGTAGAGTGGGCCGAGGAGAACGGGCGATGGACCTCGAACTGACCGACAAGGTCGCGGTCGTGACCGGTGCGAACAAGGGCATCGGGCTCGCGATCACCAAGGCGCTGGTAGACGAAGGTGCCCTCGTCGTCGCCGGGTCGCGAACGACCGACAACCTCGACGGCCTCGACCGCGTCAAAGCGGTTTCGGTCGATCTGCTGTCAAACGACGGGCCGGCCGCGCTCGTTCAAACCGCGATCGCGGAGCACGGCCGAATCGACGTGCTCGTCAACAACGTGGGCGGCGTCCGGATCAGAGTCGACGGTTTCCTCAGCACCAGCGACGAGGAGTTCGAGTGGGCGCTCCGGATGAATTTCTTCACCGGCCTGCGCGCCATACGGGCGGCGCTCGGACCGATGCTCGAGCAAGGCTCGGGATCGATCGTGAACGTCGCATCGGTCAACGCGTTCTTCCAGCCCGATGGCGCCACGGTCGACTACGGCGCAGCCAAGGCCGCGGTCGTGAACCTGAGTGAGTCCCTGGCGCAGGAATTCGGACCGAAGGGGATCCGCGTGAACTGCGTTTCGCCCGGACAGGTCAGCACCGACCTGTGGCTCGGTGAGCACGGCGTCGCCGAGACGTTCGCGAAGGCCACCGGAGTCGACGCGGACACGATCCGGGCCAGCGCCATCGCCGGGATCGCGACCGGCCGGTTTACCACGCCGCAAGAGGTCGCGACGCTCGTCACGCTGCTGGCCTCGGACGTCACCGCGAACGTCACCGGCGTCAACTACGTGATCGACGGCGGCCTGATCAAGAGCACCTGAAAAGAGGCGAGGCGTAGATGACAGTCCGGATAGACGGACCTGCGTTCTTGGACGCGGAGCTCGAGGAGTTCGTCACACGATGTATGGAAGGCCTGAGCCACCAAGTGCGCGGCGACTCTGCGCCGTTCCAGGCGGTGTGGTCACACGCGGACGATGTCGCCATCCTCGGGGCGGTCGGGAGTTACTCCCAGGGATGGGACGACGTCAGCACCCACCTGTTCGGTGCGTCCCGAAGTCTCGATTGGACCGGCCTGTCGGTGGAGCGGCTGTTGACGGTTGCTTCCGGCGATCTCGCGGTGACCGTCGTGCTCGAGCACATGACTCGGGTTCTCGACGGAGAACCAAACGCCCGCACGCTCCGGACCACACAGGTCTACCGCCGCGAGGACGGCGAATGGCGGTTGATCCTTCGCCACGCGAATCTCGTCACCCCGGAGGACGTTGACCGGGAGCGCGCGCTCCTGGCGAGCGAACGGGCCCGCTAGGACGCACCCGGGGCATAACTCGAAGGCCTCGGCCGCTTGTCGATTTCGAATAGGCGAGCCCGCAACGCTGCAGCAGATTGCGTCTCGGTGCCACCTGCCGGCACGGGTTCGCTGACACCCGACAGCGAGCGATTCGACCATCTAGGAGGACCGATGGCAGATCAGGACAACATGGTGCTTTACACCGCCTTGTACGACGGTGTCGACCCGGCGCTCGACGACCTCGACGCGATCGAGCAGCTTCACGAGGGAGCGGTCATCGGCAAATTCGACGCCGCCGTCGTCGATCAAGAGAATGGCAAGCCGCACATCGTCAAGCGCATGGACCGGCCACGGGTCCGGATCATTCCTGAAGCATTCGGCTCCGGGACGCTGCGCCGTAAGGAGCTCAAAGAGGCGGCCGGCGAGCTCTCTGGCAGCCAGGCGGCTTTGATCGTGGCCGGCGAGCCGACGCTCGAGAAGGCATTCGACCAGGCGGTGACCAAGGCGGACAAGGTCATCAAGCGCAGCCTTGATGCCACGACCGATGAGGTCGCCAGCGAGCTGCACGAAGCGGTCAAGAGCTAGACGGTTCGACCTTGGCGGCGACGGTGCGCTCGGCGACGGTGAGCGCATCGCCGTTGTCGGCTGGCGCATAGATGTTTGGCGTTATCCCGGCTCCTTGCTGTGCACCGCCGCCGCCGAGGTTGTGACCGTCTGGAGTGAAGAACTGACCGATCGTAAGGTCCAGGGCGCCGCCGTTATTCAGCGGCTCGGTGATCTGGAACACGCCCTTGCCGTAGGTATGAGTGCCAACGACTTCGGCTCGTCCGTGATCCTGCAGCGCGGCGGTGACGATCTCTGCCGACGATGCCGTCCCGTGATCGACGAGCACCACCAGCGGGATGTGGGCCGCGATCGCGTCGCCCTCTGCCTCGTACACCCGTCGCGGTTGGTTGCGTTCTACGGCGGACATGATCGTGCCGCTCTGCATGAAGATGCTCGTCACGTTGATCGCCTCGCTGATCAAGCCTCCGCCGTTCCCGCGCAAGTCGAGGATCAGCGCTCGGGCGTGCTCACCCAGGACAGTCCGCGTCTCGCCGCGCAACTTTTCACCCGAGCCCTCGGTGAAACCGGTCAGACGGAGGTAGCCGATGCGCACGTTGTGGTAGCTGAGCATCCGAGACAGCGCCACCGGCGTCACGATCTTCGCCCGCACCACCGAAACGGTGTGCTCGGTGCCGTCGCGCAGAACCGTAAGCGTCACGCGCGTGTCGGCCGGACCGCGGATCAGGTTGGTGCCGAAGTCCTGGGACTCGCCGGCCAATGAAACCGCCCCTACCTCGACGATGAGATCGTCCCGCACCAGGCCGGCTTCGGCGGCGGGAGAGCCCTCGGACACGCCGATCACACGCAGCCCGTCGGGCTCATGCATGACCTGGATCCCGATACCGGTCGTAGGTTCGTCGGATTCGTCCATGGACGCCTTGTTGGAAGCCGGGTCGACGTAGTGGGAATAGGGGTCCTTGAGGCTGGCGACGATGCCCGCCAGTCCCACGTCGACCAGACTCGCGCGATCGAGCGGCCGGTAGTACCGGGTGGTGAGGATGCCGAGGGCCTGCTCGGTGACCGGTTCGGCGCGACGGCTCTCGAATGGGCCGCCCCGCATCAGCCCGGGCAGATCGCTCGGGTGGCCGCCCAACCAGATCCCGACCAGCAGCACCACCAGCCCCGCGATGGCGGCGCCGATCAGGGCCCGCGGGTGTATGTGAGGAAAGGGCACTCCGCTAAATCGGCGATGTCAGGACCGGGCGGCCAACGTGATCGTTGCCTTCGCCTGGCTGCCATCGCGTTCGTAACCGATTTCGACCTGATTGCCGGCGCGCTTGGTGAGCGTGACGGCCATCAGCTGGTCGGTGCTCGTGGCGGCCTGGCCGTCGATCGACGTGATGATGTCCCCGACCCGCAGCCCTGCGGCCGCGGCCGGACCGCCGGTGACTACCGCGGCCACCCTCAGGCCCTGGGTTCCGCTCTGGCCGGTCGCGCTCGCGGACAGAGGTTCGGCCTGGATCCCTATGAACGCGTGGGTCACGGTGCCGGTCGAGATGATCTCGTCGGCCACCTTGGTGGCGAGGTTGACCGGGATCGCGAAGCCAAGACCGATGCTGCCGCCGCTTGATTCTCCGGACGGGGAGGGGACGGTGGCGCCGGCCGTGGGCACTCCGATCAGATCGCCGGAGCAGTCGACGAGGGCGCCGCCGCTGTTGCCCGGGTTGATGGCCGCGTCGGTCTGTACGGCATCGATCAGCAGCGCAGTCTGTGATGCCTCCCCCGGTACGTGGACGGTACGGCCGAGCGCGCTGACGATCCCGCTGGTCACCGTGCTCGAGAGACCCAGAGGGGCGCCGAGCGCCACGACGCCCTGACCGATCCGGAGATGCGAGGAGTTCCCGACCGAGATGGTTCGCAGGTCGGACTTGCCGCTGACTCGGATCACCGCCAGGTCGGTTAGCGGGTCGCGCCCGGTGATCGTCGCGTCCGCCGTGCTGCCATCGGAGAACACCACCTGAAGACCTCCACCCGCCACCGCGGGCAAGATCACGTGATTGTTGGTGAGGATGTAGCCGTCCGAGCGGATGACCTCGCCGGAGCCGACGCCGCTCGACGTGCCGCTGCCGGCAAAAATCGTGACTACCGACGGCAGCTCTTGGTCGGCGATCGAGGTGACATTGCACGTCGACGCAGTGGGCTCGGCGGCCGTCGTGGTCGCACTGGAAGGCGAATTGGTGGAGCTGCCGATGATCGCGCCGGCGAACCCAGCGGCGATGAGCACCAAAACGCCAAGCGCCAGGACAAGGCCGCGGCGGCGGGGACGATCAGGCGTCACGGCCGCTCGTACCCACGGCCATTCCGGTCAACTTCTGCAAGGAAAGTCCGGGTTTGAAGGCTTGGGCGCGCAACTGCGGGAATCGATGCTACTCCGACGCCGGTTTGTCTTCCAAGGGTGCCGAACCCCCCGTCATCTAAATGCGGTAGCGGAGAATCGCGGCGACCGAGCCTTGGGCGGGGATCTCGTCCCGGCGCAGCGCGAGCACGCGCGCGCCGGCGAGCCAGGCGCGCCTGGCTATCTCGTCGACCACCCCGTACCGGTCCGCGCCGTCGGTGGACGACACGACGACCGCGCCCGTCTCCTCGTCGATCGACCCGGGCACGACCTCGTCGATGTCGACCAGGACCGTGTCAATCGCTCCATAGGTGGCCGCGCGCGCCACGTCTCCTATGTCGAGCAGTGCTCGACCCTCCTCGAGTCGGGCGTCGAACAGCTCACGTGTCTTGCGCAGTTCCAGCGCATACAACTCGTCGAGGATCTCGCGTGCGCGCGCGGCGAGCTCGGCGTCAGGTGTCTGTTCCGGGTTGCCCGCGATCGTGCTCGGCGCCAGGTGCGGGTATGAGTTGACCGATCTGAAGATGCCGTCCAACGGCTGCGCGGCTGCGAGGATCAATGGAACGCCGACTCCGCCGAGAAACGGTCGCAGCGCCTGATCGATTTGACGCGAGTACTGCCGTAGCCGGAGCTTGCGTCCTTCGGAGCCCTGGATCCGGCGTACTGGTGCCCGGTCCGCGAGCGAGGAGCGACCGGCGGCGCTCGCGGCGTCCCGCGGCAGGTCGGGCACCGCGACCACCGCGGGCTCGGCGTCTGCTAAGACCTCGACGAGGCGGACCGAGCCCTGCGCCAGCGCGAGGACCAGCGCGACCTGCGGAAACGTGACCGCGCGAAGGAGTGGCTTCAGATGGAACCGGTCGGACACGACGAGGGCGCTCACCAGGCGATTCGGCAGGCGGAACGTGGTGAGACCGTCGGGCGTCGCGAAGATCGCGAGGCTTCGGGCCTGATAGCGCCAGAACTCCTCGTCCTCGATCAGGTCGCCGATCTCCTGCTCGATCGCCAGGCGCTTGCGCTTGGCGATGCGCGCATCGTCCAGCTGCCCCATGGCCTCAGACGCGAGGTTCCCCAGTTCGATCCGCTCACCGACATTCGCTGACACCGGGTCGGTGGGTACGTAGAGCGACACGCTTGCGGGATCGCGACCGGCCAGCAGCCGACTCACTTGGTCATGTGTCGGGATGTCCGTGTGCAGGAGCACGAGGCGTTCACCTCGCTTGCGGGCGAGGGTGACTGCTCAAGGCGCGGACCGTGCGGCGACCGCCGCCGCGGGGCCTGAGAGCACCACGACGGGCCTGTCAGCGGTTAGCGGGAGCTCGCCGGCCACCGAACCGAGCAGGGCGGCGCGCAATGCACCAACGCCCCTGCTTGCAATCACGATCAGCCGCGCGCGCTCCCGATCGGCGACCGCTTCGAGCACCTCCGCCGGTGGACCGGGCTCGACCACGCGCACCGCGTCGATACCGGCCGCGGCCTCGGCCTTCTTGAGAACCTGGTCTGCCAGTTCCCGGACCGCGTCCTCCTGGCCGGTCACCGGCGGCGTTGCCGAACTCGCGCCCGGGTAGGCCCTGACGGCGCTCAGATTCTGCCGGGCGTGCACCACAACCAGCCGACAGCCGAGACGCGTCGCCAGCCGGCCGGCGAGTCTGGCCGCCGCGAGCGCCTCATCGGAGCCGTCGACTCCGCAGACCACGCTCGCGTCAGCGTCTTCGGCGCCACCGCTCGTCCCCGCCGAGAGCATCCCGGACGGCACGATCACCACGGGACAGGGTGCGTCGGACGCGAGCTCGCGCGAAACGCTGCCGAGGACCGCCGCGCGGAGCGAACCGCGACCGCGCGAACCGATGACGAGCATGGCGGCGCCCTCCTGGTCGACCAGCTCCAGGATCGCCTGGGCCGGCGATCCTTCGACAAGCCGGACCGTCGGCGCCTCTGGAGCACCCGCGAGCCTCGCGCGGATCGAGTCCTCTGCACCCGCGTCATCGCTCCCGCGAACGTGCACTACGACCACGTCAGCACCCCACGCATCGGCCAACCCTAGGGCAGTGTCAAAAACCTGCCGTGCCGCGTCAGAATCGTCGACCGCGCACAAAATAGTTTCGGCCATAGCCGCTCCTACCTACACAACGCAGGGCGCTAATGGACTGTGCCCTGCGTCGCGACAGTCTACATCGTGCCTACGTTGTGCCCGTCACGCTGCGGTCCACTTTGACTTCGCACATGCGAGTCTTGCTACGGACGCGCCTCGAGGATCAAGTTCAGCGGCGTCTCGGCCGCGCGGCGGAAGCGGCTGAACCCGGCCTCCTCGAACACCGCTCTCAGTCGCGCCTCACCGGCCTGGGCGCCGAGCCCGAGCCCGACCTCCTGCGACAGCGAGTTGGGGGTACATACCGCCGTCGACGCCGTGTAAAGGAGCGCCGCCATCGGGTTGTCCTGGAGGTTCGCTCCGCGGCCGTCGAGCGCGAACGGCTCGACCAGCAGCACCGTGCCGTCCCGCTCAAGGTGCTCGCGCGCGTAAGCGGCGATTCCGACCGGGTCCCCCATGTCGTGCAGGCAGTCGAAAAAGCAGATCAGATCGTAGGTTCCCGGATACTCCTTCGCGCCGGCGACCTCGAACGTCGCGCGGTCCTCGACGCCGGCCTCGCGCGCCCGCGTGCGCGCTGTCTCGATCGACGGCGCGTGAAAGTCAAACCCCCAGAATTGAGCGGCCGGGAAAGCGTCGGCCATGGCCACGATCGAGGCGCCGTGGCCGCAGCCGATATCCGCGACCCGCGCACCCGACTCGAGTTTGTCCTCGACCCCGTCGAGCGCCGGAATCCACGCCCCTGGCAGGTGCGCGCGGTAGCCCGTACGGAAAAACCACTCGGTTCCTTTGAACAGACACGGGTGATGATCGCCCCATGCGAGCCCGCCGTTGCCGGTGAACGCGGCCTTGAGCTTCTCCACGTCCATGAACATCGACCCGAGCGCATTCATCGCGCGAGCCACGAACACCGGCGATGAATCGTCCGCCAGCGCGAGGTCTGCCTCTGCGCTCATCGAGTACCGATCGGCCACGGGGTCGTAGTCGACGAGCCCGGCGGCAGCCTGGCCGTCCAGCCACTCGCGCACGAGCCGCGGATGACAGCCGGTGCCCGCGGCCAGCTCGTCTGCGCTGCGAGAGCCATCCTCCGCAAGCGCCCGGTACAGCCCCAGCTCGTCGCCAAGCCAGATCGAAAAACACGCGGTCGCGCCCGTCATGTGGCCGACCATCCGTCCCATGAACTGCTCGAGCCGCGCCTCGTCAATCGCCCCGGTACCCATTCGCCATTCCTCGCTTCGGATTGGCGGCGCTCCCAAGCCTTTGGTAGGTATGGAAGCTACCAGCCAATCGTTAACGGATCATGAAACGACCGGCCCCCGGAACTGCCCGAGCGCGGGGCCGCCTCCGCTGGCGGGCGCCCGCGCTCCGAAGCTGCGCCCGGCTACTCCTCGGGCTCTTCCTCCGTGACGCCAAACGTGCCCTCGTGGATGTGCGACTCGGCCTGTTGCCCTCGGGCGAAGCTGCCGAGCTTCGTGTCCTCGGGATACTCTTCGATGTCTTCCTGGCCGGCCGCGAAGCTGGCTACGTTCTTGTCCGGCTTGTGTTCTTCAGGGTTGTTCTGGCCCTCTGCAAACCCGCCGCCCGTGACTCCAAAGGGGCGGCCAGGGTGCGTCCCCCGGCGATCGCTGCTCACGTCGTCTCCTCGTCCTAGCGGATGGAAGTTTGGTGGCAGCTTAACGCCGTGTTCCGCGCCTGGCTAGTGCTCAGAAGGCGTCCGATCCTCGATGTTAAGAGTCCGGCGACTCGATGAAGCCGGGCCGTGCGTAGGCGGGATCGGGGTAGCTGTAGAAACCCCGGCCGGCCTTGACCCCGAGATCGCCGCGATCGATGTATTTCCTTAAGAACGCCGCGTTCGCGCGCAATTGCTCGTCTCCGAGCTCGCGCGCCCAATAGTCCGTGATCGTCCACACCGTGTCCAGGCCGACCGCGTCGAGGGCGCCGAGTGGCCCGACTGGTGCCTTCGTGATGTGCATCCATGATCGATCTATGTCCTCGACCGAGGCGACGCCCTGCTGAGCCAGCGTGATCGCCGCACTGTTGAGCGCGCTGTACATCGAGTTGAAGACGTACCCGTTGTGCTCCCGGCGCAGCTCGATCGGGACCTGGCCGATGCGACGCGCAAACGCGAGCACGAACTGGGTCGCCTCCGACGCGGTGCCGGGGTGAGGCATCACATCGACGAGGTTGCTTATCCAAACGGGAAGGTGGAAGTGAAGCGCCAGCAGCCGGTCGCCACGACCGGATGCCTTCGCAAACTGGGATGGCAGCAACGTCGAGGTATTCGTCATGAAGATCGTTCGTGGCGGGCAGGCCGCGTTGAACTTTGCGAGCACGCGCCCCTTGAGATCGGGATCTTCGGGCACCGCTTCGCTGAGCAGATCGGCGTCCCGCGCGGCAGTCTCGATATCTGTCGTCAGCTCTATCCGTGCTTGCGCGGAGCGTCGCAGCTCTGACGAAATCGCTCCGCGGGCCTCGAGGCCCTGCGCATATGCATCGATGCGCTTCTCAGCCGCCTCGAGTGCCGGGAGGTCGATGTCGTACAGCACGACTTCGTAGCCGTGGCCGGCGCACTGAAACCCGATCTGCTGTCCCATCGTCCCCGCGCCGACGACTGCGACACGGCGCACATCTTCGATCTGCATCGCCGACGGGGAGTATCCCAACCCGGATCATCTGGCCGCGGCTCGCGCCTCGCCGGCCGGTGCCTGACTCTCCGACAACGTGGTGCCGGTCTCGAGCAGCGTCTTGAGGTTCGAGAGGATGTGCGGCCACCCCTGGCTGATCGTCGCGAGCACCGCGCTGCCAGAATCGAAGCCGTCGTGGATCACCGTGAGCTTGACGAACTCGCCGAGGTCGTCGATCTCGAAGGCGACCTTCGAGCGGCGCTCGGCGGCGACGCGCTCGAGGAACTCCTTGGGGAACCCGACTCGCTCGGCCGCTTCTTTTTGCCATTCGGGCGAGAACGTGTGCCACGTGTAGGCGAGCCGCCGGTAGGGCTCGGACTCGAGCACGACCTGGTCCGGGTCGGAGATCGTCAGCCCCCACTGTCGGAGGCTCATGCTCGAGCCGGCGTTCCAGTCCGTGTCGAACGCGACGCCCCAGTAGCGCTCGGTGAACGCCGGGTCGGTCAGGGCCTGCCACAGACGCTCAGGCGTGGTCTGGATGTAGGTCGTGTAGACGAACGATGGCTTGTCGATGTAGTCCACGGGGTGATCCTCCAGGGCTCGTTTGAGGTCCGACAGGGCGCGGACCCGGGCACGGTCGTACTGGTCGATCCACCGCTCCGAGATCTCGTTGATGGGCACGGGGTTGAGGTAGTGGAGCTTCTCCCGGCCGCGCCACACCGTCGTCACGAGCTGAGCGGCCTCGAGCACCGCAAGGTGCTTTGAGACCGACTGGCGGGCCATGTCCATGTCGGCGCACAACTCGCGCAGCGTCTGGCCGCCCCGAGCGTTGAGGCTGTCCAGCAACCGGCGGCGGCCCGGGTCGGCCAGCGCCCGGAACACATCGTCGATCTGCGGTGGATAGGCAGCCATTTGGCTGCATGGGACTATATGCAGCCGTGCGGCTGCCTGTCAAGCGCGATGAGACCGCGGCCGTTCTCGCCCGGCCAGGACGAGTCCTCGCCAACGGGAATCAGTCAGTCGTAGGACTGTGTTTTCTGCTCGTGGGCGCTGAGCACCATCGGGTGCGAGGGCGGCCCCGACATGATCGTCTCGCGGTCGACCTCGAGATCCGGCCCGACGTGCACGAGCTCGCCCGGGTGGATCTCCTCCCAACCGGGCTCGTCGCTGATCCGTTCGCTGGCGATGACCACCAGCGGAGCCGCAGCCGCGTCCTCGGAGTGCAGCCTCAGCGTGCCCGCGGCGTCGGCTTCGTCAAGCGGGGCACTACCGCTGTGCCCGCCTCGCCGGCGCCGGTGCAAGTGGAGCGGATTGTGCTCCGGGTAGCGGAAGGCCCACACGTGACCGATCTCGCCGAGCACGAAGTTGAGGCTGTAGAGCTCGTACTCAGCGAGCACCTCGCGTACCGCAGCAGTGATTCCGGCCCGCACGTCGCCTCCGGCCTCGCGGATCGCCAGCGTGATCAGCGCAAACAAGCGCTCGGAGTCGGTCTCGCCCATCACCATCGCCCGGTTGGGACCCAACCTCGCCTCGATCCGGTCGAGGTCTCCGACGACTCCATTGTGGGCGAACAGACGCCCGTCCTGGCTGAACGGGTGAGTGTTCACAAGCGACACGTTGCCGGTGCTCGCGTACCGCAGGTGAACCAGCATCTCGGCCGCGTCGAGCCGACGGGCGACGTGCCGATAGGCGGGATCCTCGGACGCCTGCACCGGGTTGCGGATCAGGATCATGCCGCGCCTCGAGGTGAACGCCGCCATCCCGTAGCCGTCGGCGTTCCGCTCGCTCTGCTGTGCGATCGACGTCGGCGCGTCAAGCAGCCAGAACTCTGCCGCGACGTCCCGTTCGCCGGCGTGCAACGCAAACAGCCGACACATGTGGGCCAGTCTACGGTTGCGGCGAGATGCCGTTGAGTGCGCGCACCACCCCGAACACGTCACCCTGTTTGTAGAAGTCGACCGCGACCAGGTTCGGCACTCTGTGGCGGATGCGCTGGCACGTCTCGGCGCGTTTCAGAAGCGCGGTGTGTCCGTTGACGACTGCCGCGAGCGACGCACGCGGGACCGGGGTGGTGTCGACCCAGTTGTTGACCAGGAACAGCGGCGCGGACGCGGGGCCTCGATTCGCCCGACAGCTCTCCGCCACCTGCGAGGGGTCAGTGAGCGACGCGGCGCTTCTGAACGTGAACGGCGTCTCCTGTAACACGTTGGCGTATGCCAGGTGGTACCAGGGGATGTCGCCGGCGTCGTTCTCGGCCATCACCACCAGTCGCTGTCCCGAGTCGATCATCTCCCGGAGTGTCGGAAACGGCCCGAGTGGTCCGCGGTATACGAGGTCGAGCAGCCCGGCTTGATCGAACGCGCGTTGTATATCGGCCGGCGCGACGCCCTCGTCCTGGTTGATCACGATCACGACCTCGCCCGGGTTCGAGACGAGGAACGTGCGCAGATCCGCCAGGGCGGCGCTGAGCGGCACCGACCCGATCTCACAGAAGCCATGGCAGAGGTAGATCTGTCGCGGGCCGAGGTTCTGGTCGCCGAGCCGCGATCGAATGCGCTCGGCCGCCTTCACGGCCGGTTCGCCGATCTCCTGCGCCGCGACCGCACGCTTGGGCAGGCTCGAGAGATCGGTCCGGACGCCCCCCTTCACCGGGAAGCCGTAGTAGGTGTCGATCAGCAGGCCTCGGATCCCGTCGTCGAGTTGCTCCTGGATCGTCCCGTCCTGCTGTCCGAACAACCAGGTCGGGATCGTCACCGATGCCATCGAATTGTGGGTGGCCGCGAACGCGATCTCGTTGAGCGGCCGGTTGCACAGGGCGGCATACCCGTCGCACGTCGCCGGAGTGATCGCGGCGGCTTCGTCTCCGCCGCCGGTGGCGATGATCGCCGCGGCGACGGCCAATGCCACGACCGCGATCGCCGGGACGGCGAACCGAGAAACGGTCCGCCCGGCTCTGTGCGCGCTCGATTCCCCGGCCACCCGCGACGTCGCGGCGACATCGATGACGCCGCGCACGCCGATGTACACCAGGAACAGACCTCCGGCCGAGACCGCGATGGTCACGGCCGGACCGGGCTCGAGCACGACCACCACGCCGGCCGCGATCGCCAGCAGCGAGCGGCCCAGGCGAGCGCGGGACGTGAGCCGGCCGCGGTCTGGCGAGTCGCTACTTGGCGCCTGCTCCGAGGACACGGCGACCGCCGCGAGAATCGCGCCTGCACCGGCGAGCACCAGCGCCTGCACGAGCAGTCCGTGCCCGAAGGCCCTCCAGACCGCGGTCACGACGCCGGCGCGGCCGGGCGCGGCGAGACGCGCTGCAACATCGCCGCCGAACGCGTACAGAGCGGCGATCGTGAGCCCGGCGAAGGCGAGCCCGATCCCGAGTTGCTGGGCCGTGCGGCGTCGGTCGCGCGAGACCCAGAAGGCGAGAAGTGCAGTCAGCAGTGACGCGACCGCCAGCAGCCAGGCAATCTTGTAGACGCGCCGCGCAAACCGCACCACGCTGAGCACCGCCTCCCCAGGGTCCACCGAGCCGAGTCTCGCAAGCCGATCCGATCCGACCCGGCGGGCCGCGTCGGGCGCAAGTCGCTCGAGCGCACCCTGAACCAGGACGCCCGCGTCCCCCACGGTCAGCAGCACCGATCCGCCGTGTCCCGACACGAGCGAGGCGTGGAGTTCGAGTGCCGCTCGGCGAAACAGCGCGGCGAACGCGCCGCTGCCGACGATCGCGCCGGTGACGGCGCGCACCAGGGGTCGCACCGAGACCAGGTCCCCGCCGCCCTGGCGCACCACGATCGCGGTGAGGTGATCCGCGACGTCGGCCTGCACCGCCGGGGACTTCAGGGTCGCGACCGCGCGATCCGCGAACGGCTCGCCCTGGAGCACGGCCCGCCCAACATACGACAGCACGAGCGCAAGCACCGCGAGGACTACCGCAAACCCGGCAAGTGGCCCGGCCAGCCTGCCGCGATGACCCGAATTCTCAGCCGGCATGCCGGCTACAGGATTCCACGACTCCAGACGCGGCCACCCACCGTCGTCACGATATGGCTACTGCCGGTCGGGCGGAGGGCGGAGCTTGACGATCAGCGTCAGCGACTCAGTCGCGGCATCCCTCGGGTGTGAGCGGTCGCTTACCTTGACCCTGATGTGAAACGTTCCCGGCTCGGTAGGGATCCCGGCGATGGCGCCGGTCCGGTTGTCGAGTCGTAGACCGGGGGGAAGGTGGCCGTGCCGGATCGTCCAGCGGTACCCGTCGATGCCGAACGTGGCAATCAGACGCCTGCGGTAGCGGTGCGCCACGCGGGCGGCCGGAAGCGCGCGGGTGAGGATCGAAAGCGGCGGACTCACCGCGATGTGCTCGGGACCGGCCAGCCCTGTCGCCGACCCGCTCAGCGTCGCGGTCGGGGTTGCGTTACCGCGGGCGGTGGGGCCGTACACCGTGATCGTGTTCGCGAACAGGTTCGAGACGTAGATGTTGCCGGCGGCGTCGACGTCCACGCCGTCGGGGAAATCGAGTCCGGTGTTCGAGCCGGAGATCGAGTACGTGGGAGCATCGTCGCCGTTGTCGGTAGAGGCGTATGCGGTGATCGCGCCGGAGTACTGGTCCGCCGCCAGCACGTTGCCCGCCGCGTCCAGAGTCAACGATTGCGGACCGTCGATGAGGGTGTCCGAGCCGCTGATGGTTGCTGACGGCTTCGTGTCAGTCGGAGCGAAACGCTCGAGGCTGTTCGCGAACTGGCTGGCGACCCACAGGTTTCCAGCGCCGTCGACGACCAGGCCACTGGGGCCGTCGAGACCCGTGATCGTCCGGATGGGAGCGGCGTCGCCGTTCGCGCCGGGCGCATACACGGTGACCGTGCCGGCCGCTGCGTTCGCCACGTACAGCCGGGACTGGGCGTCAAGCGCGACCGCCGATGGGTTGGCAAGCCCCGTGTCCGGGCCGGAGATAACGGCCAACGGCTGCGTGTTGCCGGTGGCGTTACCGCGGTAGACGGTGATCGATTCGGAATCGCTGTTCACGACGTACAGGTCGCCGAACTTGTCGAGCGCTACAGCGGCGGTGCCGTCGAGCTGGGTGTTCGAGCCGGCGAGGGTGGTCACCGCGGTCTGATTCGCGCCCAGCGGCAGCTTGAAGGACCGGACCGAACTGTTGCCCGCGTTGCCGACGTATACCGCGGCCGGTAGCGCGATCGCTTGGATGCCCATGCCGCTCAGGGCGGCGGTCTGCAGCCTTGCCCCCGAGGCATCGGTCACAGTGACGTTGCCGGTCGCGTTGCCCGCCACGGTGGGCGCGAAGCGGATCGTGATCGTGCACTGCCCCGACGGGACGACGTTGACGGTCGTGCAGGTCGTGCCGGCCAGCGCGAAGCCGCTTCCGCTCACGGACACCGAGCCGACCCCGAACGGGACGAGGCCGGCGTTGGCGAGCTGAAGGGTCAGCTCGGAGCTGCCCTGGGTCGCGACCCAGCCGAAGTCGAGCGTTGTGGGCGTCACCGTCGCGACAGGAGCGGGATCGGCGACCTGGATGACGCTGGCCGCCACCCAAGCCGCAGCTCCGTTGACAGTGCCGAGCCGGTCAACCTCGACCGGTCCCTGCTGTAGATCGCCGTTCGCGGTGAACGCGATCGAACCGTCCGCACCGGTGAACGTCGTCCCCTTCAGCGCAGCGATGACGGCGTTCCGGAAGGCGCCGGCGCTCGAGCCGGCCGTCGCCGGCGGCTTCGCGCCACCGGCGATTGCCGACCTGATCGCGAGCAGCAATGCCTGCGCGCCGTCGTATCCACGCGCCGCGTCGGTGGTCGGGACTGTGCCGAACTTGGCCTGGTAACGGGCGGCGAAGCTCGCAGCCGAAGGCAACTGGGCCAGCTGGGGCTCCGGGGCGACGGCCCAAATCGGGCCGGCGGTGTTGCCGACCTCCTGGAGGAAAGTCGCCGTGTGCAGGCTGGAGGTGGCCGCAAACCCGATGTTGCCGAGGCCAGGCACCTGGAGCATCTCCTGTCGCAGCGTCGTGCCTTCGGCTTGGTTCTCGCCGGTGTACACGAGCACATCCGGCTGGTTCGCCGCGATCGACGTGAGCAGGTTGACGTAGTCGGGGCCCGGCGGGACCGACGCGTGGCCGACGACCCTCCCGCCCTCGAGCTGCCAGCGCGACTCGAACGTCGAGGCCTGTGCCGCCCCGGTCGTGCTGCCGTCATCGATCACGTACGCCTTCCGGTAGGCGGGGCCGGGGGAAGGGTTGAACAAGAAGTCCGCCAGCGCCGCGCCCTGGAGCGCGTCGGCCGGCGCGACACGGAAAAAGGTCGTGCGCCCCGTGGGTTGCACAATCGACAGCTCGGCGGCGCCCCCGGTGCAACCGAACGCTCCGGTGGTCGTCAGGCAGGTATCGGTCGCCGAGGGCGAGACGGTCGCGAGCGGCGCGGCATTGCTCAAAGGCAGCTCACCCAGCGCGGTTGCGGTGTCGAACGGTGCCACGACCCCGGCGACCTGCCCGTTTCCGATCAGCCCCTTGATCTGGGTCGCGCCGGCGGTACCGGCCGGCGTGCCCGCCGGGCCGATGTCGCTCTTGGCCACGAGGCTGAACGTCACGCCGGAGATGAGCTTGTTGCTGTTTGCCTGTTGCACGGCCAGCTGGGCGCCGTTGTCGGCGGCCTGACCCGAAGCGGCCGAGGTGCCGCTCAGCGGCAGGACCAGGCCGAGCTTCACCGCCGTGTTGGCTGCCAATGCGCTCGGCGCGGCGACGGTGCATCCGATGCACGCGACGAGCACCGCGAACGCGGCCCGCGTCATCATCGCGTGGTGCCAACGACGTGGATGCCGGCTGCGGCTGTTGGTCATCATCGATCCTTCCTGGCTGGCTGTGGTTTGCGCCTCGCCGGGATGATGTGTCTAAAGCCGGGCCCGCCACATCGGGCAAACGCCCATTTCTGGACGCCGCATATTTAGGCGCCTGACAGGAGCATCGATGGCTCCGGCGCGGTCCGTCGTCAGTCCGGGCATGGACGGATCCCGCCCCGCCGCGCGCATCTGCGCCGGCGGAGCGGGACCGACGTCGTAGGCCTTGATCAGTTCGAGAACTGGAAGACGGTTGTGCTGTTGAGCGTCTTGCCCGCGTCCAGTTCGGTGGATGGGAAGGTGGGCTGGTTCGGTGAGTCGGGGAAGTGCTGGGTCTCGAACGTATACGCGGCGCCCTGCCGGTATGCGTGGCCGCTGATGCCCACGAGCGTGCCGTTCAGGAAGTTGCTCGTGTAGACCTGAACTCCCGGCTGATCGGTCCAGACCGAGAGGGCCCTTCCGCTGACCGGATCGAACGCGCGGGCCGCCAGATTCAGCCCGTC
>Ga0335073_10001022_pt1 | contig 36947 bp, 35 predicted proteins | sample Lox_Sample_22_FD_207093 | JGI IMG/M metagenome (GOLD analysis project Ga0335073, IMG submission 207093) | Soil microbial communities from Loxahatchee National Wildlife Refuge, Florida, United States - Lox_Sample_2.2 | ecosystem: Environmental > Terrestrial > Soil > Wetlands | place: USA... | reverse complement strand
TTCAGGAGGCGAATCGCGCTCTGCTCGAATCCGAGAGACTGGCGACAATCGGCAGCATGGCCAGCTCAGTGTCACATGATCTTCGCCATTATCTGGCGGCCATTTACGCTAACTCCGAGTTCCTCGCGTCGGATCGTGTTTCCCCCAAGGAGCGCGCGGACATCTTTGCGGATATCCGCGCCGCGGTGCTCGGTACGACCGACATGATTGAGTCGCTGCTCATCTTCAGCCGCACCGGATCAAGCGCCAGGCGGTCGCACGAGTTGATGGCCACGCTGCTCGAACGCTCGGCCGCACTGGTGCGCGCGCATCCCGACGCGGAGCGGGTCGCGCTCAGGATTCACTACGGCGATCCTGTCGAGACCGCGGCATTTGTTGACGGCAAGCAGATTGAGCGCGCAATCTTTAACCTGCTTCTCAATGCCTGTCAGGCGGTGCGTCCTCCCGGCGAGCCGCCCAGCGTGAACGCGACTTTGGAAGCGGAGGACCGGTTCATGGTTCTCAACGTAGTGGACAACGGCGTTGGAGTCGCCGAGAAGATTCGGACCAGGCTCTTCGAGCCGTTTGTCAGTGAAGGCAAGCAGAAGGGAACGGGGCTGGGTCTTACTCTGGCGCATCGCGTTGCGGTGGAGCATGGAGGAGAAGTGATTCTGCTCAGCAGCCGCCCTGGTGAAACCATCTTCCAGATGAGGGTGCCGCGTGCCACGGCAAGCGGGGACTCCATGCAGGCGCAGGAGGCCGAACGTCACGATCGGGTGATCGAAGATGAGAATGCACGGATACGGAAATAGGTGCGGAACTGGGTGCGGAGATAAACACACGCCGAACCACGCTGGCGTTCATTGCGGTGTATGGCCAATCCTGGCACTGGTTTTAGGATGTCTCGGTTATCCGGCGCACGCTCTTCACGCGCAAGCTGCCGGTCAGGATAAGGTCGCCGACAGGATCCAGAAACTCACCGATGCCATTGTGCGCACGCAGTCCCAGCTGGATGAGTCGCAGCGGCAACTCGACGAGCTTCGCCGGCAATTATCGCAACTGCAGCGCGAAGTGGCGGCCGGCCCATCCAACGCTGCTGCGCCGGACCCGCCTGCCTCCAGCTCATCGGTGGCCGCGGTTCCCTCCAATGCCAATGCCGGCGAGGTCAACGAACTTCGCGAGCATATCGCGCTGCATGATTCGCAGATCGCGACTCTCGATCAAGAGAAGGTGGAAAGCCAATCTAAGTATCCCGTCAGGATCTCGGGTCTCCTGCTGCTGAACGGGTTCGTCAATACGAATGCGGTCGATATGGGCGCAACCCCCACGATTGCGATTTCCGGCGCAGGCAGCACCGGCGTTTCCGTGCGGCAAACGTTGCTTGGTCTCGACGCGCGCGGTCCGCATCTTATTGGCGCACAAAGCCACGGTGATCTGAGCGTGGATTTCTATGGCAATCCGCAATCCACGTTGACAGGCCCTGTCTATTACTACACCAATCCAACCTTGCTGCGGCTCCGCACTGCGCACGCTGCTCTCGAATGGAGCCGCACGCAGGCTTATTTCTCTCTCGATCGCCCCATCTTCAGCCCCGACACGCCCACGTCACTCACAGCGGTTGCCGAGCCGGCGCTTGCGTGGTCCGGCAATCTCTGGAACTGGAATCCGCAGTTGGGCGCCCGGCAGGATGTGCGCCTCGGAGCCACGCACGATATGCGCCTTGAAGCTGCCCTCCTGAACGTAGGCGACGCACCCATCACGCCGCCGCAATCCGGCGCACCGGCGGCTCTGCAGGCTAACAGCGCAGCCTTAAGCCGCTGGCCAGGTGTGGAAACGCGCATTGCCCTGCTTGGTTCGGGAGCGAACGAAGAGCGCAGTCACCTTGGTGCAGGAGGGTACTTCGCGCCGCATCACACTTCGCTGGGCTTTAACTACGACGCGTGGGCGGCAACTCTCGATGCACACCTGTATTTCCCCGCCCGTTTGCAGTGGACCACAAACGCCTACCGCGGGCTGGCGCTGGGAGGCTTGGGCGGCGGAGCGTACAAGGATTTTTCGTATCGCGAGAATGCGGCCGGCGAATATTATTTTCGCGCGCTGGATGACGTGGGCGGTTGGACGCAGCTGAAGGAGAAGTTCAACGAGCGGCTGGAACTGAACGCGGCACTCGGCATGGACAATGTATTTGCACATGAGTTGAGGCCTTACGCCGTCGCGGGTGGCAATCCCTATCTGAACCTGGCTCGCAATCAGACTTACACCGGCAACGTGATCTTCAGTCCGAGTGCGTACATCCTGTTTTCGCTGGAGTATCGGCGCATTGAGAGTGCGCCCGTCCTCGGTCTCCCAGCCGGAAGTAATATCATCGGCGTTGGAGCGGGATACAAGTTTTGAGGAGCAAAAGCCACATCGGCGTATGGCTGCTGTCCGCCTTAGCCTTCGCATCCTGCATGGCTCATGCCCACCATGGCCCTCCAGCCGCTGGTCGAGGCGAGTTGCGTCTCAAGATCGTCTTCGCGCGGCACACCAAAGCACGAAGCGTTCCTGCAGCCATTTGGCTGGAACCTTTACCGGGAACCGATGCGTTACCTTTCGCCCCGCACGGACACTACACCCTGCTGCAAAAAAATCGCACCTTCATCCCCCACCTGCAGGTGGTTCCGGTGGGCAGCGTGGTTCAGTTTCCCAATGCCGACCCGTTCTTTCACAACGTGTTTTCCCTTTTTGACGGCAAGCGGTTCGACCTGGGCCTCTATGAAGCCGGATCGAGCAAGTCCGTCACCTTTTCGCGCGAAGGCGTCTCCTATATCTTTTGCAATATTCACCCCGAGATGAGCGCCGTGGTGCTCACGCTTTCCACGCCGCTTTATGCGATCGCCGATCAGGCAGACGCCTTTGATCTGCGCGATATTCCGCCGGGCGACTATGAGCTGCACGTCTGGATCGAAGGCGTGCCCCAGACCGTTCTCTCGGGCCTCGATCGCCGCGTGCATTTGCCCGCCCACGTCGTCGACCTCGGGGAGATCGAAGCGCCCGTTTCCGCCGTCGTCGCCCACAAAAACAAATTCGGCGAAACCTACCCTCCCGAAACGCAACAGCCGTATTGATGCAACTCGGTCTCAGGAGGGCAGGCGACTCGCGAACCGCGGCGCGACTTAACGTGCCCCCAGCGCATCCTCAGCCTGCGCCTGCAGCAACAGGATCTCGGCATCCGGTTTCTTCTCCAGCTTCTTCGCATCCTGCAGGTAATCCGCGCTGCGGTAGTTCAGCGCTGCCAGCAGCAGCGGCTCCGTCAGACTGTCCGGATCGACGCCGTTGAGCGCCTCGTGCTCCCACTTCTTTTCGCCTTCCGCATACGGCAGCAGATAATCGAGCGCAGCGCGAATGGACCCTCCATCTTTCGACTTGTAGCTCCACAGGTTCACACCCGTCGTGCGGTCTTCCTCGGCGAGCCGCGAAAGCGCGTCCAGATTGAAGACGGAATACGAGAACGACTTTGTGCGGACCAGTTCCAGGGGCTCGCTGCCGTCCGGCTGAATCTGAAACGCGATCCGCTTGGTCTTCGCCGTCTCCGCGATCTTGCGGGCCTCGGCGTTATCACCGAGGAAGAGGGCAATCCCCGACAGCTGCTGGTCGTACCAGCTTCCGTGGTTATTTTTCGCTGCGGCTTCGTCCTGGCCATTGCTGCTGTTTCGGAGCCAGTCGTAGTACTGCGAAAACCATTTGCGCAGGCCTTCGCTATCCTGTCCGGTCAGGCTCTTTGAACCGGCCAGAAGCGTAACCCCATCCAGAATCCGCGGAATGCCGCGCACATCGATCAAGCCTGTCCCGCGCCCGGTATTCACGCCCAGCACCGCCTGTGCGTAGTTCAGATTCGGGTTCATACGCGTCGCGGGATCGAGAAACCAGGTGCGCAGCAGCAGAACCGCCCGCGAAGCATACTCCTCCTTGCCGGTGAAGTAGTAGCCGAGCGCCAGAGCGTGCACAGCATTCTGCAGCTTGTTGAAGTTGCCATCGTCGGGCACCTTGTACCGGTCCGGATTCACTTTGCCATCATGACGGATGTACGGCAGCCCATTCTTCGTTGCTGGATTCGGCCACCAGTAGGGCGCCAGGCTCATGTAGTCGTGCTTGTCGCCGCTCGGCGGTGTGTCCTGCTTATCCATCACAGAAAACGGGCCCGCCGTCATGGCCTTGTCGGCTTCGGAATTCACTGCCTCCAGAACTGCGGGTGCAGGATGAGCTTTGGTTTTGGCCAGAAAGGTGCCGTCGATAGCCAGTGTTGCCGGCGGCGCTTGTTGGGCAACCAGCGGAGCAGCGAGCAGCAGAATAAGAAACGCAGAACGCATCAATGTGTACCCTCTCGAAGCCAGACACGCCGCAGGCGCAGTAAAGTTGCAAGCAACAACAAACTGCGCGCAACACAACCGAAACGTACTGGCTGATCTGTTTTTTGTTCCCGGTTGGGGCTGGCTCTCTAGGACCGTAGCCCCGGGCGCAAGGCAAAAACCACCCCGCTCTTTTTGAGACGGGCGAAGCGGCTTAAAAGACGAAGCCCCAAAAGACGAAGAATGAAGGTCTACCACGCCGAGCCTGCGCCGATCCACAGGACCGCTGCCAGCTGTACCGCGCCGGGTGTATGATTCTCCCGCTGCAATCCTGCCGCGGTCGCGCTTTTCTTCCCGACTGATGTACCGCGGAAGGAGGTCTTTCTCGAAGCTGCCTCCTGCGGACCGCTTATAGCGTTCTAGGACCGGGGTGGCACAGTGCCAGCAGGACATCAAGGAGGAATCATGGCGACAGTGTCGGCAACACAACCGGGAAAGCTCAGCGATCGCGTGAGCTTTCGCCCCCGCTATGGCAATTTCATTGGCGGAAAGTGGGTAGAGCCCGCTTCCGGCCAGTATTTTGAGAACATCACGCCCATCACCGGCAAGTCATTCTGCGAGGTGCCGCGCTCCAACGCGCAGGACATCGAGCGCGCTCTCGACGCCGCCCATGCCGCGCGCGAATCCTGGGGCCGCACCAGTCCTACGCACCGCGCGGTGATCTTGAACCAGATTGCCCAGCGCATGGAAGAGAACCTCGACATTCTGGCTCTGGCCGAGACCTGGGATAACGGCAAGCCCATCCGCGAGACCACCGCCGCCGATCTGCCTCTTGCCATCGACCACTGGCGCTACTTCGCCGGCTGCATCCGCGCGCAGGAAGGGACCATTTCAGAGATCGACCACGACACGGTCGCCTACCACTTCCACGAGCCGCTAGGTGTTGTTGGCCAGATCATCCCGTGGAATTTCCCGATCCTGATGGCTACCTGGAAGCTCGCGCCTGCGCTGGCAGCAGGGAACTGCGTGGTGTTGAAACCCGCCGAGCAGACTCCGGCCAGCATCCTGGTCTGGGCCGAGCTCGTGGGCGATCTGCTGCCTCCGGGTGTGCTGAATATCGTGAACGGCTTCGGCCTTGAAGCCGGCAAGCCGTTGGCCTCCAGCTCCCGCGTCGCCAAGATCGCCTTCACCGGCGAAACCACCACCGGCCGGCTCATCATGCAATATGCCAGCCAGAACCTGATTCCCGTCACTCTCGAGCTGGGCGGCAAATCGCCCAACATCTTCTTTGAAGATGTCTGCCGCGAAGACGACGATTTCTTCGACAAGGCCATCGAGGGCTTCGTGATGTTCGCGCTCAACCAGGGCGAAGTTTGCACCTGCCCCAGCCGCGCTCTCATCCAGGAAGGCATTTACGACAAATTCATGGAGCGTGCCTTGAAGCGCGTCGCGGCCATCAAGCAGGCCAACCCGCTCGAGTCCGATACGATGATCGGCGCCCAGGTATCGAATGAGCAGATGGAAAAGATCCTCAGCTACATCGATATCGGCCACAAAGAAGGCGCAGAGCTACTTGCCGGCGGTGAACGCGCGCGCCTGGGCGGCGAGTTGGAAGAAGGCTATTACGTGAAGCCCACCGTCTTCCGAGGCCACAACCGCATGCGCATCTTCCAGGAAGAGATCTTTGGGCCCGTTGTTTCGGTGACCACCTTCAAGAAAGAAGAAGATGCGCTGGCCATCGCCAACGACACGCTCTACGGCCTCGGCGCGGGCATCTGGAGCCGCGACGCGAACCGCTGCTATCACCTCGGCCGCGGCATTCAGGCAGGCCGAGTCTGGGTGAACTGCTATCATGCCTATCCAGCGCATGCAGCCTTCGGCGGATACAAGCAGTCCGGCATCGGCCGCGAAACGCACAGCATGATGCTCGACCACTATCAGCAGACCAAGAACCTGTTGGTAAGCTACAGCCCGAAGAAGCTGGGCTTCTTCTAAAAAACAATATTGGCTGAAGCGAAAACAAGGGTACCCAGGTCTCGATTCCGGGACCTGGGGTACCGCACTAACCTGCTAACCCGCTAACGTCGCGCAAGCGACGCTAACTTGCTGACTCGCTAACTTGCCATGCCCGAACTTCCCAGACAAGTCCTCGCCACCGATCTCGCCATTCACCTCATTCGTGTCCTGCGCGAGAAGCACGGTGCGCTCATGTTTCACCAGTCGGGCGGCTGCTGCGACGGCAGCTCGCCCATGTGCTATCCGCGCGGCGAGTTTCTCGTCGGCGACTCCGATGTGCAATTGGGCGAGGTCGACGGCGAGCCGTTCTACATGAGCCGCAGCCAGTTCGAATACTGGAAGCACACGCAGCTCACACTCGACGTGGTCCCTGGTCGCGGCGGCCAGTTCTCACTCGACAACCCCGAAGGCCTGCGTTTCCTCATCCGCTCCCGCGTCTTCGACGAGAACGAGATCGGCGAACTGCGCGCTGCTGGCCGCATCTAGCGCTCGCTAAGCCTTCCAAAGGCCGCCGTTTACTCCGCCACGCCATCCTTCACATGCCCATAGTCTACGTAGAACGAGCAGTGGTAACCATTTACTGCAACATAATGGAAAGTTACCGAATCTTTCTTCTGCGCAGAGCCCGGCCGCATGTTAGATTTTGAAAATCCGGAAAGGCTTTTTGACGTGTGTTCCACGTCGGGGCCATCAGGGCAGTTCGTTCGGCAATCGACTAAGAGAAAGCAGCGGCTCCGGCAAATCCTAGTTTCGTATTCAGCGCAGATTTATAGATATTGCAAGGAACCAAGAATGAGTACAGCCTCCATGAACGAGACTGTCGCGATCACTTTCGCTAGCCGATGCGATCGCGGAAGAGTCCGCGAAGAGAACCAGGACTCCATATTCCATGGTCCCGTTCCGCTTGGCGATCTGTTGATCGTTGCCGATGGCATTGGCGGCTATGCGGGTGGAGGCGTCGCCTCGCGAATGGCTGTGGATGTGTTCTCGTCCGCCCTTGCCGGTATGCCGGCATTCTTTCCGCCCGCTATCGCTATTCAGGAGGCGGCCTGCCGCGCGAATGCCGAGATCTTTGCCGCGGCGGCACAGCCCGGCACCGCGTACCACCAGATGGGCACCACGGTCGTGCTCGCGCTGCTGCGTCAGGATCCCGACCACCCGGAGGGCCCAGTCCGCGCCTGGGTGGGGCACATTGGCGACAGCCGCGCCTACCTCGCGCGCAATGGCCGTCTGCAGCGCATTACTCGCGACCACTCGGCAACGCAGTTGCTTATCGATCGCGGTCTCCTCACGCCCGAGGCCGGGCGCCGGCATCCCGATGCGCACGTGCTGACGCGCAGTGTTGGCCACGAGCCAAATGTGGAGATCGAACTGAACAAAGTGGCTCTTCAGCCCGGCGACACCCTGCTACTTTGTTCGGATGGTCTGTGGGGCTTCGTGCCGGAGCGAGAGATCGAGCGCGCTCTGATCGACGAGACCCTCGATGCCGAGGCAGCATCACGCGCGCTGCTCAAGCTGGCGCTCGATGCCGGCGGCCGCGACAATGTAGGCATTGAGATTGCGCGGCTCGCCGGATCCATCGAAGACGCTACTCCCGCAGAACGCGCAGATCCGGCAGCAGTGCCCGCAATGGAAATGCCTTTGGTGGCCGCTCCCATCCTGGAACCGCAATCCGAAATTCCCGCAGAATCCGTTGGAAAAAGTGCGCTGGAGCCTAAAATTGATTCCGCCCTCGCACCCGAATCGGAGACTGCACTACAGCTCGAATCTAAACCCAGACTAGAACCGGAGTTTACCTACGTGCCTAAATTTGAGACCGCCGAAACCCCTGGCTCTTCCTTCGTGAAGATGACGATGATCCTGGTTCTGGCATTCGCGACTTCCTGCGTGCTTGCCTATTCTGCTTTGATACAGAACTGGTTTGGCATTGACCGCTTCCTGCGGTGAACCGCAGGCGGATTCCCAACCACACAACTTTTCAGTCGCAGACCAGCGCAGCCTCGGGGAAGGCTTCGATGTCCGACGTGTCGCCGGCGCCCGCGTTGTCTACGGGCGGCGCAGCAAAGAAGCGCTCCACCTCGGCCAGAACACCTTCGCCCGTCCGCGCCTGGTAAATTGCAGCGCGCAGCTTCGCGCCCCCGGGCACGCCGTGCGTGAACCAGGTTGCGAACTGCTTCATCTTTCCTACCGGGTCACCGATCCGCGCATCACGCGGCAGGTCTCTCGAAGCTTCTTCCTCGCCCAGCAGCATTTCAAAATAGGTCCGAATCATCCGGTAGCGGTCTTCGACCGTTGCCACGTCATAGCGCCCCGTCGCCGTGTACTGCGCAATCTGCCGGAAGATCCACGGATTTGCGGGCGCCGCGCGGCCGATCATCACCGCGTCACATCCGGTTTGCGCGACCATTGCCGCCGCATCCTCGGGCGTGCGGATGTCCCCATTGCCGATCACCGGAATCCGTACGGCGTCTTTCACGGCAGCAATCCATTGCCACTGCGCCTGCCCGCTGTAGCCCTGCTCCCGCGTCCGGGCATGGAGAGCCACGGCGTTCAGCCCTTCCGACTCGGCCATGCGCGCCAGTTCCACGCACACGATCTGCTGGTCGTTCCAGCCCATGCGGAACTTGACGGTGAAGGGAATCGTCACCGCCTTGCGCACGGCGCGAAAGATCTCGCCGATCTTCGGCAGGTCCCGCAGCAGTCCTGAGCCGCCGTTGCAGCCCACCACGCGCTTCGCCGGACAGCCCAGGTTCAGGTCCACGGTGTCGAAGCCCGTTTCTTCCACAATCCGTGCCGCCTCGGCCAGCGTCTCGGGATTAGAACCGAACAGCTGCGCTCCAATCGGATGCTCATCGTCGTAGAAGGTCAGATACCGGCGCCGCTTCGACTCGCGCATCCGCGCCAGCCCGTCAGCCGAAGTGAACTCAGTCATCAGCAGTCCGCACCCCGACTGCGCATTGCTCACCGGCGCATCAATGTTCGACTCTAACGCCTGATCTCTGATCTCTGATCCCTGATCCCTGGTAAACAGGCTGGCATGCCGTACGAACCGGCGAAACACCGTATCCGTGACTCCAGCCATGGGCGCAAGCACCGTCGCCGGCATCACCGGCACATCGCCGATGCACACCTCCGCCGGAACCCGCACATTCGCGGGCATCGCGTGCTCCACCGGATTGTCCCAGTTCTTCTTCACGGCAAAACCCCGTCGAGGCATCGGACCATCCATCCAGACAAACAGAAGCCTCCGCCGCGGCGGAGGCTCTTTCTCTGCTGACTTACAAGCTCCGGGCTACTTCGCCGCCTCGCCGGGCTTGGCATACTTGCGCCGGAAGCGCTCTACGCGTCCCGCTGTATCCACCAGGCGCTGTTTGCCGGTGAAGAACGGATGGCAAACCGAGCAGATTTCCACGTGGATGTCACCCTTGTGAGTCGAGCGCGTCTCGAAATTGTTTCCGCAGGCGCACACCACGCGCACCGCAGCATAATTGGGATGAATCTTTTCCTTGGGCATCGCTAAAGACAGACCTTTCCTACAGTTCTCTCAACATCCTATTGTAAGGATTTTCGGCCGCTTTCGCAATCGAAGGGCGGGAGGCGGGCCTGCGTGGCTACTCACTCCCTTTCAGCGCCTTCTCGATCCCCGCCTCCGCCAGCGGCGTCATGATTGTGTAGCCCGCCGGAAGCGGATGCACCCCATCCCGGCTCAACGTCGCCGGCAGCCCGCCGCGGTCGTCCTTCATGGCGGCGTAGTAGTCCACATACGGATATCGCTTCTGTGTCGCATACGCCTTGATCCAGTCGTTCAGTGCCGCGATCTTCGGCGCCGGCTGCTGTCCCGGGCTCCATGGAAAATCGAACGACGGCAGCACCGAGCACAGTACCACGCGAATCCCATTCGCCGTCGCCAGGTCTGCCATCGAGGCCAGGTTGTCTTCGCTCTGCTCCGGCGTCATCGGACCCGTGTTTCCCGCGATGTCATTCGTACCTGCCAGGATCACCACAACCTTGGGATGCAGATCGATCACATCCTGCCGGAACCGCACTAGCATCTGCGGCGAAGTCTCTCCGCTGATCCCGCGATTGACATACGGCTTGCCCGGGAAAGACTCCGCCAGCTTCCATCCCGCCGTAATCGAGTCGCCCATGAAAACAACCCGGTCCTCATCCGCCGCCGCAGGAGCGAGCGCGGCATCCGCATCCTTGAAGTGCGCCAGATCGCCAAAGTCCACCAGCAGCCCCTGATCGTGTTTGTTCCAGTACGCTCCCGTATGCGTCGGTGCAGACACGCTTGTGAGCGCTGCCGGTTGGGTCGTCTGAGCTGGCGCGTTGGTTTCCTGTGGCGTGATACTCGGGTTCTGAGCTGCCGCTTGCGCAAAAAAGACCGAAGCTGCAATCCCAAACGCCGTCAACCAGGGAGCGCGCAATTTCATTCGGGTCACCTCAACGCGTTGCTTCAAGTAGCGGATAAGCATCAGAGCGTAGGTCCAAGAAAAAGCACCCGCTTCCGCCCTCCGATTGTATCCGCCGTCACCCGCTCGTCGCATCCACTTGATCAGCCGCTCGAATCCGCCACAGATGCCGTATCCTTTTCCACATTCTGTCCTCGTCTTCGCACCGCTCCCCGCCCGCGCTTCATACGCTACGCTGGAATACGGAATGAACATTTGTCCGATCTGCGAAGGCGTCGGGTTGGTCCGCGTGGTCGACGTCACCGGGAAGTGGGTTTCGCGCCCCTGCCAGTGCCAGCAGGCAGAGCGCGAAGAGCGCCGCATCGCCGCAGCACGCATTCCCCAGCGCTACCACGATTGCACCCTCGACACCTATGAGATCTACCACGGCGCGGACCGCTCCCTTGCCGAAGCTCTCTTCCAGGCTCGCCGTTTTGTCGAAGAATACCCGGCAGGAACCGCCGGCAAGGGCCTGCTCTTTACCGGTTCAATCGGCGTCGGCAAAACGCATCTTGCGGTCGGCGTTCTGCAGCGGCTGGTCCGCGAACGAGGCGTGAAAGGGCTCTTCTGCGATTACCGCGAACTGCTCAAGAATATCCAGAACAGCTATAACGCGCAGGTCAACACGACAGAACTCGAACTGCTCAAGCCCGTTTTTGCCGCCGAGGTGCTGGTTCTCGACGACCTCGGTGCGCAGAAGCCGAATGACTGGGTCTGGGACACCGTCGCGCTGGTTCTGAATACCCGCTACAACGACCGCCTCACGACGATCGTCACCACCAACTACGCAGACGTACCTGCCGGAGCCGGTGCGCTCACCGACGCAGAGCGCGCCGCCCGCGAGCCCTCGCTGGGCGATCGCATCGGCGATCGCATGCTGTCGCGCCTGGCCGAGATGTGCATCCGCGTCAAGATGACCGGCAAGGACTGCCGTCAGACAGGCGTCAAGCGCGCCCGATTCGGCTGAATTCTAAGCCCAGCCTCATTCGGCCTGCGTGCCGCGCGGAATCCGCGAAGCTTGGGAGCACTTCGGGCTTTGTACCCGGATCTTCAGACCCGCATGCCGCACTGTACAGATTCGCTACAATCCATAAGAAAGTGCCAATGCGCAGAATTGCAGAGACTCTAAGTCTGGCCGTATTAGCCGAGATCCTTCTCGTTGCCGCATTTGCCCTCTACGGCCCCCACCGGCTGCCGGCGCTCATTCCCACGCATTTCAAAGCGGCTGGCCAGCCGGATGGCTGGGGTTCGCCGCGCGCATTGCTGCTGTTTCCGGTAATTGCATCGATCCTTTACCTGCTCATGACCTGGGTTGCGCGGTATCCGGCGTCCTTCAACTTTCCGGTGCGCGTGACGCCGCGCAATCGCAAACAGCTCGAGGCCATTGCCTTGAGTATGATCGCGTGGCTCAAAGCCGAGGTTCTCTGCATCCTGGCATGGGTCGAACGGAGCGGTATCCAGGTGGCACGTCACCCGCAGCAGCCATTCTCAGCGCTGCCGATGCCCCTTCTAATTGGCGTGGTATTTGCCACCGTCTTCGGGCACATCGCCGCCGTCTTCCGGGCAGCGCGCACTCCGGCGCGGCTTTAGCTTCAGAATGCCCAGAGGCTGACCAGCAGCAACAGCATTACCGCGATGGTCACACCCTGGTAAACACGGTCCGCGGCCTGCCGGGATTCATGATTCTCCTCTGGCTGCCGGATGTTCTGAACGGATTGGGAATTGGGGGAGGTCTGCATCTAGGCCCGCCTTTGTCTTGCCTCTCGAAAAACGCGATCTGCGAAACGCCATGTACTCGTCAGCCGGCTCGTATTCGCTGCGAATCTCTCTTGCCCCTTTAGACGCGCAAGGCGTTGCGAAGATGCATCGAATCATCGCATTTGCGATGAATTTACATCCGCGCTTCACGCCTGCCCATCGCATCGTCACCGTGCTGCCATTTGTCTCTCTCTGCACTTCGTAGCGCTGGCTTGCGTGTCGCATAAATCGCTCGCTCGCGGTGTACAATCCGGACGTGAGCACAGGTCCGCAACTCATCGGTCCGCCTGCCCCCGCAGAGCGCAATTGGCTTCCTCTGGCCATCGCCGCTGCAATCGTTGCCGTGATCGTTGGTGGCCTCATTCTCTTCCTTGGACACGGCAAGAACACCTCGCAGGTCACACCGATCTCGGCGCAAGCGGATCCCTATGCCGCAAACCTGCCGATCACGAATCTGACGATGAGCGAATCTTCGAATCTGGCGGGCGGCAAGGTGACCTATCTCGACGGCCAGATCACCAACAAGGGAGACCGCACGGTCACCGGCATCACGGTGCAGATTCTCTTTCGCAATTATGCGCACGAGGTCGCGCAGAACGAGACCCAGCCGCTCATGCTCATTCGCACCCGAGACCCTTACGTGGATGTCGAGCCCGTATCGGCCGCTCCCCTCAAGCCCGGCGACCAGCGGGATTTCCGGCTGATCTTCGACACTGTCGCCGACAGTTGGGACGGCGCCTATCCGGAGCTCCGTCTCGTTCATATTGACGGGAAATAGACCGCCACAAATTTGCTCAGAAAACCTGCTCCTGCATCGCTTTACACGGTAGAAACTACTCTCGCACGCAAAAATTACACGTTTTCAACTCCAATATTCTTGCTCAAGAGAGCCGAGCCATTGGATCGCGATCTATCGGAAGCCGTAGATTCTAAATAGAGTTACTTTTCAGCAGCACGTCGCATCCAAGTTTGGCAGGGTCCTTGCTCTATCATCCGCGGGTAGCACATTGCCCATACCGCGGATGGTTCGCTTGAAACCCGCGTCGCAACGAGGGGAAATACAAAATATGAAAATCAATCCCAAAGGTATTGGTTCCTTCCCGCGCCAGTGTGCCGTGCTTGTCCTGGCTTCCGCATTCGGTATTCCTGTCTGGGCGCAGCAGTCCGCGCCGCCGGCAGGCGATTCTCAAAGCGCTCCTCCTTCGGCCACCCAACAGCAGCCCTCCCCCGAGTCGAACCTGAACGGGCCGAAGGAGGGGTTCTGGGGTCATGTAAACCCCTTTGCCCGCAAGAAGTGGGTACAGAAGCGTCTTGACCCCATCAATGACCGTCTCACCGAACTCGACCAGGTAAATGCCAAGAACGCCCGCGACATCAAGGATGTAGATGCTCGCGCTCAGGCCGGCATTCAGCAGGCGCAGTCCGCCGCTGACAAGGCCAACCAGACCGCCACAGCCGCCAATGGCCAGGCGCAGACCGCTAGCAACACGGCGCAGCAGGCTTCCGGCCACGTGGATCAGCTGAACACCACCGTGAATGGCATTGATCAGTACCACTCGGTTACCGATCTCGATATCGCCTTCCGTCCCGGCACTTCGGTGCTGACGTCGGACTCCAAGCAGAAGCTCGATCAGCTGGCGTCTGGTCTGACCGGCCGTCAGGGTTACATCCTGGAGATGGAAGCCCACTCCCCGGCATCGGGTAGCGTCGGCATCCAGAGCTCCGAGCGCCTCGCAGATGCGGTTAAGCGCTATCTCGTCGAGGAACATCAGATTCCCGTCTACCGTCTCCATGCTGTCGCTCTTGGCAATGCTCAGGCACAGGCGTCCACGTCTGGCGATGAGAATGCCAAGCCCATGCGGATCAGAAGCAGCAGCGTGCATGTCCGGTTGATGGAAAACAGTTTGGCGGCCCAGGCTGCAGCGTCACCCCAAAGCGCTGCTGCTTCGACCGGTGCAGTGCAGCCGTAAGATCGCGGCCATCCTCCCCCGAGGCTCTGTATCTGCGCCAACGGCCACCCCGCCGTGAGGCCGCCAACCAAGCTCTCGCAACGCGAGAGAACCAAGGCAACTTGGCCCCCGTTAACACGGGGGCCGTTTTTTATCCGGCTGCAGTTCTTTAATTTGAGGTGATCTGGATCACGTGCAGAAATCGTGACATCTGTCATCCTGATGCTGAAATGGTTTCCAATCGCGACGTAGCGGCAAACAAGATTTTTGCCAAAAGGTCAGAACAACAAGCGCAATCAGGCCGATATTGGTAGCACAAGCAACGAGGATTGAACAAGTGGCGGCATCACACTCCTATCTCCAATACTCCGAGGCAGTCCCCAAGGACCGGAACGTCCCTCGGCACGTCGATTCCCCGGAGGGAGTCCGGCTCGTCCTGGGCCTGCAGCGAATCCTTCTGAAGCTCACTTGTCCCTCGCACACCTGGAACTGGCCGCGGCCGCTGCACGGAGAACGGCTCGACGGCTACGACGCTCATCAAACCTGCTTCAAATGCATGACCGAGCGTTTCTACAACACGCAGACTCTGCAGCCCGGTCCCCTCTATCGCCGCAGGATTCCGGAAACGGCAGATAGCCGTCAGAATTTCTTTGTCGGACTGCCCCCAGTTTCCAAACCTGAATCCGCCAGTTTGAACTGGAAGCGCATCCTGAGGATGAAAAAATCGCGCGCGGAAGCATAACGCGGCCCTGCGCGATTCTTGCTTTAAGCCCGCCAATTCCTTAGGCCGTCTGGAGCGGTTCGATCTGCGAAGGACCGATAGGCCGGTCGAACCTCGCGCGATAGTGATGCAGCACAGCGACGATGGCGAGAATAAACAGCAGGGAAAGGCCGGATGACCCTGCGGACACCATCCTCTGAAAATGGGCCGGCAGTTGATACTGCCCAGGGATATTCATGCTGCGGCTAATCTCCTCGCTATAGCGCACCACAAGAGAGGGCCACGCCACGTAGAGCGCGCAGTTGATCGCTCCGAACGCCATTATTCCCATCATCAGCCGCCGGCCCCACTCCCGCATCTGCCACAAGCCAATTCCGCCCGCCGCCTGCAGTACCACGATCACGAGATAAGTCACTCCCTTTTCCCACCCTCTCAGCGGAAAGCCAAAGATCACGCCGGGTACGGGGATAAATATCGCCAGCAGACAGGCTGGTGCTCCCAGAATCATCAGGATCGCGATCGCCGAAAGGATCAGCGGCCGGCGGCTCTGCACATCCGCGCCTGCGCCATTCGCAAACACCGTGCGCACGCCTGCTCGATTGAAGTACACGAGCCAGAAGACGCCCAGGGCGAATAGGAGACCATAGAAAGCGGCAACAATCCCCAGGACGACTTTCACCATCGTGTGCGCCACCTCGGCCTGCGATGGATTTAATCCAGGCTGAGAAGGCAGTGGTATCAACAGGAACACTAGCGTGCACAGAACGGAGACCAGACCGATCAGCGCCATGCCGCCGCCGATGACAAGAATCGAGATGCGCGCCCATTGGCGCAGCCGAAACACTCCGATGGCGGTCACGATTCCCCAGGCAGCGAGTGCGACGAAAAATGCGCCGACTCCGTAGCTGAAAAAAGGCATCCACGAAGGAACCGGCGGTGTGGGGTGACCGCTCCGGGTGGTCGTCGCGAGAGGGTGGTTTGCCTGCACCATGCCGCTGAACGCCATCAGCAGCGCCATCACCACCTGGAACATCGACAACAGCATGAGCGCAACAGCGCTGAATACCAATCCTGCTGGACGTCGCACGGGTCCTCCGCCCTCCGCAAACAGACGCCCTGATCCCTCTGGGTTGCAGCGTCGCGGAGCAAATGACAGCTTCCTGGTAGATTACGGAGAACTATACCACCGATTCGTAGCGCCAACGGCTCCAGGAAATGGTCCGCGCTACAATGCTTCCATCTCTACAGTGGAGGCACCATGGGCAGGATCATTCTCGCCGCCTTCGTTCTCCTCTTTGCCGCTTCCTGCGTAGCGCCGCTCGTTGCGCAAGGCGCGCCACCGCAAACGGCCGCCGGCCAGCCCTACGCCATCGAGTACTACTACAAGGTCCAGTGGGGGCATCAGCAGGAGTTCCTCGACCTCTTCCTCAAGAACCATTACCCGCTGCTCAAAAAGATCCAGTCCACCGGGCGCATTCTCTCGGTCAAGATCGAGTCCCCGGCCTACCACACCACCGAAGACGGCCGCTGGGACTACCGCGTGACCATCGTCTTCAAAGACTCGGCCCTCGCAACCACCGCCAACCCCGACGAAGAGGCTTTTATCAAGCAGCTCTGGCCTGATCAGGAGACCTACAAGCGGGAAGAACAGCGGCGATTTGAGATTCTCGCAGCCCACTGGGACCTGCCGGTCACGGACATTACGCCCAGGTAGCGAGCGACTGCGAGCCCCCGCGAGCCCACGCAGATCTGGCGGCTCTTACTGCGGCCTGGCCTCGTTGCCGGGCCAGGACTCTTCCGCGGCTTCGCCTTCAAAAGGCTTGGAGCGCCAGGTGCGTTCTGAAGGTCTCCCGCTGTGCGCCTCTGCAATGCCGGCATTTGCAGATTTGTTTTCCTCCTCGCAGACCATCACGCGGTTGCGTCCGGCGAGTTTGGCGCGGTACAGGGCCTCATCGGCGCGGCGCAGCATCTCCGTCCAGGTAGACTCGCCGGCATGCCGCATGGCGACGCCAATGCTCACGGTCAGCGGCACGCTTTGCTCGTGTTGCACCAGAACAAGGTCTGCAATGGCGGCGCGCAGAAGCTCCGCAACCCGGCTAGCCGCCGACACGGTGTGGTCCGGTAGCAGCATGGCGAACTCTTCTCCGCTCAGGCGGGCAACGGGATTGCGCGCCTTCGCCTCACGCAACAGGACCTCGCCAACCGCGCGCAAAGCGTGGTCGCCGAACGGATGACCCCACGTATCGTTCAGTGCTTTGAAGCTATCCAGATCCATCATGAGCAGGGCAAGCGGCCTGCCGGTTCGTTCGGAAACGCGCATCTCCGCCGCCGCCAGCTCCTCCATGGCGCGCCGGTTGGGCAGGCCCGTAAGCACGTCGTGCCGCGTTTCGTCGTGCAGCCGCCGGTTGCTTTCCGCCTGCTGCATCGCGAGGAACGAGAAGGCCAGAAGCGTGATCTCCGCGATGGTCAGCTTGCGCAGGAAAAGAAGGAACGCCGATGCGGGTACGTGGGGCTCCAGGGGAATACGGGCCGCCATGGTGCAGAGAATGCATGCCAGCAGCCCCGCCGTAATCAGAGCCGGAACGCGGGTTCCGGCGCGCTTGGTTCCCCAAAGCATCCAGACCGTCTTGGCCATCAGAACCACTCCGGCGCACCGGGCAACCTGCATCGACCAAAGCTGGTTCCAGGGAGCGATTGCCACCACCAGCAGCATGACCGCCCCAACCGGCGCCATCACCGCGCGCGAGAAACGCTCCCGTTCTTGAACCAGCGCCGCCAGGCCCTCATCGATCAGAAAAAAGATCAGGGGAAGAAAGGCCGCGCTGATTGCCTCGGGAACCCAGTGGTCCGCGAACCGCCACATCGGCATCAGGAAGATGGCGCCCGTATGCAGGCCGCATGCTATCGCCAGGGCACGTAGTCCACGCAGGCGCCGGTCGCTATAAGCCAGAAGTGCGAGCACCAGTGCCGACGTTGCTTGGGAGACAAGCGTCACTACATAAATGGTGTGCAGTGAGATCATCGACAGCCCGGGGCCCTGAACCTTGGAATCTCCCTATTGTTTCATAACGAGGCACTCCGCCTCCCAACCTCCCGAGATCCCTTTGCACTGGCTGAAAACCCGCTGAAGCATTCTCTGAGTAACTATATTCGTGAGGTTGGAGGCCGAGTCGACGCGACCATCAGGGAGCGGCGACCTTCAACTGAACTGAAAAGGACACAGTAACTCAGAAAATGCCGTGAAGCGGCTTCCAGTTGCCATTTCCCATAAGAAAATGCCACCTTCCGCGGATCCCCCAAGGGCACACGGACCGTAAAAGCGCTCTTAGAGCACCGTACGAATCATCGTCTCTATTCGTTGCGTAGCGCCCGCATAGGATCGATGTGGGCAGCGCGCCGGGCTGGAATCCAGCTCGCAGCAACCGCGACAAGCATCAACAGCAGCGCGGCCCCGATCAGTGTGGAGGGGTCGTAGGGTTTAAGCCCATACAGCATGCTGGCAATGATGCGACCCGCGCCGAGAGCGGCTGCAACTCCGACGAGGATGCCGGCGATTGTCAGCCGCCACGCGCCGCCAAGGACCATGCGCAGTACGCGTTCCGACTCTGCCCCAAGAGCCATTCGAATGCCGATTTCATTTGTACGGCGCGAAACCGTGCAAGCCATGACTCCGTAAATGCCGATGCAGGCGAGAACGAGGGCAAGCAGGCCGAAGCCGGTGGTGAGCGATGCGAAAATGCGCTCCTGCCGCGTTCTGTCGCTGATCTGCGCATCTTGCGTACGAATATTCAGCAGCGGCAGATCTCTGTCGACCGTGGCGACGGCGTCGCGCAGAATCGGAACCAGTGCCGAGGGTTCCATACCGGTGGATATTTCAAAGGTCATGCTCGGCTGACTTTTTGACTGCTGCCGGTAAAGCGTAAAGAAGGTGGCCGGTGGATCATTGCGAAGGTCGGCATATCTGGCGTCGCCGCTGACGCCGACGATTTCGATATGTTGTTTGTTGGAAACGAAGGTCCTCCCGATGGGGTTGATATTCGGAAAATATTCCTTCACCAGCCGCTGATTGACTACAGCAACCAGGCGGGATGTTTCGGTGTCAGTGCTGTCGAAACTCCGGCCGGCCAGAATAGGAATTCCCATAGTTGCAAAGAAATTCTGCCCCACGACGTTGTCATCCACATACGGCTGGGCGTTCTGTTTGGGCGGTAAGCCATCGGGGACGAAGTCGTCATTGGATACGTTCCCCGCAATCAGAGGGTTCTTGGAGAGGGTTACGGACCTGACGCCGGGAGCCGATGCCAGCCGTTGTTCAATTTGACGGTAAAGTGCAATATCCTTCGGAGCTGTGTAGCGAGTACTCGGGGCTTGCATCTCGAAAAGCAGGAGATTGTCAGGCCGAAAGCCAAGGTGGTTTTTCTTGAGGTTGGTCAGTGTCTGAATGAAGAGTCCAGCGCCGACGAGAAGCACCATCGACAAAGCAATCTGAACCGCAATAAGAATCTTTGAGGAAAAATTATTGCTGCTCTGGGTCGCGGAGTGAGCATTCTCTTTCAGACCCGTGCTCACCTGCGTATGCATGGCCTGCCATGCAGGCAGGAAGCTAAAAAGCAGTCCGGTACAAAGAGAAATCGCCGCAGTGAATCCGAAGATCATCCAGTCGAAGCGCATCTGGATCAGTGGCGTTTCCCAGGATGAAGACATCAGGTGAGGAATGGCATTGCGTCCAGCGTAGCCAAGTAGTAGTCCCGCAATGCCTCCAGCAGCAGAGAGCAGCAGGCTTTCTGTAAGTATCTGGCGCATGATGCGCCCGCGCTTCGCTCCCACTGCAAGGCGCACACTCAATTCGCGCTGACGGCTGCCGGCGCGGGCAAGCAGCAGGTTTGCCAGATTTGCGCACGCCAGCAGCAGGACAACTCCTGCCAGCGCCATGAGCACACCGACCGCCTTCGCATACTTCTCGCCGTTCAAATCTTCGCCGCGGCCTCCATCCTGCAGAACAAAGTTCGGAATGGATTGGCTCGTTTCCACTGTCATCGTGGACCGCACAGCGTTGTTGAGAAGGACATTCATCGCCACGCGGGCAGAGGCATCGGAAACTCCTGGTTTCATGCGCCCCATCACCAGCACCCACCACTGGTCTGGATTGGTCAGGAGCGAGTTGGCGTCATTCGGTGCGACGACCGGTTCCATGCTGAAAGGTAGAAAGATATCGGGCGAGACTTGCACGCTGGATGCACCCGTAAACGCGGGGGGATTCACGCCGATGATGGTCGCGGGCCTGAGGTTCACCCGAATCGTTTTCCCGATCACGTCAGGGGAGCGGCCGAAGTGGCGCAACCAGAATGCGTCGCTGATCACGACGACGGCACTATTACCCGGCGCGCCATCATCCGCATTCTGAATCCCACGCCCCAGCACAGGGTTCACGCCGAGTGCGGAGTAATAGTTCCCCGATACCAGTTCTGCAGTCACAGGTTCCGCCTGCCCTTGGACGGCCACTGTGAGTTGCGGAATTACCTTAAAGGCGAAGACATCCTCAAACACGGTGTTCCGGCGGCGAAGCTGTTGATAGACAGGGTACGAAAATGAGGTGCAGGCATGGGTCGCGTCGTTCCAATGACCCCAGATGCGAATCGGTACTCTGTTCTTGCCGCCTGTCCAGGCGAACAGGCGCAAGGCATCGGGCTGATAAACATTCAGCTTGTCGAGCAGAACCTGCCGGGTGATGGTAAAGACGGCAGTATTGGCTCCGATCCCCAGCGCCAGCGAAATGATCGCAATCGCGGTAAACCCAGGTTGTTTTGCCAATATGCGCAGACCATAGCGAATGTCCGCCCTCAGTTCATCCCAGACCGGGGTGCCCCATGCCGCGCGGCAATTTTCTTTCTGTGCGGGAATGCCGCCGAGTTCCACTCGGGCGCGCCGCAGGGCCTCTTCACGAGGGATCCCGCGTCGCGTGAGATCGTCAGCATGGCTTTCCAAATGGAAGGCGAGTTCATCTTCGACCTCGCCGCTTAGCCTGTTGCTCCGGCTGATGGCTTTCCACCAAGTCCTGCAGCGGCTGGCGATGCTCATGCCCCCTCCATCTTTGCGCGAACGATTGCGCCAATCACGTTGGCCATCCGGTTCGATGTTTCAATTTCTGCATGTAAGCGGCTACGACCTGCTGCGGTCACAAATCAGACCGCCTTGAGGGCCATCATGACGGGCCCCCTGCAGCAGATCAGATCATTCGGGAGCCAAGCGTTCTCCAAGAATGTCTAGGAGTATACCTCTGCTTCTCCTAGACCGTCAAGGAGAGTAGCATCGCGCCGGTCGAGTCAGCGCCGGGAGAGGGCTGCGTGGCAAGCAGTACCTGCGTGCACGATAGCAGCCGGTGATACCAGGTTCCGAGGCACTGGATTTCTATCGCAGTGAGTCCCGGCAGGCGCACGCGACCGCCATTGACCCAGCCATTCATGTTGATCGAACTTCTCTGTTCCCCTGTTCATTGCCTCTCCCGCCACCGCCGTACCAGATCCTCAGCGGCCTCGGGCCATTCTGGAAATTCAAAGCGGAATCCAGCATTGAGAAGCTTGCCCGGAATCACGCGCCGGCTTTTCAGTACCAGCTCCGGCTCCGTGCGCAGAAACAGCGAGCCGAGACGGATGAGTGGGGCGGGAGCAGGCAGCCCGTTCGGCACATCCCACGCATCGCGCAACGCGGCCATGAACTCGCGGTTAGGTAGCGGTTCCGGTGAGGCAAGATTCACCGGTCCATCCAGCTCCTCGTGCTCGATCAGGAACTCGATCGCCCGCGCGTAATCCGCCTCGTGCATCCACGAGACGTACTGTCTTCCGTTGCCCTGCGTGCCACCCAGTCCGAATCGCACCAGGTTCGACAGTACCGCAAAGATATTCCCCGGCGCCGGACTGAAGACCAGCGACGTGCGCAGCGCGATCTTGCGCGTCCGCGGAGTCGGCGCGTCGAAGAACGCAGCCTCCCAATCCTTGACGAGTCGAATGGTCCAGTTCCATTTCCACGGCGCCCGCCTCCGTGCCGAGATCAACTCGACGTCGCCAATCTCTCCCTTCGCCTCATCCATCGGCCGGTCGAATTCCGTCCCCGAGGCCGCATGACGGTAGATAGTCGCCGTGGATGCATTGAGCCATACGCGCGGCGGGTCGGCCAATCCCGCGATCACCTCGTTCAGCAGCCGCGTCGGCCCAATGCGCGAATCCCACAGCTCCCTCCGGTTCTTCGCCGTATACCGGCAGTTCACGCTTTTGCCGGAAAGGTGAATGCACACGTCCGCGCCCTCGAGCGTCTCGATCCACGGCCCCATGTGCTTGCCATCCCAGTGCACCGTCTGCCACGGTGCGGTATACGGCCCGCGGGTGAGCACCGTGACGTGATGCCCGCGCTCCTGAAAGAACTGCGCCAGCATCCGTCCAACCTGTCCGCTGCCGCCGGGGATCACGATGCGCATGCTCATGCCTCCCCGTAGATGGCTCGCAGCAGCTCTGCCGCCGGCCGAAACAGCGGCTTCAGCACCGGCAGCTCCGCCAGCTTGATCCCAAGCAGCATCATGCGCAGTGTCTTGTCGAAGAGCATCTCCGTGCGCTCCTGTTGCGGCGAGCGGTCGTAGACCCAGAACAGCATCAGCCCCATCTGGTAGAGCCACAACAGCCGCGGCAGATAGGGAAGTATCGACCCCGGCAGCCGCAGCTTCGATTCTTTCGCCGCCCGCTCGAAAAACGCAATGTCGCGCTCGCGGATCGCCGCCGTCGCCGCGCTGAATGGCGACAGCGGATGCTCCGGATCGATATGCGCCGTCAGCGCGCTCACCAGCGCGCGGTTCGGCGCGAAGTATGCGAACTTTTGCCCTATAATGCCGCGCAGCCGCTGCTCGAAAGTGCCGCTCTCTTTCAGAATCTCGTCAAGAGCCGCAGCCATCTCGTCCTGCGCCTGCGCGTAGAACGCCATCACCAGCGCGTCCTTCGAGTCGAAATAATAGTAGGCAGCGCCCACCGCCACGCCCGCGGCCGCGGCGATCTCGCGCATCGTCGCCGCGTGGAATCCGCGCTCGCGAAAGACATCGAGCGCCGCAGCCAGAATGCGGCTGCGGGTTTCTTCCGATTTGGATACGGTTCTTTGCGCCATACAGCTATGCTGCCGTCTCTTGGGTCGTGTGCCGGCGCATCTTGGCCAGCACAAACATGTTGAAGAAGTGCATGATGCCCAGAATCAGCAGCACGACCCCGATCTTACCGCTTTCTAGCTCGATCACCTGCCGCAGATCCGTCAGAGGCTGGGGCGTCTTCAACGCCAATGCGATATATCCCGTATTGATCAGGTAGAAGCCGACCACCAGTAACTGATTCACGGAATCGGCCAGCTCCGTATTGCCATGAAATGCATCGGTGAGAAATACCCGCCCGCTCCGATGCAAAGTCCGCGCCACCCAGATCGTCACCGCGATGCTGATGGCCAGATAGCTGAAATAACAACCGGCTACGTACATATTGGACCTCTCCGCAGATTAGATGTGAACGCGTTCAAAAACAACATAGGCGCATGCGTATCGGAAGTCAAGCAAAATATGAACATGTTCAATAAATGAACGCTGAAAATGCACAGTCCGGCACCCAGACCAGGGACTGAAGCGGGATTGTCAGGAGAAGGGCGGGGCTGGCAGCTACATCCAGGGCTGATACCCCTGCGCTGCCATGCGCATTCGGTGGGCGCGGAACTCGCGCACGATCACGATGAACGCGATGATGAGCACGATCAGGGGAACGGAGAAGATCCATCCCAGGAAGACCACGCGATCTCCGCCCACCCGCGCGGACGGCGCTGCATGCACGGAGCCGAACATCGACACCAGGTCGTGGCCCACGCTCGCATTCTCCCCCAGCCGGACACCGCCGAAAAAGCTCACCGTATCGTGCGCGATGGTGCTGTCATCGGCAGCCGAAATACTGCCGAAGAAGCTCACCACATCATGCTGCGCCTGCCCGCGAATACGGACGCTCCCAAAGAACACCACGATATCGCCGGTAACCTCGCCTTCGGCGTGGACGCTGCAGAAGAAGCAGACCGCATCATGCACCGGCGAGTCCGGAGTCACATCGATATCCCGGAAGAACTGCACGGCGTCGTGGTTTGCGTAGGCGGGCATCGCCGCGCCCAGGAGCAGCGCGCCGAGCAGCCAAACCCCAAGTTTGCACACGATTCTGGCCATTCGATCCAACTATACGCGCAAACTCGGCTGCCGGTTCCCGGAAAAATTTAGAACTGGAACCGCATCGCGAGTTGAATGCGCCGCGGCGGAGCAACCGAGGTCACCTGCCCGAACTCCGGCGAGGTCTCCACGGTATCGATTCCCGACCCATTCACGTGGTTCAGCACATTGAACGAACTGGCCGAAAAGCCCAGCCGCGGCGCTTCGTCTGACTTGTCGGCCGTGATGGCAAAGTCGTGGCCCCAGCGCAGGTCCAGGTCCACGTAGTCTGGACCGACCTCGGAATTCCGGGCCACGCCGTCGGGCCGCGTGTTGAACAGGCCGTCGCCGTAGTAGTCGGTTCCCGTCAGAACGGTCCAGGGCGAGCCGCTGTTGGCAAAGATGCCGGCAGCCATGTTCAGCAGGCTCTTCTGCTGGAAGATCGCATACATTCCCAGCCGCTGCGCCCGGTCGTAGCTCGAGTTCGACCACTCATCCTCAGGGTCGTACTGGTTCTCAGGAAACCAGCCGATGCCATTGGTATTGGACGCGTAGTGTGACCACGTGTACCGACCGAATCCGCTGAAATACTTGTTCCAGGTGCCGCGGTAAGAGATGTCGACGCCGTCGCCCGTATAGAAGGCTGCCGGCTGCATCTGCCGGATGCGTCCATACGCCGGGTTGGGCCGCTGCGTGTAGTTCGACTGCGGCGTCGGCGCATTCACGTCCAGCGAGCGGAACATGTCGATACCGCGCATCCCGTACACGCTGATGGTTCCGGTCGCTCGCTCACCCAGCTGCCGCTCGATCGAGGCGCCGTAGTGGAGCTGATACGGAATCTTCGCATCCGGTTCCAGCTCCGCCAGCGCCGGCGGTTGTGCCGTGAGCGCAATGCAATTTGTGATCGGCATGCAGCCCGTCTGCGGCAGAGTGGCCGGGTTCAGCGACAAAATGATGGACCGGCGCCGCGCCGTGCCATAGCGCGCCAGGTCGAGCAGCGCTCCGCTGCCGAAGCGGTCATAGTAGAGTCCGCCGCCGCCGCGCACAATGGTCTTCGATTGCGCGTCCAGCACCCAGGCGAACGAGATACGCGGCGAAAAGCCCAGCCGCCGGCTGGCGAGCAGGTTCTGCCAGTCGTAGCGCACGCCCGGCGTAATCGCGAACCGGTCGTTCACCTTGTACTGGTCCTGAACGAACGCGCCCAGCTCCTGCTGGTGATAGATAAAATGCGTGTCGCCGGTGTTCTCTGAAAATCCTGAAGGCAGACCGTTCGTATAGTTTTGCAATGCCGTTGCCCGCACCGTAACGCCATCGGCGGCGAGCGTGGGACCGAACGTATACGTGCCCAGCGCATTGGTGTCATCGTCATACGCGCGCCGGCTCATGTGGGGAATCTCGACGCCCCACTTCACCAGATGGCGCCCATGCATCCAGGTCACGATATCGGAAAGGCGCGCGTTGTACTCGGTGGCGAGCGAATCCGCCTGCGCCGACCCTCCGGTAAAGTCGCCGGAGAGGCTGATCCGCGGACCATCTTGATCGTTTGTGTTCCTCGTCGACCAGTGCTCGCCCACCAGCGAGAGCTGGTTCAACGTGGTGCCCGACAACGTGGAATCGGCGTGCGCGACGAGATCATGTTCCTGAAAGGCGTTGTTGTAGCCCGCCGCCGCCAGCGTCTGTCCGCCGACGCCCTGGTTCTGGCCGGTCCAGTTCTGAAAGCTGTACTGCACATAGGCCGAGTGCTTGCTGCCGAACTGGTGCGCAGCCCTCACGCTGAACTCCGTATCCCGCGTCGGCGCCGGCACGTTGGCAGTGAACGTTCCGCTCAGATTCGAAGGTGTCGGCGCAATCGTCGCGCTCACCACCGAATCGAGATCTTCTTCCGCCCGGTTCACCGAAACCAGAAAGCTCGAGTTCTTCGCGTGGGGAATCGGTCCGGTGGCGCTGCCTTCATAGATGCGCCGCTCTTCGAAAGGCTTGGACGGCGCCAGCGCATTCTGTGCGTTCAACGCCGAGTTGCGGAAGTAGAAGTTGAACTGCCCGTGAAACTGCTGCGCCGCCGACTTGGTAATGATCTCCATCTGGCCGCGGCCCGGATTGTAATAGCGCGCCGAGTAGGGGTCCTGGTTGATCCGCACTTCTTGAACCGCAGAGGCCGACACCGTGACGCGGTTCGCTTCCACCCCGTCCACCATAATCCCCGTGCCGCCTGTCGCCGTTACGTCCGAGTCCAGGAACGACCCCATCGCGGAGACAAAGTCGTTGTCGAAGATCGGCAACGACTTCAGATCCTGTGCTGTCATCGTCGAGGAATCATGATTCTCGTCGGTTGACGTCAGATCCTCATTGGTCTCTGCATTCACCGTCACATTGGTCGCGGCAGGCGCGATTGCCAGCACGATCCGGAGCGGAGCAGCCAGCTTCACCGCGGCCTGGCTCGCCACCGCGGGAACCTGCGGCGCCGCGATCGTCACCGGCACAGTCGCCGCCTTGAAGCCGGCCTCGCTGACCACCAGCGTGTAAGATCCGGCATGTGGAGCGACGATCTGAAAGCCCCCGTCCGGTCCCGCGTGGAACGTGCCATCGGCCGCACCGGTCGCGTCTACCAGATCGATCTCGGCATTTGGAATAATCGCGCCCGTCGCATCCGTCACCATGCCCTGCAGGGTAGGGCTCGGTGGAGGGGGTTGTACTGTGCTGTGACCGGCCAACGCCGCGACCGGCGCCAGCAATAGGCAGGAGAGGCAAAGAGCCAAAGAGCGCACGTAAAAACCTCGGCAATAAAGTTCGAGTCGAAGCAGCCAGCCACCGTTGGATTGAGCGGCCTGCTGAAAAATGCCGTTGAGCGGGGCCCTGTATCAGGGCACGACTTCAGTCGTGCCGAAAAGACCCGCAGGATCAATATCCGGCTTTAGCCACTGCAGGATCTTTCGGTCGCGATACCGACTCCTCGCAGCAAGCTTTCAAGCCGCAACTGGCCTCTCAGCATCCCTTACACAGATCGCCGCGAGAACGTTTTCAAACTTGCAGAAAGCGGTATCTTCGGGCAAATATCTCTTCTTTTAACTCTTCACTTCGATTTTCGCAGGACTGAGCGCCGCCGTCCAGTCGGCCGCGTGATCGACGATCAGGTCGGGAGGCATCTCCTCGAGATTCTGTGGACCAAACCCGAACCTGCATCCAACCGACCACGCACCCGCATTGCGCGCCGTCAGCACATCGACGTGGCTGTCGCCGATCATCGCCGTCTCCTCCGGCAGCGCGCCGGTTTCCTGCATCAGCACGCGCAACCCCGTTGGGTCAGGCTTCTTCGCGGCAAAGCTGTCGCCGCCATAGATGTACGGGAAAAAGCTTGCCAGCCCCAGCCCTTCGCAGATGCCCCGTGCCGGCCGCACGGGCTTGTTGGTCAGCACTGCCATGGCGCGTTTTGTTCCGCCTGGCGCTTCATGCAATTCATGCAGAGCCTTCAGCGCCTCCAGCACTCCTTCATAGGCATAGGTGAAGTCGAGTTTGTGCTCGCGATAGTACTGCAGAAAGAAGGCATAGGCCTTGGAGAAAACCTCTTCGTCCACTGCATCGGGACTGATATTGCTGGCCAGCGCCAGAGAACGGCGAACCAGCATCGGCGCTCCATTGCCCACAAAGCTTGCAATCGCCGGATCGGGCAGCAGCTCGTGATCGAAAGCTTTCAGAGCCTCATTCACGCTGTTGCACAGATCCTGCGCCGAATCAATCAGCGTGCCATCCAGATCAAAAACCAGCAGCTTTAAACGCTCTACAGGAATCGGCCGTAAAACATGCACCATATCTCTAGTGTAATGGGGCCGGCGGAGAAGCCACCACGTGGGTCGAGCGTCGGCAAGACTCTCCAATGGTGAAGTCCGCGTAACAGGCGCGCTCCCCGGGGCAAGCCTCAGGCGCATTCATCCCGAGCCCAACTCCAGTCTTTTCTTGACACTCATCCAATTTCGCGCGAAGCTTATTGGCCACCCCCCCAGCAGTCGCATAGAAGGAGGATGAGCTATGCAAGTACCCACTTCTGCTGTCCCCGGTATGCCGGTCCCGGCGCTATCCACAATCATCGCGCATGTGGTGGTGTTGAGCGTCGCTCTTGAGCGCCTCGTCGAAGTCCTGAAAGGCATTTTCCCCTTCTGGCCCTTCGCCCGCTCCCAATCCAAATCAACGTCGGCCTCAGCGGAGCACTTGCGTAGTGCGGCTATGATCGTGATTACCGCCGCGTTAGGCACCGGCTTCTGCTGGATATTTCGCCTGAACTTGCTCCACGTCGCCCACGTGCGCAGCGGTTACATTGCGGCCGGATTGGCCGCAGCGGCAGGGGCGGCCTTCTGGCATAACCTTCTCGGCCTGATGAGAGCCGACAGGACTCTGAAAGACAGTCAGGCTGCTACCGCCAAATAGCTGCGCGGGTAGCAGAATGCCCGACAGGGACTCGCGGGACGAATTGAAACCGCTCGGATCGGATCGGATCATGGCCGTGCTCAACGACTCCCGGAGTCAAGGGGATTTCTGCGTCAGTAAAGCAAAACCGGTGACAGCGCCACAGAACAGAGCCCCGCGGTGATCGCCGCTTTAAGGATGGATTCCAATCACGCAAACAGGCTCTCGCCTCTCAATCATTTAAACTCTTCCTGTAAGACTCAGGGAGAAGCCTTCCAGCCTTGAAGAGATATTTCGCATGCGCGGCGTTCTCTGTCGTCCTTGCCTTCCCCGCGCCGGGCCTTTCCGCAGAATCGCAACTGCAGCCCGTCTTCAGCGTAAACGCGCAGGCCGAGAGCATTCCCAATCTCGACAACCTGATCACGGAGCTCAAGCAGTACCACGACTGCACCTGCAAGTGCGGCTGCTATGCCCGCGATCTTGACACGCAGGCCGATCGCGCCCTTGCCTATCTGCGCCGGCGCGCCGCCCATCGCACCGCGCAGGAGAAGCTTGCCGTGGTCTTCGACATTGACGAGACCTCGCTCTCGAATTATCAGGAGATGCTCCACGCCAGCTTTGCTTTTGATCCGAAGACCTTCGACGCATGGGTCAACTCAGCCGCCGCGCCGGCCATTCCCGGCACGTTGCGCATCGACAAAGAAGCCCAGCGCCTCGGCGTCGCAGTCTTCTTCATCACCGGACGCTATGAGCCCGAGCGCACCGCCACAGAACGCAACCTTCGCGCGCAGGGCTTCACCTGGCGAAAATTGACATTGCGTCCGGAGTCGACACGGATCGAATCCGTCATCGCCTACAAATCCGGCGCGCGGGCGCAGATTGTTGCGCAGGGCTACAAGATCGTCCTCAACGTCGGCGATCAGTGGAGCGATCTCAAAGGCCAGCCTGAGGCCGAGTTCTCCGTCAAATACCCGAACCCGTACTACCTGATTCCATAGCGATCAGCTCTCCCCGAGCCACCGATCCGCAGAAAAAGGCCGGAATCGGAAGGAGCGGGGAAACCGGAGAACTGCACTCCATAAGGCTTTCGCGCACCTATTGGGCGATCAGTGAATCTTGATCGATCCCGATCCCGTCCCGATCCGGACCAGCGGTCCGCCGCCGCCGATCTTTCCGGTAAGATGGTGCTTCTCCCAGCTTCCCTGCGTGGCAATCTCGCGGTCGCAGTGGATGCCGCCTGACCCGGTTGACGCATCCAGCGTCATCGCCGCGCCGTCGGTCCACAGCTCCACGCTGCCCGATCCCGTATCGATCCTCCACGGCCCGGTAGGCGTTCCTCCGGCCTTGATGCTGCCCGATCCCGTATGCGCGCGCAGCGCTCCACGCAGATCGCGCAGTTCGATCGACCCCGACCCCGTCTCCGCCTTCACGTCGCCTTCGCCCGTCTGTTCCGCGTAGATGTTTCCCGATCCTGTGTCGATGGAGAACCCGCCCTGCAACCCGGTTGCGTGAATGCTTCCCGATCCGGTGCTCAGCTTTGCATCAGTACCCACGCCATCGTCCGCAAGGCTGCCCGAACCCGTCGCCGCGCTGAGAAAAGCGTTAGCCGGCGCCTCGATCTCATAATCGATGCTGATATTGTGCAGGTCCTCATGATGTTCGCCGATGCGCACGATGTTGCCTGTCTGCTCCACCGGCGGGTGGTCGGCGATCTCCTTCACCTTGGCGTCGTTCTCGCCCCAGTTCGATCGCACCCGCCCAACAATATGGATACGCCCCGGTGACGACTGCGTGAGATGAATCGATCCGGAGCCCGTCGACACGTCCAGCTCGACCCGGCCATTGACCGTCAGGTCGCGTTCAAACGTAGCCTCCGCTGCGTGCGCCCCGATCGCCCACGTTGCCAGCGCCAGCGCAGCCGTTATCGCTCCCGCATATCTCATGTTCGCCCTCATTTCTCTCGCGCTGTGCCTCCGCATCCCTTCGGTCCGGCCTCGCCAGCCGGGCACCACCTGCCGGATTGTCTGCACTCCATAAGCCAAACCCGCCGTTGCGGCGAGCCCCGGCCCAACGGGCTTCGAATGAGGCAGTCACCAGTTCCTGCGCATCCGTGCTGTCCGCTTTCGGACACGGCCGTTCGTCCGCGGACAGCCGCGAATCGGCGACATTCCGCCTCTTCACCGCTGTACGCATCAGGAAATGCAAACGTTCCCGCAAGACTGCCATCCCTTGGCCCGGCCGCCTCCGGCCGTTCTGAGACCCCGCCCCCAAATGCTATTCTCTCCCCCAGATGCACGGCCTTCCCCTGTTCAAATCGGTTGCAGTGGCCATGCTCATCTTGGCCAACGCCTTCTTTGTGGCTGCAGAGTTCGCCCTCGTCTCCATCCGCGATACCCGGATCGAGCAGCTTCTCGCCACGGGCGCCCCGGGCGCTCGCGCCGTCCGCCGGCTGCAGCACGCACTGGATGAGCTTCTTCCCGCCGTGCAGCTCGGCGTTACGCTGTGTTCGCTCGCTCTCGGGTGGATCGGTGAACCGCTCGTTTCTTCGATGCTGCAACCCTGGTTCAGCCTTTTTCCGCACGCGCGTGCCTGGGATCACATCGCCGCCGTCACCCTCGGATTCATCATCATCACCTACTTCGACGTCGTGGTGGGCGAGCTGGTGCCCAAGTCGCTGGCCCTCAGCCGCGCTGAGGCGCTCGCCGTCGCCGTTGCCCCGACCATGCTCGTCTTCATGAACGTGGCGCGCCCCGCTGTTCGTCTGCTGCGCAACTCGGCAGCCGCCATTCTGCGGGGCTTCGGCATTCCCATCACCGAGCGCTCCGCCGTTCACTCACCGGAAGAGCTCAAGCTCATCGCCACCGCGGCGCGGCGCCTGGGTCTGTTGCCTGCCTTTCAGGAAATCCTCGTGCACCGCGCTCTCGAACTCGATGACGTGCCGGTGCGCGAGATCATGACGCCGCGGCAGAAGATCTTTTCGCTCCCTTCCAACATGACCCTCGAAGAGGCCTCCGCCCGCGTCATCGCCCGCCATCACTCGCGCATTCCAATTTACGACGAATTGCGCGGCCCGGAACACATCGTCGGCGTCGTCTACTTCCGTGACCTTGCCCGGCTGCTGTACTACCGCACACAGAATCCCATCATCGTAAGTGAAGGGCAGCGAGCCGCGCCCTCCGCCGATCCTGGCGCAGCCGGCAGGGAAGAGGCTGCCCGCATCATCCCCGCGGCGCCCCGCTCTGAACTGCGCCTCTCGCAGATCATGCGCGAGGTTCTGGTCGTTCCCGAAACCAAATCCGTTTTGGATCTGATCCGCGAATTTCAGCAGCGGCGCCGACATCTCGCCGTTGCCGTCGACGAATACGGTTCCATCGTTGGTCTTGTCACTGCAGAAGATGCGATCGAGCAACTGACCGGCGAGTTCGAAGACGAGTTCGATTCGCCCTCGCATCCGGTTCTCACCACCGCCGGCGGCGTTGTGGTGATGGATGGCACCGTGAACCTGCGCGACCTGGAAACCCAGATGCAGTGGAACCTTCCCCGCGATGGCGGTGTGGAGACGCTCGCCGGCTTCTTGCTCTATCGTCTCGGCCACATCCCGCAGGTTGGCGAGTCGGTCCTGTTTGAGGACCGCCGCCTCACCGTGATGGAAATGGATGCGCGCCGCATCGCAAAGATCCGCGTAGAGCCCCTAGCTCCCGCAGCCGAGCCCGCGAGCTAAGGCGGTTTCACAGTTGCTCTATCCCGAAGCCCCCACCGCAGAGTGGCATTTTCCTTAAGAAAATGTCACCATCCGCAGTTTCAGCAGGGGCACATACACTGTGGAACCGCTCTAGCAATTGGCAGCAAGATTTCCGCTGTCATCCTGAGCGGAGTTTGGCCGTCTTTTGGCCAAACGGAGTCGAAGGACCTGTGGTTGTCTTTCTTAACGAGATTCGGATTCTCCACACTAGCACGTTCGCAATAAACGAAACGCCCATCCGCCGCATTACCCGCAGCGGATGAGCGCATATCTATCAATCAATATCCCGGACCGGGCGGTGGACCCTGACGGAACGACTGCTCATATCCCGCGCGGAAGCCATGCCGGTACTCTTCAAAAGCAGGTGGCGGCACCGGTGGATTGCGGAATCGCGGGTGCCGCTGCACATCCGGTGGATAACCGTGATGGATATCACGGCGCGCCGCCTCAATGCCATCGCGATAACCCTGCTGCGCGGCGGGGCTGAACGCAGGAGGAGGCGGTGGAGGCGCCGCATACACCACCGTGGTCCGATGCGAACATCCGGCCACGGCCAGCGGCAGCATTAAGACTGCCAACGCAAGGAGCTTTTTCATAGATCTACCTCAAGAATTAAATTTCGTATCTGCCCGCCACTCTTCCGGCGCGGCGCTTTTTCTTTTCAACACAGGTTCCGCGAAAGTGTTGTCCTTTTGTTCAGGCACGATCCTGTCGCGGATTTTCGCGGTATACTTCCCGCAAACAATCGAGCATCAACTTTTGTGTCGGAATTCAAGACCTGTCGCCGCGGATTCCGCGAAAGCGCTGCTCGGAAAACCGCGCAAGTAGTCCGCCGGCTCAACGCGGATCTCGCTTTGCGGACCCGAAAGACGAAACCGTCAGGAGGAAGACCGATGACGGACAAAGTGAATGGGAATTCTCATCGCACGGAAGGGAAGGGCATTCAACTCGAAAACCATCTCCCCCCTTCTGTAAAGCCCATCTACCTGGGCAAAGACTGCCAATACGACCGCGAACTCCGCCGCCTGCAAATTGAATTGGTGAAGCTCCAGGAGTGGATTCGCCAGAAAGGCCTTCGGGTCGTCGTCCTCTTCGAGGGCCGTGACGCCGCGGGAAAGGGTGGCTCCATCAAACGAATCACCGAATCGCTCAATCCGCGTATCTGCCGCGTCGTCGCCCTCGGCACCCCTACAGAGCGCGAGAAAACCCAATGGTACTTCCAGCGCTACGTCGCACATCTGCCCGCCGCTGGAGAAATGGTTCTGTTTGACCGCAGCTGGTACAACCGTGCCGGCGTCGAACGCGTCATGGGCTTTTGCACCGAGCAGCAGTATCAGGAATTCCTGCAAAGCTGTCCGGAGTTCGAGCGCATGTTAGTCCGCTCCGGCATCATTCTCATCAAGTACTGGTTTTCTGTGAGCGACGAGGAGCAGGAACGCCGCTTCCAGGACCGCATGGACGATCCAACCAAGCGCTGGAAGCTCAGCCCTATGGATCTGGAGTCCCGCAAACACTGGGCCGACTACTCGCGAGCCAAAGACGAGATGTTCGCCGTGACTGACACCAAGCAGGTTCCCTGGTACGTCGTCAACGCGGAAAACAAGAAATGCGCCCGTCTCAACGTGATTCGCCACCTGCTCGCGATGATTAAGTATCGCGATCTTACGCCCGAACCGCTGAAGCTGCCGCCGCTCGGCAAGTCCAAATACGTGCGTCCGCCCATCCAGGAGCAGAACTTCATTCCTGAGATCTACCGGTAGCCATCACCGTCAACATAAGCACCGCTGCGGTGCAGGGCGATAAATTAGAGGTGTCATGCTCTCGAACCGTTCCATCCCATCCTGCACGGTGATTCCCTGTCTTCCCTATGCCGACGTGAACGCAGCCGCCGACTGGCTCAGCAACGCCTTCGGTTTCACCGTCCGCGTACGCATCGGCGATCACCGCGTGCAGCTCAATGTAGGCGATGGCGCCATCATGCTCGGCGACACCAACAGCGAGCCGCCTGGCATTCGCTCCATCATTGTGCGTGTTGAGGATGCCGAAGCCCACTGTGCCCATGCCCGCCAGCACGGCGCCACGATTCTCAAGCCCCCCACCGATCATCCCTATGGCGAGCGCCAATACACTGCCCAGGACTTCGCCGGCCATCGCTGGACCTTCTCTCAATCCATAGCCGACGTAGCCCCCGAAGATTGGGGCGGAACCTCCGTCGAGCTTTAATCCGAGCGGACCGTCTTGATCCCTGTTCTCTGACCCCTGATCCCTGCCTGCTGATTTATCGTGAAGTCAGCCCATGAAGCAGACTCTCACGCGCCTCTTTCTCACGCTCCCCGTTGTCTGGCTCGTGGTCTCACTCGTCTTTCTGCTCATCCATCTGGTGCCGGGCGATCCGATTCTGCAGATGCTTGGCGAAGGCGCCACTCCCACCGACATCACCGCCCTTCGCCACCAGTACGGCCTCGACCAGCCGCTGGCCACGCAGTACATCCGCTACTGGTCCGGTGTTCTCCACGGCGATCTCGGCAATTCCATCCGCCTGCACGACTCCGTCACGCACCTCATCCTCCAGCGCTACCCCTATACGCTTGCTCTCACACTCGCCGCTTTGGTTCTCGCGCTCATTCTCGCCCTGCCCGCCGGCATCTTCGCCGCACTGCGCCGCGGCCGCGCCGTCGACCAGGGCCTCTCCGTCGTGAGCCTCTTCGGACTATCCGTTCCCGGCATCGCGCTCGGCCCCATCCTGATCCTCATCTTTTCCATCGCTCTTGGATGGACCCCCGTATCAGGAGCCAACAGCGGCGGCGCCGCATCCATCAGCTGGCCGTATCTCATCCTGCCTTCCGTCACCATGGGCATGTCGCTGGCCGCGATTCTCACCCGCATGGTTCGCACCGCGATGCTCGAAGAGCTCGGCCAGGACTACATCCGTACCGCCCGCGCCAAAGGCCTCAGCGAAGCAGCCGTCGTCTGCCGCCACGCCCTGCCCAACGCGCTCGTTCCCATTGTGACCGTCATCGGCCTGCAGTTCGGCGCACTGCTCGCCGGCGCCATCGTGACGGAGAAAATCTTCAGCTGGCCGGGACTCGGCCGCCTCGTCGTCGACGCCATCTCCAACCGCGATTACGCCCTGGTGCAGGGCTGCCTGCTCGCCATCGGCCTGACCTACGTGCTGGTCAACTTCCTCACCGACGTCGTCTACCGCTGGATCAATCCCCGCATGCGCGGATAGGCCACGCCGCAGTTGGTTAGGGACGGGCGTCTAATGTCCGAGTTGCCGGCCATCTGCCCGCTGCCCGTCTTGGACCCAGGATTATCGGGTAAAATGCGAGCGATCTGGTCTGAGATCGAACTACTGATTGATAGAATCACTGACGCCATTAGCTCCATCGACGCGAATTACGGAGGGAAACTTGCGCTCCCTACTGCAATTCTTAGGCATTTGGGGTGCCAACATCGCCTTGACTGTAGGAACGCTTTTAATTGCAGCTTGGGCACTCTCATTCGATGATGACCCAAACCACGAAAAGGCTGCATCATCGCTGTTTTGGTCAGTGTTCTGGCCCCTCGTTTGGCTTTATCGATGGTTGACTGGCAAGAATACCGCTCCCATAGGCCGCCGTGCTACCCATTCCAGTGCTTTGACAGCGGGGTCGCAAGCTGGCGTGCAAGAACAGAATGCACGACGATTCAGAACCATTCGCGAGGCAAAGGAATATCTGGCGGGAGCAATCACCGAAGAAGCCGAACGTAATGCCGCACCTTTGACGGAGGTGGAGAGGAAAATGCTCTACTTCACTGAAACTGGATGGACGCCGCCGGACATGAAGGAGATCAGTTCGGTGTTCGATAGAGATTATGGTCAAAGCAAATACGACAAAAGATAGCTTCAATAGTAGGCGGAATCCGAGCTCGCTTCACTGAAGAAAATCAACAGGAGCGTATGGCTTGGGAACGAGCTTTGGAGAAACTGAGTGAGGGCGATCATTACCTCCTTGTCCTGGTCGATGCAGCAAATCCGGCGCGAAAAGGGGCGAAACGCAACCTCAAGATGCTGGTCATTGCGCTTGTTTTCCTTGCACTTGCTGGTGTAGACATGTGGTTCCGACGCTGGTTGCGAGATCACTGATTTGGCGGGTCGCCCGGGTCTAGGGAACTGTGCTCTGCAACAGAATCTTGGTGCCCCAGGTCCCTCGCATTCGGGGACCTGGGAGACCACAGCAATGATCGGACGAGCCACCAGCAATCGGGAAGTAACCTCGAGTCTAAGCCGGGGACAACTGCACAATCTCCGCCACTAGCTCTCTGCCTTCGCTGACCGTCAGCAACCCCACCGTCACTGGCAGCTCAAACCGCCGCGGCCCGCACGAGCCAGGATTGAAATACAGCACGCCCTTCTT